>FWPU01006631.1_pt1 | contig 22804 bp, 25 predicted proteins | sample 2228361 | NCBI WGS metagenome assembly FWPU01 (sample SAMEA103939777, study PRJEB20133) | metagenome
ATATTTTATTTACTTAAAAAAAAGAAAAAATCTTTTCTTTATAATCCCAATTTTAAAGTATACCATAATATTAGTAATGAAAGAATAAAAAAAGAATCTTTTAAAAAAATATCTTTGAGTGTAGGAAGTGGTGAATATGATAGAATAAAAAATCTGGGATTAGTAATCAAACTACAAAAGCTTAGTGAATACATTATCAAACTTATTATTTCATTTATAATTGCAGTATATTATGTGATTAGACTTGAGTTTAAGAAAGCAATTTATTTATTAAATAATAGATGGCTAACTTTATTAGGATATATTAAAAGGATTGTAAATGATTGAAAGAAAGGTTAGTGAATTTTTTCTGAAATTATTTCAAACAATTTACTCATTAATAAAAATAATGCTGCTTTCAAAATATTTTGTAAGGCTTAAAGATAAAAATATACAAGTAAAAGAGTGTGTTATATTAGCTAATGGTCCCAGTCTAAAAAAAGATTTAGAAAAAAATTTCAAGTTTATATTAGATAAAAAAAAATTCTGTGTAAATTTTTTTGCTCTTTCTGAAGAATATGAAAAACTTAAACCCGATTATTGTGTTTTATCTGCACCGGAGTTCTGGTTGAGTGGGCCCTCAGAATACTTCAAAAAACTTCGGAATGAATTAATAAATGCGTTAATGTTAAAAACTAATTGGCATTTAACGCTTTTAATACCTTTTAAATCAAGAAATTCTACTTTCGTTAAAGCTATAAAACAAAATTCTAATATTGATATTAAATACTATAATAATACCCCAATAGAAGGATTTCAAGGGATAGTTAATTGGATTTTTAAGTTTAACTTGGGTGTTCCCAGACCACACAATGTTTTAATTCCTACATTAGTTTTGGCCATTAATACAGGATTTAAAAATATTTATCTATTTGGTGCGGATCACTCCTGGCACGAGGAAATTAAAGTAGATGATTTTAATGAAACCTCGGTAAATCATGAACATTTTTATGATAAATCTGAAGTAAGAATGCCGATGTATAAACTGGATGGGGAAAAATATCATATTCACGATATATTTAGAAAACTTCATTTTGCATTTAAAGGTTATTTCATTATAAAAAATTATGCTGATTACTTAGGTGTAAAAATTTTTAATGCTAGTTCGAAAAGTTATATAGATGCTTTTCCAAGAGTTAAACTTTAAGCATTATTTTTATTGAAAGTCATTAAAAAATATTTTTTAATTAATACATTAATAAATAAATTAATTCTCCCTCAAAAATTATTGTATATTTGCTGATGTTAATTAAGAGGAAATATGGATGGTAAGACAATTTTAATTACTGGTGGAACAGGTTCATTTGGGAAAAAATTTGTTGAAACTGTTCTTCAAAGATACACTCCCAAAAAAATTATTATTTATAGCAGAGATGAATTAAAACAATTTGAAATGCAGAACGATCCTCGTTTCTCTAAAGAAGGAGTTTTAATGCGTTACTTTATAGGTGATGTTAGAGATCTTGAACGTTTAAAACGTGCAATGGAAGGTGTAGATATAGTTATCCATGCTGCGGCGTTAAAACAGGTCCCTGCAGCAGAATATAATCCTTTTGAGGCAGTCAAAACAAACATAATTGGTGGACAAAATGTAATTGATGCAACTCTTGCTTCGGGTGTAAAAAAAGTTATAGCTCTTAGTACAGATAAAGCTGCTGCTCCTGTAAATTTATACGGGGCTACAAAACTTACTTCTGATAAACTCTTTATTGCAGCAAATAATTATAAAGGTACGCATGATATAAAATTTTCTGTAGTCCGTTATGGTAATGTAATGGGCAGTCGTGGCTCTGTAATTCCTTATTTTCTACAAAAAAGAAAAGAAGGAATTTTACCTATTACAGATGAAAGAATGACGCGGTTTAATATTACTCTTCAAGAAGGAGTTGATTTTGTTTTGTTCTGTCTGGAAAAAATGTGGGGGGGCGAATTATTCGTTCCCAAAATTCCTTCATATAGAATTCTTGATCTTGCTAAAGCTATTGCACCTGAATGCAAAATTCAAATTGTTGGCATACGCCCAGGTGAAAAAATTCACGAAGAAATGATTACTCAGGCAGATGCATTAAACACTATCGAATTTGAAAAATATTTTGTAATCCTTCCATCTGTTCAATTAGGAAACTTAAATCATCTAAAATTATGGGATACAGAAGAATTTAGAACAAAAAGTAATAGCAAACCCGGTAAATTCTGCGAATACGGATTTTCTTACAACAGTGGGACCAATCCTCACTTTCTTTCTGTGGAAGAACTAAAAGATTTAATTGAAAAAAATGTTGTATTATCTTCTTAAAAAAATGAATGAATATGAATAAAGATAAAATTGAAAAAAATAATTCCGTTAATAATTCTCACCAATTACCAATCTCAAAACAAGAAATATACTATTACGGAAAACAAACTATCGACCAGGATGACATTGATTGCGTAGTAAATGTATTAAAATCTGATTGGCTTACTCAAGGACCAACTATAAATGATTTTGAAGAAGAATTGTGTAAATATTTTGGTGCTAAATATGCTTCTGCTGTTGCAAATGGAACAGCTGGTTTACATTTAATTGCCTTAGCTATGGGCTGGAAAGAAGGCGATATAATTATAACATCGCCAATTACTTTTTTAGCAAGCGCAAATTGTGCAATTTATACAGGTGCTCAGGTAGATTTTGTTGATATAAATGAAAAAACTTATACAATTGACCCCAATAAACTTGAAGATAAGATCAGATTATATCTTTCAAAAAAGAAGAATGTTAAAGCTGTTGTTGCTGTAGATTATGCTGGTCATCCCTGCGATTGGAAAGCTTTATCTGAATTGAAGAAAAAATATGAATTTCAACTTATTAACGATTTCTGTCATGCATTAGGAGCAGAATATGAAAATGATATTCAATATGCAGTAAAATATGCTGATGCAGTAAATTTAAGCTTCCATCCTGTAAAACATATTACTACAGGAGAAGGAGGAACTGTTTTAACAAACGACGAAAGACTTGATAAAAGGATAAAATTACTTCGTACTCATGGTATAACCAAAGATGAAACTATTCTTGAAAAAAATGATGGACCATGGTATTACGAAATGCATGAAGTGGGATTTAATTATAGGATTACAGATTTTCAATGTGCACTTGGAATTAGTCAATTAAAAAAATTAAATAAATTCTTAGAACGCAGAAGATTTATAGCAAATTTTTATAATGAGTTCTTTAAAAACAATAAGGAATTCATCGTACCATTTGTTGCCTCAAATGCTAAACATGCGTATCATCTTTATCCTCTACAGGTGAAATTTAGTGAGCATAATATTGATAAAAAAGAATTTTATTTTCGATTAAAAGAAAAAGGAGTAGTTTTTCAGGTTCATTATGTTCCAGTGCATCTTCAACCATTTTATAGAAAGAAATTTGGTTTTAAGGAGGGGGATTTCCCCATCGCAGAAAAATTTTACCATAGAGAAATTTCTATACCTATTTATCCATCATTAAAAGAAGAAAATTTAATTTATATCGGCAATTCTATAAAAGAAACCGTTGATATGATGAAATGAAAATATCAATTATTACCGAAGGTTTTGATAATACAGGATATGGACATATTACAAGATGCATCTCACTTTATCAGGCATTTGAGGAAAGAAATATAAGCCCCCAATTATATATCAATGGCGATGAAAAATCAAAATCGTTTTTATACAATTTTAATTACGAATTGATCGACTGGCTTGCTCACCCTGCTCAATTAATTAAAAAAATTATAAATAGCGATATTGTAATTATTGATTCATATCATGCAAGTAAAGAATTTTATGAAAATATCTCAAGGTTTACCAAGATACTGTTGATGATCGATGATTACATGAGAATTGATTATCCTGAAGGAATCATCTTGAATGGTTCTATAAACGCGGAATTATTACCTTACCCGGAAAAAACAAACACTATATATTTACTTGGTACTAAATATATTCCAATTAGAAAAGCATTTTGGAATAATCCAAATCGAAAATATAAAAATAATCCGAATACTATTTTGATTACATTTGGTGGACAGGACATACGTAATTTAACTTTACCAGTGTTAAAAGCTGTTAGAGATTATGCATCAGATTTAAAAATAAATGTAGTTTTTGGAAATAAGAATCACGAGAAATTAAATGATTATAAAAGTAAATATCCTGATGTCGAATTTTATTTTGCGATTAAAGAAGAAGAAATGAAAAATTTAATGTTAAACTGTGACATTGCTATAACTGCAGCAGGACAAACACTATATGAATTAGCAGCAACAGGAACTCCAACAATAGCAGTGGCTGTAGCCGAAAATCAAAAAAAAAATATAAATGAATGGCATAATGCAGGTTTTATACTTGAACCAATTTTTTTTAATGATATAAATTGCATTAAAAAGATTATTGAACAATTAGAAAAATTAAAGTCGATACGCCTGAGGAAAAAAATAGGTAATAATGGTAAACTGAAAGTTGATGGTAAAGGGAGTAAAAATGTTGTTTACTGCCTTTTAGAAAAATATTGCCAAGGGGATGGTTTTTATTTAAGAAAAGCAAAAATGGAAGATTCAAAATTAGTATTTGATCTTTCAAATGATCCGGTTGTTCGACAACAATCTATCAATAAAAATCAAATTCCCTGGGAAGAACATATACACTGGTTTGAATCTAAGATTAATGATGAAAATTATTTGTTTCTTCTTGCTTTTGATAAAGATGATAATTTTATTGGACAAATAAGATTTCAGTTAGAAAAAAATACAGCTATAGTAAGTATAAGCATTACTAAGGAATTTAGGGGTAAAGGGTTATCAAAAAAAATTATAAAATCAGGCTGCAATAAACTTTTTTCAGAACATAATTTAAAATCAATTTTTGCTTATATTTTACCAGATAATCAAGCATCTATAAATGGATTTAAATCAGCTGGATTTAATCAGATTGGAAAAGAAAAAATTAATGAAGAAATTTATTTTAAATTTATTCTTGAGAGAATTTGATATGCAAATTGGTAATTTTAATATTAATGAAAAGGTTTTTATCATAGCAGAACTTTCTGCCAATCATAATCAAAAATTTGAAATTGCTATCGAATCAATAAAAGCAATTAAAAAATGCGGAGCCGATGCCATTAAACTCCAAACATATACACCAGATACAATTACTCTCAACTGTGATAATGAATATTTCAAGATCAAGCAAGGAACGATCTGGGATGGAGTTACTCTTTATGAGTTATACAAAATGGCTTTTACTCCATGGGAATGGCAACCTAAATTGAAAGAAGTAGCTGAAGATTTGGGGCTTATCTGCTTTTCAACCCCATTTGATAAGACTGCAGTCGATTTTTTAGAAGAGATGAATGTTCCTGCTTATAAAGTGGCTTCCTTTGAAATTGTCGATATCCCTTTGATTGAATATATTGCTTCAAAAGGGAAACCTGTGATAATATCAACAGGAATTGCAACAGAAGAAGAAATTCAAGAAGCTGTGGATGCATGTAAAAGAATGAATAATAATCAAATTGCATTGTTAAAATGTACTTCTGAATATCCAACTCCAATCGAAGATGCGAATCTTAATACAATATCTTTGTTAAAAGAAAAATTTAATACTGTAGTAGGTCTATCAGATCATACTCAAGGTATAATTGCACCTGTTATTTCAATTGCGTTGGGAGCAAGAATAATTGAAAAACATTTTATTTTGGATCGCAAATAAGGTGGACCGGATGCTTTATTCTCGCTTGAACCGGGTGAATTTAAAAAAATGGTTGACGAAATCCGTATGGCAGAAAAAGCACTTGGGAAAGCAACATTTGAATTTTCGGAAAAAATTATAAAAAGTAGAACTTTTGCTCGATCTTTATTTGCTGTAGAAGATATTTCTGCAGGAGAAGTTTTTACAGCAAATAATATTAAATCAATTCGTCCAGCTTACGGATTGCCCCCAAAATTTTTAAATCAGATACTGGGAAAAAAAGCCAAAGTTTATATCAAAAAGGGGACACCTTTAACCTGGGAATTAATAGAATAATTCTGTAATACAATTATGAATATACCAATCTTTAAAAATATTACCGCCATAATTCAAGCAAGAGTTGGTTCAACAAGATTACCTAATAAAATCTTTAAAGAAATTTGTAACAAGCCTATTTTATGGCATGTAATAAATAGAGTTAAAAATGCTAAATTGATTAATAATATTGTAGTTGCTACAACAATTCTGAAAGAAGATGACCTCACGGAAGAGTTTTGTAATAATAACGCAATTAAATGTTTTCGTGGTAGTTCTGAAGATGTATTATCCAGATATTATGAAGCAGCTAAAAAATTTAATGCTGATTTAATCGTTAGAATAACTTCAGATTGTCCGTTTATTGATCCTGTAATTATTGATAATATGTTAGTAGAATTTATTAATCATTTTGAGAAAGAGAAAATCGATTATTTAAGCAATACAATTGTACGAACTTTTCCAAGAGGGTTGGATGTTGAAGTTTTTCCGTTCCCGATTTTAGAAAAAGTTCATTACGAAGCAAAAAAAGATTTTGAGCGAGAGCATGTGACCCCTTACATTTATTTAAATCCAGATATGTTCAATATGAAAAACTACAAGAATGATGTTGATTATTCAAACTATAGATGGACAGTTGATACAATAGAAGATTATAATTTGGTCAAAATAGTTTATAATTGTTTATTTAAAGAGGATGAAATTTTTTTGTTAGAAGATATTTTAAGATTATTTAAAGAAAGACCCGAATTGAACGAAATTAATAAAGATATTAAGCAAAAATCGTTATATGAAAAATGAAGAATGAATAATTTATACTTCTTTTAATTTTTCTGTTTTATCTGCGAGCTTCAGTTTCTCAATTAATTCATCGAGTTCTCCTTCCATTATGGAATCTAAATTATAAAGAGTCAATCCAATACGGTGGTCAGTCACTCTATTTTGTGGGAAATTATATGTTCTAATTTTGTCGCTTCGATCTCCTTTTTTAACCATAGATTTTCTTTGTGCAGCAATTTCATTCATTTGCTCAGCCATTTTCAAATCATAAAGTCTTGCTTTAAGTACCTTCATTGCTTTTTGTCTATTTTTAAGTTGCGAGCGTTCATCCTGACATTGTACAACTATTCCGGTTGGTATGTGCGTTATTCTAATAGCAGTTTCAACTTTGTTTACATTTTGTCCTCCTGCTCCACCACTTCTATAAACATCAATTCGTAAATCGTTAGGGTCAATGTCAATTTCGATGTCTTCTACTTCTGGTAGAACAACAACTGAAGCAGCGGAGGTATGAATTCTACCACTTGCCTCCGTTATAGGAACTCTTTGAACTCTGTGAACGCCGCTTTCGTATTTCATATCGCCGTAAACACTTTCACCGGATAAAGAAAATACGACCTCTTTAATTCCACCTAATCCCGTATCATTTAAATCGATCAATTCTTTTTTCCAGCCTCTCTTTTCTGCATATCTTGAATACATTCTGAATAAATCTGCTGCAAATAAACTTGCTTCTTCACCACCTGTACCAGCACGAATTTCGATTATTACATCTTTGTCATCATCTGGATCCTTTGGTATTAAAAGCATTTTAATTCGATCTTCAAGTTCTGCTAATTTTTTATATAGATCTTTTAATTCAACCTCGGCTAATTCTATAAGCTCTTTATCATTAGATGTGTTAATAATTTCTTGATTCCCGACTATATTTTTCATAAGCTCTTCATATTCATTGAAAGCCTGTACGATTTCTTCAAGTTCTCGACGTTCCTTGCTTAAAGAAATCATTCTTGATTGGTCAGAAATTATTCCTGGATCGGTAAGTTGCTGATTAATAAAGCTGTATTTTTCTTTTATTGATTTTAACTTTTCGTAAAGTTCCATAAACCACCAAAATTACATTGCAAATATACAAAAAGTATGTATGGTTTAAGTTATTGAACCTAAGAGTTTTTATCTTCATTTATTTTTTTCTTACGCAAAGGAAGCACTGCAATTTCTTTTCTCATATTTGTATAATCGGGGTAAGGTTGTAATTTATCTACACTCCCGGGGGAATTATCATATAGCAATTTCAAAGCATCATCAAGTTGAAGAAGAACAGGCATACGATTATGAAATGGTTCTATAAATTTATTTGGAGTTGTGGTTATAATAGAAATAGAAAGGTTATCTTCTTTATCTTTGTAAATAATTCCGGGTACAAAAAAATATTCTTCATTATATATGTAAATTTTATGTTGTACCTTTTTACCATTAACTTCAATCCACTCGTAAAAACCTGTCATTGGTACGAGGCATCGGTTATTCATAAATAAATCGTTCCAGAATTTTTTTTCTTTTATTGTTTCCATCCTCGAATTTACAATGGTAGGTTTATCTTTAGAAAATTTTATTCCCCAGTTAATTAAACTTATTTGGAGTTTATTTTCTTTTTTGTAAATACAGAGAATTTTATCATTTGGTCTTATATTTTCTTTTTTAAAAGTCTCTGAAAGCGAAGAAGCATCTATATCATATTTTCTTTCTAGTATTTTTTGAATTAATATTGAAGCTTCTACTTTGGATTCAAATCCGTAACACATATTATTAACCTAATTTTAAATTTGTTTAGAAAGATTTCTTAAATAATACAAATAATTTAATTGAATTTCTGTAGATGGTATTATTTCTTTCCTATCGAAATTAATATTTATATTCATCATATTAAGCAATTGGTCAATTGCACCGAACATGTTGATTGAGGGAAAATCATTATCACGAAGGTAATGAATTAGTTTCATGGTTCTGAATGCATCAAACCAATATAGTTTCTGTTTTTGAATGCTTTGATCATTTTTAGAATTTAATAAGATCTTATTCCATGTAGTATCGAATGAATTAATTTCAAGAAATTCTCTTAATCTGAAATTTATCTTTTCTGCTGCAGAAAGGTAATATTGACTATCTTTTATATTATTATCATGAAAAATATTTAGCCATTGTTTAAGAATATAAAAGCAATGTGGATTATAAAGAAGATATTTATCTTCTTTGTCATTTAAATATTTGTAAATACGCTGACCGGTACCAAAAGGGACTCTCCACGAAATTCTACTTGATGGGTAAACAACTGTGTCGTTTATTTTATGAATTGTTGTGATCTTTGCAATTTTTTCCAGGAAGTAAAAATCTTCACCCGCTTTTCTTTTATTCATGCCACCGGCACGACAATATATTTCCGCATCACATGCAATTGTTGACCCGATGGAATGATATGCAAAATGTGAATTGGCATATTTCAATCCAAGCACATAATATCTTAGAAATAGTTCATAACATATTATTGCTAATTTTTCTTCTTCTTTTTTTGGTAAAATGTGTTCATAATAAATAACAGCAGCATTAATTTTATTTTTATTAAATGTATCTATTATTTTATCGAGATAATTTTTTTCCAATATACAGTCTGCATCAAGTGATATTATAATTTTTTTGTTTTTATTATTATAGTCAAATACATGTAAAGCCAGATCCATACCGATTTTTCTTGCCATTCCAGCACCGGCTTCTTTACCAGGCAATCGAAGTCCATCTGAGGATGCATCAACAATCCCAATATTGATTTTCTTATCAAATATACGTTTAGTCAAATTATCATTTGAGTTTTTATTAATAATGCTTCTCAAATATTGAATTGTTCTCCCGTTTTCGTTTATAATTTTCTGATTACAGGTTTCAGGATTGTTAATAACAAATAAAAGCAATGTATCTTCAAAATACTTTGATTTGTTTTCTGAGAATGAATACAACAATCTAAGAATATTATCAAATTCATCGATTGCTGGAATAACAATAACATTGTTGAATTTTCTTTGTAAAGAAATTTCAATTTTCCATTTATCATTGAAATGTTTATCAAGGTACAAGCTTACAAAAGATGGGAGATTCTCTGTATAATTTTTATTCATACAAAATAATTTTCAAGAATTATTTTTTCTGCTAATTCAAACTTAGCTTCGTCAATCCAGTGGATTTTGATTCCTTCTCTTTCCATTTTTCTAAACCATGTCATCTGTTTTTTAGCATACTGATGTATTGCACTGTTGAGTTTTTGAAACATATCATTATAATTCAGCTCATATTTAAGATACATTCCAACGTATTTATACTCGAGTCCAAAGAATTCTAATTTATCGAATGTAATTCCTTCAGCTACAAGATTTTCAACTTCCTCGATCATACCGTGTTCGAGTCTGTATTTTAGTCTTTCAGTAATTTTATCTTTTAATTTTTCTTTATTGGGATTGATACCAATTGTTAAAGAATTGATTTGAGGCAGATCTACAGAAGGTGATTCTTTTGCTTCAGAAACAATTATTGCTTTAATGATTCTGTCTTTAATTAACAAGTCAGTTGTATTATGCAAATTGGGATTAAGGTTTTTCAATTTTTCTCTTAGTTCTTCAATGCTAAGTTTATTAAGTTCGTCATATTTTTCTTTGCTAAAATCAGCTTTATTAAGTTTATAGCCTTTAAGTATAGAATGAATATATAAACCTGTCCCACCAACAAGAAAAGGGATTTTATTTCTTGATTTTATATCTTCAAATGCTTTGTAGAAGTATTGATTAAATAGAAACAGATTAAATTCTTCGTGAGGTTCAAGTATATCTATCAAGTGATATGGAATTTTTTTCCCATTTACTATATAGTCTTCTAAATCTTTACCGGTGCCAATATTCATTTTTTTATATACCTGGCGGGAATCGGCAGATAAGATTTCTCCATCGAATCGATTTGCCAATAATGCAGCTAATCTTGTTTTACCAACAGCTGTAGGACCGAGAATAGTAATTAAATTGAAAGACATTTTAATTCGTGGAAATTAGAAAGTTAATTTATCAAAGACTAATTAAACATAGCAAAAATACTCATTAATTATAATACTGAAGATACTGGAAGAGTAATAATAAATGTAGCTCCTTCACCAAGCGAACTCTGGACTTCAATTTTTCCTCCATGAGCTTCAATAATCTGTTTTGTGATTGAAAGACCTAATCCAGTTCCTTCTTTCTTGCCTTGAGTAAAGAATGGTTCAAAAATTTTTTCTTTTAGACTTTCAGCTATGCCAAGCCCGGTATCGCTGATTAATATTTTAACTTTCTTTTCTTTTTCATCTTTTTTTGTTGAAATTGTTATTGTTCCACCATCAGGCATTGCATCGCAGGCATTTTTAATCAAATGCATATAGCATTGATAAAATTCTTTTACATCAAGTTTAACATTTACGTCTTTGTCAAATTCATTAAGAATTTTACAATTTCGAGATTCAACATAGGTTTCAATGCGAGTTGAATAATCTGTCAATGTTTTGTTAAGACTGACATTAAGTGTTCTTAAAATTGTTTTTCCTTCAGAGTAACTTGACGTTGTTTGAACCAGGTCTGCAACATGATTTAATTGTTCAAGCAGCATATCAACAATTTGAAAATTATCGGGGGATAAATTTTTGTTTTTTAGATGTTCCGCATAACGCTTGCTTACGAGGATTGGCTTTTTAATGTCCTGTATTAAAAAGTTAGCCATTTTACCCAAAGATTGAACTCTTTCAGCTTGTAAAAGTTTTTCGACAAGCTCAGCATTTTGAAGTGCGATTGCAGAATGGATTGACATTGCATTGAGCAATTCTTCATCGTATTTAGAGAATTCTCCTTTTTTGCTATTCAGTAATTGAAGAACTCCAATGATTTCGCCTTTTTTATTTTTAATCGGGAATGTTAGAGCTGTTTTTGTTTCATATCCACTTGCTTTATCAAAATCAGAGCGATAACGAGGATCTTTTGATACATCTTTAATATTTAATATTTCGCCGGTTTTTGCAACGTAACCTGCCATCCCTTCTCCAATTTTCAATCTTATTTCTTTTATTTCAGAACCCATGGCAATTAAAGACCAGAGTTCATTCTTTTCGCGATCGATAAGATATAGTGTACCTCTATCTGCATCAGTTAATTCTGTGGCAACTTCAACTATATTTTTCAATACCTCATCAATTTTAATAGTTGAGTTGACCATTTCTGCTGCTTTGATAATCATTTGTAGTTGATCTACTTTCATTTTTATTTCCTCTTGCTCAAGATTTTTTTTGATTTCTTGAATTGTATCTTTCTCAGATAGACTCCTTAGTTTATTATCAACCTCTGAAAAAATTTCCTCAGTTTCATAATCCTGCCATGTAATACTTTCTTTTTTTTCGTTCTCTTCCATTTTAATATCAATATTAGGATCAGTTTCTTCCTGGATATTAGCAATATTTATTTTTTCTTCTTCAAAATTAATCGATGGTTCATTTCTGTTTAATTCTTCTTGTATATTTTCTTTCTGAGTTTCTGGTTTTGAAATATCTGATTTTTCTTCTGTGCCGCTTAATATACTAAATAAAACATCGTCAAGGTTTTCTTCTCTAGGTTCCAAAGTTTTATCAAGTTTTTCTTCGGGTAATTCAAATTCAGGTTTTGGTATTCCATCTTCATCTAATAATGTATTGAATATATCCTCTTTTGTTATTTCTTCACCACCCGATAGGTCTATCTCTGGTTTTGGTATTCCATCTTCATTGAACAAATCTTTATCAAGAATTATATCTTCATTACTTTTTTCAATTTTATCTGTAGTACTTTTTGCAGGCTGAATTATTTTATCTTCTTGGTTAAAATCAACTATAGTTTTAAAAAAATCTTCTGATATTTTTTCTTTAGATGGTTCATATTCATCAAATGTTGATTTTTTTATTTCTTCTTTTTCTTCAGCTTGATCTTCAGAAATAGATGGTTCGAGCATATTAAGTTTTATTTTTTCATTCTGCTGAATTAGATTTTCAATTTCATAATTTGATAACGCAATCAGGTATGTGTCGCGTAATGCAACTGCCGTAGAAGTTCGTGAAGTTTTTTCTAAAAATTCTTCGTGACCAAAGAAAGAATTATCTGAATAAACGAATGATTTGCTTTTACCAAGAAGTCTTTTTTTAATTACGTTGACTTCGCCACTAATAATTAGATAAATTTCGTTTGTAGAATCTCCTTCGCGATAGATTATTTGTCCTTCATTAAATGTTATTAACTTTCCCTTAATATTATTAAAGTCTATATTCGTGATGTCAATATTTTTTAGTAAATTATTTTTACTTAGTGAATTAATTAATTGATTTTCCATTATTAATAATACTGATTATGTTAAATAATAATATTGAAAAAGCAATCCGTCATCTTTCAAAAAATGATAATGTATTATCAACATTAATAAAAAACTTTGGTACATGCAAAATAGTTACACACAAAAAATACTTTTTTGCATTATTAAGAGCAATAACCGGCCAACAGTTATCAATGCGAGTAGCCACTGCTATAGATAAAAAATTTATGTCATATTTTAAATATAAACCCACTCCAGAATTAATTTTATCTACATCTGATAAAAATTTAAGAGATCTTGGTTTGTCAAATTCAAAAGTAAAGTATATTAAAGATTTATCTAAAAAGATAATAAGTAAGCACATTACACTTAAGGGAATATCGAAAAGGTCTGATGAAGAAATTCTTAATGAACTAACAAAAGTTAAAGGCATCGGGGTTTGGACGGTTCATATGTTTTTAATTTTTACTTTGGGTAGAATTAATGTTTTACCATATACCGATCTTGGGATTAGAAAAGCAATTATGCTGAATTATGGGTTAAATGAACTTCCTGATAGTGAAGAGGTTATAAAGATTGCAAAAGAAAAAAAATGGGCTCCATATTGTACAGTTGCAAGTATTTATTTATGGAAAAGCTTAAATAATAATTAGAATCTTAATATAAAAATTATCATCAAATTCTATGGATGAAAAAGAATTAATTGAAAAAGCACAAAAGGGGGATAGAAAAGCTCTTACAGAACTTGTTAAGATGTATGAACAAACCATTTATAATTTCTCCTTTAAAATTTGTCGGGATAAAGAACGAGCAGAACATACAATGCAGGAAACGTTTATGAGTATGGTTAAGAATTTACACCAGTTTAGTGGGGATTCCAAATTATCAACGTGGCTATATAGAGTTGTTACAAATCATTGTTTAATGCTGGCGAGAACAGAAAATAAATATGGATTTACCTCAATCGATGACGACGAAGCTTTTATAGATGAAAAGAATTTTGCTGAATGGAAATATACTCCAGAACATGTAACAGAGAATAATGAATTGAGAAAGATCCTTGACGAAGCAATTCAAAAACTTTCTCCAGAATATCGAATAGTTTTTATGCTTAGAGATGTTGAGGGTTTATCTACAGAAGAAACGGCAAAAATTGTCGAGCTTTCAGTACCAGCAGTCAAATCACGCTTGCATCGCGCAAGAGCTTTTTTGAGAAATGAATTAAATAAAAGATTAGCCTATGAATAAACCAACTTGCAAAGAAGTAATGGTGCACATCTGTGATAATTTAGGTGAAGAATTAAATTCACCAAAATGTATGGAGATAAAAGCCCATTTAGATAGTTGTGAAACTTGTCAGCATTTTTTCAAATCTGTAGAAGATACTATTCAATTTTACAGGAAGTATAATGTTAAATTGACCGAGGAAGCTCATAACAGATTGATTGAATTCCTCGGTCTTAAGGAGTAATTTTTTTTATGAGTTAAAACCAGGTTTATGTATTTATTTTCAAGTATGATTAACAAAAAATATTTTTTTAACCAGACTATTTTTAAGCACAGTTTGTTTTATTGAGTTTGTAATTAATATCCTACCTGAATCAAAAATTTGTATAAATATTTGTAATTTATTTTTTTCTAAAGGCAATAAGTAAACTCAAGTAATATCCTTATAGACTTTTATCAATTTTTTAGTTATTAAAATTAACCATTATTTTCTGTACCTTTTCTACTACAAGTAGAAATTCCAAATGGTAAATAAAGCGGGCAGGATCCAATTAATGCTGTAGCAATTGGTAAAATTCCAATTAAACCCCACCAGCTTTGTTTGATCAAGCCAATGACGATTATTAACACACCAATTATGATTCTAAGAATTTTATCAGTTGTTCCGATATTTTTTTTCATTTTACCTCCAGTTGATTTTTTCACTATTTGATGAAAGAAATTCTGTAAAGATTCATTTTATTAATATACATTTTTGAATAAATGTTTTATTGCCGATTGTTAAAGCAACAATATATATACCAGATGATAAGTTGCTTCCGCTGAAATTAATTTCATAACTTCCTGGAGATGTTATATCGTCTTTAAGAACTTTGACTACATTCCCAGATATATCGAATACTTTAATAATAATTTTTTTATTAAAGTATTCATCGTTATCAGGTATTAAATATTTTATTTTGGTAGTTGGGTTAAATGGATTTGGGAAAATATGAAACAGAATAGTTTCATTTGACAAATTGTATTCTATATTTGCTAAAACAATTCTTATTGTAATTTCTTCCGAATATGTATATGTCCCATCATAGTCGATTTGCTTTAGTTTATATGCGAATTCGTCACCTCCTGATGGTTTGTCTACGAAATAATAATACTTGGGTGAATTACTATTTCCACCACCATCAACAAAACCGATTTTTTCCCAATCATTATCAGTTGAAGAGAGATTTTTTCTAAGGATCTCAAAACCGTAATTGTTTACTTCTGTGGCAGTAGCCCATTTTAATAAAACATAATTTCCATTCGCAGTACCGGTAAAGTAGATCAGTTCTACTGGCAATGGTGATGGTTGTGTATTGGTAAAAAAATCATTACGATTATCGTTGGTATCCCATCCATTCCCGTTACCATAAGTGTTATTTCCATTGTTATCTTTTCTACATAACGACCTGGTAGAATAAGATGGATAAATAGCATAATTAGTTCCCTCATATTCATTTGCTTGACTCCCATAACCGACAAAATCAACCACATTTTCATCAAACATGTTATTAATTGCTTCATTGTTATTTACGAGAGCAATTTTACCAGATGTGGCGGAAATATTAATATTTCCAATTACATTTGGATTAACAGGTAATTCACTACCATTCTCTCCAGAACTTTTAAGTCTGATTAGGTAATAGCCAAATGCCAGAATAGTATCCCTTAGATTAATAACCTCATAATCATAATTTGTAGCTGGAGAATATTGAACTGACCATGTTGATAAATCAATATCATTTTGTGTGGGATTATATAAAACAACATAATCATACTTATATACAGCTCCAGAATTACCACCATCGCCATAAATTTCTGCTATTACTATATGGTTTGCAACCTGTGCGGTGTTAACTGAGAAAAATGAGAACAAAAGAAATAGGATTATTTTTGTTTTCATTTTTGCCCTGCGATTTCAAGCAAATTAAAAATAATAAATTTTATTTATAAATCCATTAAATTTTTTTGAACTTTTTAAATGTGATTATTGTCGTAAGTTATAAAAAATATTTAATGATTCTCAAAATTGTTTTATTAATTCTATTGTTCATACACACTGACTATTATTTTTTTAATAAAAAAATGTTAGCCTATAGTATGGACGACAAATATGAAACAGTTACTTTAGGGGGTGGGTGTTTCTGGTGCACAGAAGCTATTTTTCAGAGAATAAAAGGAGTGGTAAAAATACTCAGTGGTTACTCAGGGGGGAGTCTACCTAATCCGACTTATGAAGCAGTATCCACTGGTAAAACAGGCCATGCCGAAGTTATCCAAATTACTTATGATACTTCTGTTATTACATTTGAAGAGATTCTTGAAATTTTTTTTAGTATACATGATCCAACAACATTAAACAGACAGGGTGCAGATATTGGTTCTCAATATCGTTCTGTAATCTTCTATCATAATGAGAAGCAAAAAAGAATTGCAGAAGCATTAATAAAAAAGTTAGATTCGGAAAAAATTTGGGATAATCCAATAGTAACAGAAGTTTGCAAATTTCAAAGCTTTTACGAAGCAGAAGATTATCATCAAAATTACTATAACAATAATCCATACAAGCCATACTGCACTTTTGTTATTGCTCCGAAAATTGAAAAACTCAGAAAATATTTCAGTACTAAATTAAAATAAAAAACCCGGTATTTTGAACCGGGTTTTAATCTAAAGCAAGTTAAAATTTTATAATTATTTTATAACTTTAACTTCCTGGGCCTGCGGACCTTTTTGTCCCTGAGCAATAGTGAATTCAACCTGTTGACCTTCTTGTAGGCTTCGATAACCTTCACCTACAATAGCCTGGAAATGTACAAATACATCTTCTCCATCTTTCCGAGAGATGAAGCCATAACCCTTAGAACTGTTGAACCACTTTACGGTTCCTCTTACTTTTTCTGCCATCTTAAAGATGCTCCTAATTATGTTAATAAATAAATTAAATTGCGAACAGAGCACCTGAATTGTTTTTAAAACAATTTACTACTGCTCAAGTTCATAAAAAAAGGACTTGTAGTTTAACCACAAGTCCCTTCGCTCCGCGTGCAGGACTCGAACCTGCAACCCTGCGGTTAACAGCCGCATGCTCTACCATTGAGCTAACGCGGAATACATTATTACAAAAACTATTAAAAACGTGCACAAAGATAGATTTTATCAGTTGTTTTGTCAAGTAGACTAAAAAATTTTTTCAAAATAGTAATTGATTTTTAATGTGTGATATAAATTACTCTTTTAATAAAAAATGTTTACAAAATAAATTTTCTAATTTTTGTTCAGATACTTTGCTCTTATATTATGCTGACCCCTTTAATAATTAATATGAATTAAAACACTTTATTATAGATTATTTATAAGTATTTTAATGAAATATCAATATTATGAAAGCAAAATTATTGGGGTTGGTTGATATTTATTCTTGGTAGTTTCCGATTGCTTTCCTCAAACCAACGTTCAGGGCATAATCGATACAAACACAACATGGTCTTTAAGCAATAGTCCTTATTTTGCTAGCGGAACTATTACTATTCTAAATGGTGCTACACTTACAATTGAAAATGGTGTAGAAGTTCAGTTTAGTTCACATGCATATTATATCGTTATCGGATACAATCAGAATTCAAAAGGTAATTTGATTGAGAACGGAGTTTTATTTCGAGGGTTACAATCGAATGATTCTAAAATTTATATTAAAGATGGCTCTGCTAGTGGGTCGATTGCCAACTGCATTTTTGATAACACATAACTACATATCGAAAATAACGAAGTTGTGATCAATAACTCAACATTTAGAAATTGTGTTTATCCGGTAATATAAAGTAATGGGGGCAAAATCGTTATATCTAATCTCAACTTTGAATCTTCTAATGTTAATTTTGGAATCTTATTCTAGGGAAATATAATCTCTGATTATACATTGTATAATAACGGATTCCCTTATTTTATTGATAACTTAACAATTAGAAATAATTCTACTCTATTTATTGAAAATGGCTGTGAACTTTATTTAACAACTTCAAGCGTGATTATGGTAGGTTATTCATCATCTTCTAAAGGGAATATTATTGCAAACAAAACTTTATTCAAAGGCACTTCGTATAGTGATTCCAAGATTTATATTAAAGAAAGTGGTTATGGGATATTTGACAATTGCATTTTCAATAACTCTTATCTATTAATCGAAAATTCAAATGCAAAAATATCATCGTGTGTTTTTAAAGCTGTAATTAACCGATAATACTTGAAGATGGTAGCTCAGCAGAAATTGAAAATGTTACTTATGATATAAATGTTACATATCCAGGTATTTGTTATCAGGGAGTAATTAGTAGCGATTTAACAATCAATAAAAAATACTCCCCTTATTATGTTAGGGATTTAAGTATAAGAAACAACGCTACTCTAATTATTGAACCTCAAACTCAAATTTATTTCCCGACAGGTTCAGGTATCATAATTGGCTATAGTACAACTTCAAAAGGACATTTTTTAGTAGATAATGTTAATTATATTGGCCTTTCAAATAGTGATGCATCAATAGAAATAAAATATAACTCATCTGCTCAAATTACTAATTGCTTACTTTATAATACTTACATTAATATTGATAACTCTTCTCCAACAATTAAAAATTGTAGATTTACTAAAAATTCATATGCAATAATTACAAGGAATAATGCAACACCGGTAATTATTGAAAATGATTTTTTTAATAATAACTTTGCATTACTAAATAGTAGTACAACTTCATAAAATGTAAAAGATAATTATTGGGGGGATTATACTGGTCCAGCTCACACTGATAATGCGAGTGGGACGGGACAAAAAATACAAGGACCTATTGAATTTGTTCCATTTTCTAAGTTGCCCTATAATGGAAAAAATTTCATTTGATTTGCCAATTAATCAAACTGATTTCGGCGAAATTGTAGTTGGTTCACAAATAGAAAAAAATATAAAACTTCTCACTTCTACAGGTTCAATAGATTTATTTATAAAGAAAATCGAAATTGATAATAATCAATTTACCTTTAGAATTACTCAACCTAAAAATATCTGATTAGCTAAATCAGAAACAATTTCTGTTAAGATAAAATTTACACCCATAACACCAGGTAATATACATGGTAATTTATTAATATTTACCAATCAGGAAGATTCATCACCCATTTCTATTCCAATAGAAGGGAAAGGATTATCAAAGATTTTTACAAACTTATCATCATTATCATTTGGAAGTGTCGATTTGAAAGATAGTAAAACAATACCTTTAATAATAACAAACAGATCTACTAAATATATTACAGTAGATTCGATCAGAATTACAAATGATAATTTTACTTATGTATTAGGTGCAAATCAAAAATTTCTATCATATGATGAATCACAGGAGTTAAATCCTTCTTATTCAGTTTATAATTGTAACGAAACCACTTCATTATATAATCTTTATCCAGATAAATCAAAAGAAATTTTAGTTACTTTTAAGCCAGTGATTAAGGGAATAACAAGTGGCTTATTAAAAATATATTATGATACAAATCAACTTTTGGAAATCGAATTAAATGGTGAAGGTTATGCAGCTCCTTTACCCATAAGAATCGTAAATCTGGATTATAAAAATTTTCCGAATATTCAATTAAATGTTTCAGTCGATACATTTTTATCAAAGTATACAAACATTAACTCAGGATAATTTTGAAGTCTATGAGAACGGAACGCTTCAAACAGATAATTTTAATGTTAAATTACCAGGTCAATCAGGAAATTCACGTCTTGCAGATATAATTTTTATAATGGATAATAGTGGTAGTATGGGGGATGAGCAACAAGAAGTATCGAATAATGTATTAAACTTTGTTAATAGTCTTTTTAATTCAGGAATAAATTATGCACTTGGTTTATGCAGATATGGTTCAGGCACAAATTTAGGTCATCCTATAGTTGAAAATAATAGCTTACTAACTTCAGATCCAGAGTATTTCAAAAATAATTTATGGACACTTAATAAAATAGATGGAGGTAAAGAACCTGGTTATTATGCGATTAAATATTCAGCTTCAGCCTTTGCTTTTAGACCAGGTTCTCAGAAGATATTTATCATAATAATAGATGAAAATCCCGATCAGGGAGGAGCAACATTAGATGAGTTTGTTTCTCTTTGTCTTGATAATAAGATAAATCTTTTTGTATTAACCAATTCATCACTTTATTCAAAATTCACTCCAATTACTAATGTTACAAATGGTGAAATTTTTAATATTAGATCAGACTTCAGTCAGATATTAAATTTTATATCGGGTATAATATCAAGTAATTATCTTGTTTAATATAAAAGTTTGATTTCAGAAATTAAAAATGAAAAGAGAGAGATTATAGTTACTGTACGTTATAATTAATTCATTAGTTCAGATACAGTTTATTATAATCCAGCTTCGATGCCCAAAATTCAGCTTACTGATTCCACGCTTGCTCTTCATAATAAAGCATGGGCAGAGGGGACATCATTAAAAATATCTGCAATTTTTATAGATGAGATTGAACCTTTTGTTCAATCAGCAATACTTTGCTATAAAAAATCTAATCAGAATTATTTTACAAGTATTAAGATGAATAAATACGGAGATGATAAATTTTATGCAATTATTCCAAGTTCAGTTATTCAAGCTCCAGGAGTAAGTTATATGTAACTGCTTCGGATGGAAATCTAACGGTAAGTAATCCCAGAACAAATCCATCAGAGAATCCGTATCAAATTGCAATATTACCAAATGTTGCTCCTGTAATACAGCATAACGTTGTGGAAGCTTCTACTAAAAATGCAGCGATAACGATAAATGCAAAAGTATCTGATAATACAAATTATGTTTCTGAAGTGATAATTTTTTACAGAAAATCAGGGCAGATATTATTTCAATCAATGATTATGACTTTAACATAATCGGATAATTATAATGCTACAATACCTCAACAATTTGTAACAAATACTGATATAGAATATTACATTAAAGCAAAGGATGATTTTGGTTTATGTTCTTATCATGGAACAATAGACGAACCACACAAAATTTGTATTGTTGCTCTGAATATAAATGCTCAATTAGATACATAAATTAGAGGTCCTTCAATTAAAAATGTAATTATTCCAGAGAATGGAACCGGTTATTGTTATTTTACTCTAAAAGTAAATGGGAATGATGTTTTTACAAATTCAAAAATTAAAACCACATTAAATTCAGCAACAAGTAGTATCAATGTTGAAGGAATATTTATTAAAAGCGGTGAATTTCGGTTAGATTTACCGGGATATTTATTTGTTGATTCAATTATTCCTCAGATAATGGAGATAATTGGATTTCCATTAATACCGGGTTAAGTAATGCATCTATTCCATCTATAATTTTTAATTCTCAGGGTCATATATTTTTAGATACTGATGGCCATAGTATTTATCGTTCGAAGGATAATGGAGTCTAATGGGAAAATGTTGGTTGGAGTGGTGCAAAAACATATGCCTTTGCAATTACTCCTACAAATAAAATCCTGGCGGGCACTTCTGATGGAGTTTATTATTCGACAGATAATAGAGAATTATGGAATAGAGTTTTCGATCTCAATCTTATGAGTTCCGCGGTTCATTCTTTTTTTTGTCTCAAATGGTAATATATATGCTGCAGCAGATGGCGGGGATTTCTGGACTTCTTCAAGCGGGGTTTATTATTCTAACGATGATGGAGCCAAATGGACTCACCTAAAATCTGGTATGAGCGATATTGCTATTTATTCATTAGTAAAGGATAAGGAAGGATTTCTTTATTCAAGAACAAAAAATGGTTACCTTTATCGGTCCACAAATCCTGTTATTTCATTTCTGGATATTGAAAAGGAATTTGACTCATACTATCTTTCACAAAATTATCCAAACCCTTTTAATCCCTTTACAACAGTTGAATATTCAGTTCCCAAAAAAGAAAATGTTAAACTTACGATATTCGACATTTTAGGAAGAGAATTAATTGTACTTGTTAACAAGATACAGGATGAAGGAATGTATAAAGTAAATTTTAATGCATATAATCTTTGCAGTGATGTTTATATATATAAGATTGAGGCAGGAAATTTTTCTCAAACAAAACATATGATTTTGTTAAAGTGAAATTATTAATAAAAAAGATTATTAATATATGAGATTTTTTTATTGCCCTGATTTATTAAATAATGTTTAAGACTGATATCTATTAAATTAATTAAAAAATTTGTTTGCAATTCAATTTGTTAATTTATAACGTCCAAT
>FWPU01006632.1_pt1 | contig 22802 bp, 19 predicted proteins | sample 2228361 | NCBI WGS metagenome assembly FWPU01 (sample SAMEA103939777, study PRJEB20133) | metagenome
AAAAGCCTTTTCCAGCGAGACCAGGTCAGGGTTGTAGTGCTTTATTAATGACTTTATCTTTTCGCAGATTATTAATATTTTCTTGTAGTAATCTTTCTCTGTGGCTCTGATTGTGCCACACACAGTTTCTTTGCCTTCTGCTATGATACCGTAACCGGTGGCTGAAATCCCTGGATCGAGCCCCAAGATCTTCATCTTATGTGGTTTTTTACTGGATAGTGTAAAAGGGCGGCTTTATTTTGATACAACCGGCGGTATTCAGGCACTTTGGTTTGATAATTTTTCCATTACTTCGTCTGCGATGTCAAAATTGCCATATACATGCTGGACATCATCAAGTTCATCAAGTGCCTCAAAAAGCTTAAGGATCTTCTCAGCATCCTTTTCGTTCAGTGGTACAGTATTCTGGGGCACCTTGGTTAGTTCACTGGTTATCGTTTCAATATTGTTGTTCTTAAGCAGTTCTTTTACCTTGCTAAAATTTTCTGGTGGCGTTATGACCTGATAACTATTTTCCTCTGTTGTTACATCAATGGCACCGCCGTCAAGCGCCAGGTTGATAATTGTATCCTCGTCATATTTTTTGGCATCAATTGTAATAATGCCCTTTGCCTGAAATTGCCAGGCAACCGATCCCTGGGTGCCGAGAGTACCGTTATGCCGTGAAAGTATGTGTTTTATCTCGCTCGTTGTCCGATTACGGTTGTCCGTAACTGCCTCAATTAGTATTGCAACGCCATTTGGCCCATATCCTTCATAGGTCACTTCTTCAAGTGTCTGCCCGTCATCAAGCTGACCGGTTCCTCTCTTAATTGCGCGTTCAATATTTTCATTTGGCATGTTGGCTGCCTTAGCTTCATCAATCGCTGTGCGCAGTCTTGGATTGGCATTGGGATCACCACCGCCATGTCTTGCAGCAATCGTTATTTCCCTGATCAATTTTGTAAATATTCTTCCCCGGGCAGCATCAGCACCGGCTTTTTTTCTCTTGATTTTTGCCCATTTAGAATGTCCTGACATAACACACTCCTTTTCTTTATTTCCTGCTTATATATTATAGTTAAAATTCTTCATAAGTCAAGGCGTATCTAAGACAGTAATTGTTGGAAACTTGGTGGGAGCACTAATCTATTTATAAACCTGGGTGATTGTAATCAATGTGGATAACTCCGCTGGAAATTGAACAATTGCTTGAGACAGGTTTTGATGTTCTATCGCTTGACAAGCAGTATTGAATCGTTATGATTAGAACGAGGAGGCATAATGCTGAAGATATTACCGAAAATTTCTGTTATTCTCATTGTGCTGGTTTTTGTCTTTCTTAACTGTGCACCGGGTAATGAACGCTGGAACCAAACGATTAATCCCGGACACAAAGCAGGTTTCTGGGCGGGCTTGTGGCACGGGCTTATCCTCATTATTACATTCGTGGTCAGTCTGTTCACAAAAGAGGTGGGTTTGTATGAGGTAAATAATACGGGCTGGCCCTATAACCTGGGTTTTATTCTGGGACTCTGTTTTACTATCGGAGCACCCTGGCGCTGGCGACCGCACAGGCATTAGCGGTTGCTTTGGTTCTTAGATTATGCTTTCACGGGTAGTTTCGTGAGATAGGGTAGTTGCACCGGATTTGCCGGTGGTGTTATATATTCTGGGTGGTTTTTGAAAGTTGGTTGCATTAATCAATGAAGAACATTAGGCTGGCGATTTTTGTTGCAGGCTTTTGTACATTAATCAGTCAATCTCTTCTTATTCGGGAGGGACTTGCATTTTTTTCCGGAAACGAATTGGTTTCGGGTATTGTGTTATGCCTCTGGTTATTATGGACGGGTTTGGGTAGTCTGATTTTTTCAAGAATCAGACCGAGGATTGGAGCGCAAAAAATCTATGCAATCTTAGTTCTTCTTTTTTGTGTCAGTCTGGTATTATCTCTGGTGTTTTTCAGAATTGCACCAAAAATCTTTGCTCTTCCATTTGGTGAAGTAATAAGTATTGACAAGATAGTTTTAATTGCACTTATTGCCCTGGCGCCAACCTGCCTTATAACAGGTGCATTGTTTCCTGCAGCATCAGCGATTATTCCTGCCCAGAGTGTCTATCTTATTGAGGGTCTTGGTTCTTTTGCTGGAGGAATTCTATTTTCTTTTGTTCTGGTCAGTTTGGTTCCACCTTTCGGCGTTCTATTGATTGCATGCACTTTCTTACTTTTTGCGGGATTACTCTGTGTTGGGAAAAAGACTTTGTCAATTTTTTGCTTTGTACTTTTGATTTTGTTATTCAGGATCAACAGTGTTGAATTTTTCTTCAGGAAAGTGCAGATGTTAGGGCAAAGGCTCATCGGACTCTATGAATCAAAATATGGCACAATCGCTCTTACGAAGTCTGAATCCCAGATAAATTTTTACACAAGTGGTTTGTTTGATTTTTCCTATCCTGATGTTTATTCGGCAGAAGAGGCAGTGCATTATCCACTTTTGATACACCCAGAACCTGAAAATGTCCTGCTCATCAGTGGTGGACTGGGCGGCGGTATTGAACAAGCATTAAAGCATAAGGTAATCCAGAAATTGGTGTATGTTGAATTAGACCCGGCGCTTGTTTGGATCAGTAGAACATACACCAAACTCCCTGTTGATGCAAAGAGGCTTGATATGGTTCTTAGCGATGGCAGATATTATGTGAAGTATGCGGGTGCTGTATTTGATTGTATTATTGTAAATAGCCCGGATCCCATAAATGCTCAACTGAACAGATACTACACTAAAGAATTCTTTCAGGAGGTCAAAGCCAGGTTAAAGCCTGATGGTTTGTTCTGCTTACGGGTAAATGCACCATCAGATATTTTGAGCCCGGTATACAGTCAGTTCTTAGGAACCATTAACAAAACTTTGAATCAGGTGTTCAAACATATCTACATACTGCCTGCAGCAAAGGCAACTTATATTGCTACTGATAAAGAAATCCAGGAAAAAATACCAGCTATCTTGAGCCAAAATCTTACATTGAGAGGTCTTGAACTGAACTATGTAAACAGTTCTTATTTTGAACACAATCTTTCAGAACAGAGAATGAAATACTATGCCGAACAGATTTCAAAGGCGCATAGTTATGTCAATCTTGATCTGAAGCCTGTATGCTATTATTTTGGTTCGGTATTATGGGGTGGTATTGTATCGGTTCAGCTAAAGAGTATTCTTATGAAGCTGTTCAATGTGCATCCCGTTGTCTTCTTTCTACCGTTGATTGTATCGCTGTTTTTCTACCGACGCAAGGCAATTATTCAAATTTCCGTATTCTCGGTTGGTGCGACGAGCATTTCTGCTGAAATAGTACTACTGATAATCTTTCAGGTTTTTCATGGTTACATATATGCCTGGATAGGGGTTATTACAGGATTTTTCATGCTGGGTCTTGCCTGTGGTACTCTATTTTTTATTAGATTCATGAATAAGAAAATATTAGATGCAATCTCTGCGTTCAGGACAATGCTGATAATCCAGGTGTCAGTTATGTTGTATTGTGTGATACTTTTGTTACTATCATTAACCAGGGCGTATGGTTCCACCTATCTTATCACAATTCTTCTGTTTATTGCAGGGTTTCTGGGTGGGGTGCATTTTCCATTATCAGTGAAGATTACTGGTGAGAAAAAGGCAGGACAGATATATGGTATTGATTTATTCGGGGCAAGTGTAGGGATAATAGCCACAAGTCTTGTTTTGATACCAATTCTTGGTATTTCTAATAGCATTTTGTTTTTTGTTTTTCTAAATTTGCTTGTTAGCATCGGGCTGGTTGTTTTAAAAAACAGGATGTATTTTGCCGGCCAATGATATTAGAATTGAGAAGGAGGTAAAAATGAGAAATCATGTGATTTATGAATTGAAGCGAATCAGGAAGTGACTAAGAAATTTGATAGTAGATTGTTCATATTATCGAGGTGTCATGAAGTAGGGACTTGAAAAAGTGTTATTGATGAATATAATTTATTATGCGAGCTAATAGGCGCAATAAGCATTATACAAATGCCATGCAACATAGAGACATTCTCAGGGTATCAGATGTGTCTGGCGGTTCAAAGAAATTGTTTTTCAGCACTGGGAGGATCTTCATTTTCAAAGACAATTTCCTCAAATTCGACGCAATTGATGATGAAAGTATAGATTTAATAGTAACCTCACCACCGTACAATGTTGATATTAAATATGGTACGCACGACGACAGCATGTCATACCAAGACTATCTAAGATTCACAAAGGCATATCTCGAAGTTTGCTATCGTCTTGCTAAGGATGACGGAAGATTCTGCTTGAACATCCCTTTAGATAAGAACAAAGGCGGGCAACAGAGCGTTTACGCTGACATAACAGCAATTGCCAAAGCAGTTGGGTGGGAATATCATTCCACGATCATTTGGAATGAGCAAAACATATCCCGCAGGACTGCTTGGGGTTCTTGGCTTTCGGCTCGTGCGCCTTATGTGATTGCGCCGGTTGAGGTGATAATTGTCTTATACAAGAAGCAATGGAAAAAGATCAAGAATGGCGTTTCGGATATAACGAGAAAAGAGTTCCTGGAATGGACCAACGGCGTCTGGAACTTTGTGGGTGAAAGCAAGAGGCGGGTCGGGCATCCAGCGCCTTTTCCTGTAGAACTGCCAAGACGTTGTATTAAGTTGTTTAGTTACGTTGATGATACAATTCTCGATCCATTTCTCGGTAGCGGCACAACACTAATCAGTTGTGCGCAAACAAATCGCAGAGGTGTTGGTGTTGAAATTGATGCTTCGTACTGTGAATTGGCGAAGAGAAGAATATTGAGAGAAGCCCTCACAGAGCAGTTAGAATTAGAGCGGATGACACTATGAAAGGCAAAAGTAAAACTATTGGTGAACTTGTCCTTGAATATTTCAAAAAACATCCGAGCACAGATTTGGAGCACGGACCCGTAGTAGATTGGGTAGAAACTCAATATCTAAAACTCTATGGCAAGAAGCCCCGGGATACTTGGCGCCAAATTAGAAAGTTTCATCAAGAGGGTATTCTGATAAAAGTAAAGAAGGGAGTCTATAGATATGATCCCATTTTTGTTCGACGAGCAGAAACGCTCGAATTCACTGTTGAACAAAAGAAAGCAATATTTGAAAGAGATAATTACACTTGTGTTGTTTGTGGTAGAGGTCCTAAAGACGGAATAGAGATATGCGCTGATCACATCAAGCCAAAGGACAAAGGTGGTACAAATACTATTGAAAATGGACAGACTTTGTGCATGGAGCATAACAATATGAAGAAAAACTACTCACAGACAGAGGCGGGGAAACGTTACTTTATCAAATTATATGAAAGAGCATTGGCACTTGGTGACGAAAAGATGATCAACTTTTGTAAGCAGATTTTTGATGTATACGATGAAACAAAAACCAACTCACATATACCGCGTCCCAATCATAAGAAAAGGAATTAGCAGGGATTATGGAAACATCTGAAATCTTGAAGAAGGTTGGTATAAAACCTGAGCAGCCTGTGCTATTAATTACTGCTGAAGAAGCATTGGAGAACTTATTAGTTGCAATTAAAGAATACTGTCCCAGTTTGAGCATAGAGAAGATGTCGAAGAAGCATCTCCAAGCTTTGCTGCTTAGCTATGGCAATTCTGTTACGATGTATCATCCTGAAAATTTTCATCAGGAGAGAGCAGCGTTATTAGAAAATTTCGAAATGTTGAAGCACTGCGGACTAAGCGATGAAGATTATGATTCAATAGATTTCTGTTGATAGTCGCCGCTAATTCAATTTGTGGAAGAGGAGACCCTCCCCTTTATCCCCTCCCTTTAAGGGAGGGGAAGTTGATATTAATGTTTTTGGGAAAAACTAAACTATTACCTATAAAGAGATTGCAATGGTATTGTGCATATCTTTTTATCCGGGTAGATTGCGAGGTAAAGAAATTACTATAAACATAAGATTTGAATACCGAACTTAATTTGTCAGTTAGAATCATGTCAAAAAATTATTTTGAAATAAGATCTATTTCTATCTCTCCGGCGTGGTAGGAAGAGCGGACAAGGGGACCGCTTAACACGAATTTTATTCCCATTTCCTCGCCGATTCTTTTGAATCTCTCAAATTCTTCGGGTGTGTAATATTTCTGCACAGGGATATGCCTTTTTGTAGGCTGAAGATATTGACCAATTGTTACAATATCAACGCCTGTAGCTTTCAAGTCAAGTAATGTTTCATGGATTTCTTTTTCTGTTTCACCCAAGCCTAACATAAATCCGCTTTTTGTGAGAATCTTTGAATCAATCTTTTTCGCCGTGTTCAGCACTTGTAACGACTTTTCGTAACCGCATCTTCTATCCCTGACATACGGTGTTAATCTTCTGACTGTTTCAAGGTTATGGCCGAGCACATAAGGTTTGCTATTTATGATTTTCTCCAAAAAGCGTTCATTACAATTGAAATCCGGAATCAGAACTTCAATCCGTGTATGCGGATTCTTTTGTCTTATTGTCCTGATTGTGCGTGCATAGTGTTCACTACCCAAGTCCTCAAGGTCGTCGCGGTCTACTGAGGTGATTACAACATAAATCAAACCCAACTGCTGTACAACCTCAGCGACATTTTCAGGCTCGTTGTTGTCTATTTCGCCTTTTGGATTTCCCGTTGTTACTGCGCAGAACCTGCACGCCCGGGTGCAAATTTTCCCGAGAATCATGATTGTCGCACTCTTTTTGCTCCAGCATTCACCCATATTCGGACATCTTGCTTCCTGGCATACTGTGGCGAGATTATAGGATTTCAGTAATCCACAAATCTGTTTGAATTCCTCACCTGAAGGAATTTTAACCTTGAGCCAGTGCGGTTTTTTCAGGAGACCTTTTTTAGAGTTTGATTCCATTCTGTACATTATATGTTATGCTAAAAATAAAGGTTGTCAATAACATTTTAAAGCCATGCAAACAGCAATGGTAAAGATGATTTGCATTTGGTTCAGCATGTTTTGCTATTTGTTGACTTCAGCTTTCCATTGTGTATAATCACTCGTGGTAGATTTAGCCAGAAAAATACTGTCTGGTAACGAGGCGGTAGCAAGAGGCGCCTGGGAGGCAGGGTGCCATTTTGCTGCTACCTATCCAGGAACACCATCCACAGAAATTCTTGAAAATATTATTAAATATCCGGAAATATATGCTGAATGGTCAGTAAACGAAAAAGTGGCGCTTGAAGTCTGTGCTGGTGCCTCTTTTGTCGGTGCCAGAGCGATAACCGCAATGAAACATGTAGGCCTGAATGTTGCTGCAGACCCCATGTTTACCTTAGGTTATACCGGAGTTACAGGCGGCTTAGTGATTGTTACCTGCGATGATCCCGGAATGTGGTCTTCACAAAATGAACAGGATAATCGCCATTATGCACGGCATGCAAAGATACCCTTGCTTGAGCCTTCAGATTCTAATGAGGCAAAAATCTTCACAAAAATGGCATTTGAATTGTCAGAGAATTTTGATAGTGTGTTCCTTTTGAGATTAACCACACGGACTTCGCATTCGTCAGGCATTGTTGAACTTGGAACAAGACAGGAGATTTCTCTAAAGGGTTATATAAAAGATATCAAAAAGAGGTTGGTTCTTCCAGCACACGCGCGGTTGCTCCATCAAAAAGTTGAAGAACGACTAACAGAACTTGCCAAATATTCTGAAGAATTTCCAGATAACAGGATTGAATGGGGAGACAAGGATATGGGCATAATAAGTTCGGGTATTGCCTATATGCACGCGAAAGAGGTTTTTCCAGATGCAAGTTTTTTGAAATTATCTTTTACCTATCCGTTGCCTGAAAAATTGATAAGAAAGTTCGCCCGTAGTGTGGAACGACTTATTGTTATTGAAGAGGGAGATCCGATTCTGGAACAGGAAATAAGGGCAATGGGAATTGATGTTCTGGGTAAGGAAAAAATTCCTCTTTGTGGTGAGCTGGATCCTACAGTAATCAAAAAGGCTTTTAAGAAACCTTTATATTTTAATGGTATATCAATGCAGGATATTCCAGAAAGACCGCCTGTTCTTTGCCCTGGTTGTCCAGAGCGCGGGGTTTTCTATGTGATCAACAAACTCAAACTTGTTGCTACCGGTGATATTGGCTGTTATACACTCGGTGCTTTGCCGCCCTTAAATGCCATGGATACCTGTATTTGTATGGGTGCTTCAGTGACAAATGCCCATGGGATGGATAGGGCAGGTGGAGAGCAGATAAGTAAAAGACTTGTTGCGGTTGTTGGCGATTCAACTTTTTTCCATTCAGGTATCACCGGGCTTGTTAACGCAGTGTATAACAAAGGTAACCTGAATTTGATTATCCTGGATAATCTGACAACTGCCATGACCGGACACCAGCCCCATCCAGGCACTGGAAAGCTTGCTCATGGTGAAGAGGGGAAAAGAGTTTTGCCTGAAGATGTTGCCCGTGGTTGCGGTGTTGAATTCGTTAAGGTTATTGACCCGATGAGCTTGAAAAAGGTTGAGGATTCAATTAAAGAGGCACTACAATTTCAAGGTGTAAGTGTACTTGTCTTCCGGAGCCCTTGCGTTTTTCTGAAAAAGCCAGCGCCTTATTTTGTTGTAGAACTTGATAAATGCAATGGTTGCAGATTGTGTCTACGTCTTGGTTGCCCAGCAATCAGTCTGAAGCAGATTGAACATAGAGATAAGCCTGTTGCATATATTGAACCGACACTATGTAATGGTTGCTCTTTGTGTGTTCAATTGTGCCAGCACAGTGCAATCGCGAGGTCAGGAAAGGTTTAGCATGGGAAGAAAATCACATAGTGTTATAGAGAAATCATTTAATACAACGAATGTTATCGTCTGCGGAGTTGGTGGCCAGGGTATTTTACTTGCTTCAGATATACTCTGCACGGTTGCCTTTCTAAACGGCAATGATGTGAAAAAGAGTGAGATTCATGGTATGGCACAACGGGGTGGCAGTGTGATTACACATGTGCGTTTTGGCAAGAGGGTTTTTTCTCCGTTGATTGAAGCGGGAAGGGCTGATTTTGTTCTGGCATTTGAAAAACTTGAGGCGTTACGGTATTCCTATTTCTTAAAAGAAAATGGCTGCGTTATTGCTAATGATCTTGAGCTTCCACCAATGAGTGTCCTTACAGGAGCAAAGACATATCCACATAACATACAGGAAATACTGAACAAGGTTGCCAGGATAGACTTTGTGCCGGCACAGGAAATTGCCTCTAAATTGGGCAATGTGCGTGTAGTGAATGTTGTTTTGCTTGGTAGTCTTGCCCGATTCTTGGATTTTGATGAGGAGCTATGGATCAATGCAATCAAAGAACATGTGAAACAGAAATATATTGATCAAAATATCAGGGCTTTTAGGGTTGGGATGGAAGGGAAATATTAAGAATAGTAAGTAGTAGGTAGTATATAGCTACTAATACATTGGAAGATAGGACCTTTTTATGTTGCCAATGCCGCTAAAAATACTCTGGTAGACTTCAGGATACTCGTCTGATATTCCACCCAGGAATTCTCTTATCTTTTGTCGTTTTGATGTTTGAAAGTAAGGGCAGACATTGGAATTTTCAGGTAGACCTAATGTTCTGCCAATTTTTTCAATTACCTTTCTATTAAAGTAATATAGTGGTCTGACAAAATGAAAACGACCGTGAATTACTGACTGATTTGGAACAAATGTTGAAATCTCACCATTGTAAATAACATTTAGCAGAAATGTTTCCACGACATCCTCCATATGATGACCAAGGGCAACCTGAAAAGTGTTTATTGATTCGGCATATTCCAGAAGTCTGCGCCGGCGCTCGCGGGCACAGAAAAAGCATTTCTTCTTGAGCACTTTGATGCGGCTTTCTATGTTAGTTTTGATAATCTGGTATTCCACATTAATTTCTCTACAGAATTTTGCTACATTCTGGCTGTTCCAATTGGTGAATCCAGGATCAACATGGCAGGCGTAAATATCCCATTTCTGCGCATACTTGATATTGTATTCACTTAGAAGATAGAGCAAAACTAAACTATCAACCCCTCCTGAAACAGCAACAACCACACTTGCATTTTTCCCAAGAAGGCTGTAGCGTTTGACTACGCGCTGTATCTCAGAAAGAGACTTTCTTATCAGTCGACTGATTTTTTCCAAAGATGTCAGTTATCTCAATACGATCAACTGTTTTATCAGCACACCTTTTTTTGATTCCAATCGATAAAAATAAACACCGTTTGGCACAAGGATACCTTTTTCATCATCTGCGTGCCATACCACAGTATGAGTACCTTTCTGATAATGGCCATTAGCAACAACCTTGACTGGTTTACCTATTAGGTTATAGATGGTTAATGTCACAAGCATTGGTTCATTTAAGGTGAATTCAAATTCAGTGTAATTGTCCACGGGATTGGGGCGATTCTTATGTAGGATTATGATATCGTCCTTGGGTTGTGTCGTTCGTGAGAGCATTTTTAAAGTTTTTTCATTTCGGTTAAACAAGACGAGACTGTTATCAACAGGATTGATAAGCAACTTTGAACCAGACAGAGTGTTTTCATTACGGATTCTTCTCTCGTATTCGCCACTTGGTTTGAGGACTATGATTGAATCCTTCAATAGAATGTAATTTTTACCGTCATTTCCGATGGCAAAATCAAGGATGTATTCAGAAGTGCTAAAAATGAGCTGGTTCTTAAAAGCAGCCGGATTGAGTAGATTACTGCTTGTCCAGGCATGAATCTGATTATTAGTTAAGGTATAGATTACCATTGCAGTCTTGTTTTCTGCTGAATTAGTGTATACAGCGAACTTATCAGCACTGGTATTTAGTGTTCCGAGTATTTCATCGCCATCAGTGAAGATTAGGCGATCGCCTTCAGAGACAACAAAAACATTCTTCTTGTCTACTTTAATAACTTCTATCTGGATTGGATTTGTTAAAGCCACTGCAAATGTTCGGATTGTACCTTCTGCATCAAAAGTGAAGATTCTATTGTTGTTGTCAATCAAGAATGGTCGTTCTTCGTTATTTATGGTGAATAATCTGCCGTTTCTGTTCTCCATAAGAGACACAATATTCTTAGTATTAAAGTCAATGTGCGAAAGTGATGTTTTTGTTAGAATCCAAATTCTGCCAGAACCTGAGACCTTTATGTCATTGACTATTAATTCTTTTGGCAGTTTGAGCTCGTCGCGCGCTTGCCATTCAGCCGATGATAAAAGAAAAAGAAAGAATATCACCATTATTTTTTTCATAAACCTCCTTGATGCGATTATTATTGTCTTGAAACTCCGCAAAAATCATGCTTATATCGCAATAATCTTGATTCATTCTCTGTTCCTATTTTAGATTATACTGATAATCCTTTTCTTGTCAAGACCCAAATTTGAACAGAGCCAGTAATCTAATCGGCCTGTTCTATCCAGATTCTACGGCCTGAAATCAAATGGAATCTGGATGCTCTGCTCAAAAGGCTCGCCATCTTTTGTCGCAGGTTTGAATTCCCATTGTTTTGCAGCGCTGAGCGCAGCATCTTCACAGGCAGGATTGCCAAAACTTGAATAGATCGTTGCTGATTTGACCTTGCCGTCAGTTCCGATAAGGACCTTTACGACAACCCTTCCCGTGGCGCCGATTGCCTTAGCGGCTTCAGGGTATTTTGGGGCAATTTGTTTCAATGGAACAGGACGTGTGATCACTGACGGCTTTGGCGGTGTTGGTGTAGTTGGCGGTGGTGTTACTACCGCTGTTGTTTCTTTAGCCGCAGCTGCCTCAATAAGTTTTTCCGGCGAAATGGGTGCGGGAGGCTTGGGTGTTTCTGTTTTTGTTTCCTCTTTTTTTGTTGTTGCAGGAGCGGTAGTTGTTACAGTCGTGGTAGTTGGTGTTGGCGCAGGCGGTGGTATGATAGCGGCGACCGTAACTTTTCTTTCTGCCTCTGGAATCCAGTAAGTATAAGCGCTGGCAAGTTGAACTCCTTCCTCTGTGCCCTTAACACGTTTGTAATGCGCGGCAATTTCGTTGGGTACTACCAGGAAAGTATAGGGTTGATCTTCATAAATGATTCTCTGAAATTCACCCCAGATATTTTTTGCTTTTTTTCGATTTAACATGACAGTGCCAATCTCAATAAGTGAATCCACAATGTGATTTTTGTAACTGACAAAATTAAATTTGCCGCGGTTGGGGTCAGAATGCCAATAGAGCGTAGGATCTACTTTTTCACTAACGCTCCATCCCATGACATAACCGTCATATTTGCGAGAGAGAAGTGTAGCAATGAATGAATTCACATCCATTGTCTGGGCATTTACTTTTATCCCGATCTGTCCCAGGTGATCTGCAACATAGGAGAGAATCTGAGCGCGTTCAGGATTCTCAATATTGGCGATGATTGTTAGAGTGATGTCCTTTCCATTCTTATCAAGGATTTTGTTGCGATTTCGGTCCTCAAATCCCTTTGATGCAAATAGGGCTTTTGCTTTTTCAATGTTGTATTCAAGGGGCGTTACATTTTCGTTGAAAGCCCATGATGAATGGGGCAGGGGACCGAGGGAGATTTTGCCCATTCCAAGAAAAATATCATTAAGAATCTGATTGCGGTTGATCGCCATGGTCAATGCACGACGAATTTCCTTATCCTTCAATAATTCATTATCCAGGTTCCATCCAATATAGATATAACTCTTGCCTGGTTTTGAAGAGATATTGACATTCTGATTTGCCGATAGTTTTTTTGCATCAGCTGGAGTAAGATTCAGAACAAAGTCCAGGTTTCCCTGCTCAAAATCAGTGATCATTGCATCTACATTGTTGTAGTATTTCACGATTATTTCATCAAGTGGTGGTCTGCCTTGATAGTATTCATCGTTAGCTGTAAGAATCAATCCTGAACCTGGTACCCATTCTTTCACTCGGTATGGACCATTCCCAATGATCTTGGATATGCCGAATTCTGCACCTAATTTTTCATAGATATGCTTTGGTACGGGCATGATGTCCGAATCTGTCAGAAGGTTTGCATAAACCTGGGAAAAGGTGAATTTTATGGTATATTTGTCAATCAATTCTACTTTCTTGATGAAATTGAGGGATGCTATAAAAGGATAACCAGTGGCTGGATCTTGCATTTTTTCGTAGGTGTAGAGAATATCCTCTGCGGTCACTGGTTCGCCATCCCACCATTTGATGTCTGTTCTCAAATAATATGTGATTGCACGGAGGTCCTCTGAGAATTCCCAGGAAGCTGCTAATTCGGGTTTCATTTTGCCAGTATTCGGATCAATTCGGTGCAATTTGAGGAAGATAAGGTCAAGTATTTCATTTGAACCAAGAACTGATGGCTGGAGCGGAGAGATTTTCCCTGGTAAATCAGCAGTGCCGATGACCATTTTGCCGCCCTTTTCGCCTTTCAACATCTCTTCTTTTTTCGCACATCCAAAAACCAATAATATGATGATTGTTAGTATTGGTGCAAATTTTTTCATACTACCCCCTTTATGTTAACCAGAAGCCAAATTGAGGACTTTTTTGTCCTGTTTGGCTTTCTTAATTATAGATACATTATATATCAAAATTTATTCCTGTCAAGGGCAGTCCATTCATAAGGAGGCAGTAAAGAAATCTGGTAGTGTCATAATCTCTTCCTGAACCACTCAATTACCCTCTCTAAACCATCTTCAATTCCGGTCCTGGGTTCCCATTGCAGTACAGTCTTTGCTCTGGTTATATCGGGTTTTCTTTTGTGGGGGTCATCCTGGGGCAGGGGCTTGTATTCAAAAGTGCTATTACTCTTACATAATGTCTTTATTTTCTGGGCGATTTCAGTAATCGTATATTCATTGGGATTTCCTAAATTTAAGGGCATCACATAATCTGTCTCAGTGAGCCTCACAATTCCTGATACCAGATCATCAACATAGCAGAAACTTCTTGTCTGTTTTCCATCCCCAAAGATTGTCATTGGCTGGTTTCTCAATGCTTGTTCAATAAATGTTGGGATCACTCTTCCATCGCCGGGGCGCATTCTTTCACCATATGTGTTGAATATGCGTACTACTCCGATGCGCAGATTGAATTTGCGGTGATAAGCATAGGTAATTGCTTCAGCGAACCTTTTACCTTCGTCATACACCGAACGAATGCCTATAGGATTCACATTTCCCCAATAATCTTCCACCTGAGGATGGACACTTGGATCACCATATACTTCGCTGGTAGAGGCGAGAACAAATTTGGCGTTATGTTTCAATGCGAGTTCAAGCATATTAAATGTCCCGTAAGAGGCGGTCTTCATTGTTTCTATGGGGTATTTCAGATAATCAAAGGGACTCGCAGGAGACGCAAAATGAAGGATGAGGTCAATACCGCCCTCAATCCTGAAAAAATCACAGACGTCTTCTTTGAGAAATTGAAATTTTCCATTGTCAAAATATTCCTTGAGGTTTTCTTCACTGCCCGTGATCAAATTATCAATGGCAATAACCTGTGCACCTTTTTTGAGAAAACAGTCGACGAGGTGTGACCCTATGAACCCGGCTCCACCTGTAATCACTACTCTCATCTTCCTATCCCCGTGTATATAAAACCTATTTTTTTCATTAGTGCCGGTTCAAAAATGTTTCTCCCGTCTATGAAAATAGGTTGACGCATCACATCTTTGATTTTTACCAGGTCAAGCTGTTTGAATTCATCCCATTCAGTGACAAGCAATATTCCGTCAGCATCCTTAGCAACCTCGTAAGCATTGCTGCAGTAGTGGATATCAGGCATTATTTCTCTTGCTCTTTCCATTGCAACCGGATCATAGGCTTTGATTGTTGAGCCCTGTTTCTTTAGTTCATTTATGATGGTAATTGATGGAGCAAATCTCATATCGTCAGTGTTTGGTTTGAAAGAAAGACCAAGAATACCAATCTGTTTATCTTTGAGATTCCAGAGCAAATTTTCAAGTTTCTTGACGACCCGCAACATCTGTTCTTCATTAATTCGCTCTACTTCTTTCAGGAGTCGAAAGTCATATCCAATTTTTTGTGCAATACCGATGAATGCTTTAAGATCCTTGGGAAAACAAAAACCACCAAAGCCCACACCAGCGTTGAGAAAATCTCTACCGATTCTCTTGTCAAGGCCGATTCCTTCTGCAACTTTTGTGATGTCGGCTCCGGATTGCTCGCAGATAATTGAAAGTGCGTTAATAAAAGAGATTTTCATTGATAGAAAAGAGTTTGACGCATGTTTGATCAGTTCGGCACTTGCAATATCCGTAATTATTTTTGGTGCGTCAATTGGTTTGTATAACTGGAGCAATTTTTCTTTCGCCCTTTCTGTTTCAACACCCAACACGATGCGGTCTGGTTTCAGAAAATCACCGATCGCTGCACCTTCCCTCAGAAATTCAGGATTAGAAGCAACATCAAAGGGAATTCCGCGTTTGTTAAAACGTTCGATCACAGTCTTTATCCATTTGCCAGTTTGAACCGGAACAGTACTTTTTTCGACCACGATTTTGTAATCCTCCATTGCTTCACCGATCTCGCTTGCGACTTTCTCAATACTGGATAAATCTGGCTCACCTGTTTCCTTGGGTGGTGTTCCTACGGCAATGAAGATGAACAGCGATTTGCGTACGCCACTATTAATTGATGTTGTAAATTCAAGCCTTCCGGCTGAAACATTCTTTCTGACCATTTCAAGCAAACCCGGTTCAAAAATAGGAATTTTGCCGCTATTCAAAATATCGATTTTTTTCTGGTCATTATCCACACATATTACATTATGTCCGATTTCTGCAAAACAGGTTCCAGAAACCAGTCCAACATAACCGGTTCCGATCATACAGACTTTCATGTTCCTCCTTGATTTTCTTTAATCCGCATTTTGTTCTTTCTTCTTATATAGGATAAATATTATTCCACCAAGTAATGACCACAATAAGACCAAAAAAAAAGAAACCAGTGATATTGTCATAGCTACCTCACCGCTCAGTCCTGTTCGCTGGAAAAGCAAAACATAGGCATTTTCCCGAACACCCAGCGCATTAATAGAAATGGGAATCATAGAAATTACATTTATTATGGGTAGATAGATGAAGAAGGGAATGATAGATACTTCAAAATTACCCATACTTCTTAAGACAAGGAACGGCGGTATGGCAAGCAATACCTGGATCATTATTGACTGGATTATACAAAGGATAATCGTATTCCAGGCAGAACCAAACTCAGTCATCGTTTTATGTAGATTATTGATTCTTTCTCCAATTTGCAACATTCTTAGCTTTGACATTATTGGAGTAAAGAAATCATAAACTTTTTCTGAAAAGAGCATAAATGTGACAAAGATTAAGCCCAGCAACCCGACAATCATAAGTATTACAAATTCGCTTCTTTGTTGAAAAATATAGAGATATATAACCGCACCAAGCCCAAAGACGAACAAACCAATGAAACCCAGAATTCTATCTGCAAGCACGACTGCCAGTGCGTCTGTCTTTCTACCTTTTGTCGAATATACGATTCTCATCACATCGCCACCAACTGTAGTCGGCAGGAAATTATTGAAGAAGGTTGCAATGAAATAGACCATCAGTGAATTTTTGAAAGGTATGTGCATTCTCTTGTAATTGAGTAGTACCTGCCAGCGCCAGGCAGATACAACAATAAACAACAGATAAGGGATCAGCGCCAATAGTAAATAATGAATATTCATATTCTTGACATGGTTGATTATTTTCCCTGCATCGAGTTTTACGAGTAGTACAACTATCAACCCCACGCCTATCAGAATTCTCAATATGGGCCAGAGAATTTTAGATGTTCCTTTTTTCAAGATGGTCAAGGATTGCTCTTATTGACTCACCAATTAGCCCCAGTGAGAAGAAAAGGACACCGGATACGATGAGTAGTATTACGAGATATAATAGCGGTCTGAAACCGTATCCAATTATTCTCAGGATAACGGCAACGATTCCAATGACAACACCCAAGACAACCTGCACCATCCCTACAGTGCCAAAATAGAGCAGTGGCTTTTGCAGGAAGGTGAGCTGGAATTTTACTGCGAGCAGATCAAAGAAACCGATAATAATGCGCGTTTTTTTCTGATATTTTGGTTCGCCATAGAGTCTCGGTCTTAATACGACGGGCAGTTCTTTAACTACATAACCGTATTCCTGGGCGAGCGGAGCAATGTAACGATGCCAATCCCGGCGCAGAGGAATTGCCTGTAAGACCTCTCTTTTGAATGCTTTGATTGCATTCATATCATGCACTTTCAAATTAAACAATTTCCGGCCACACCAATTATAGACTGCTGAGACAAACTTCTTCTCATATTCGCCTTTTTTCCAGCCAGTTGCAACATCTGCGTTATCGTTGATTATCAGGTCCACCAATCTTGGGACATCTTCAATATCAAATTGCATGTCCGCATCGTATATTACAAGAATCTGGGCATCTGTTGCCATGGCACCAGTTATGATTGCCTGGGTTTTACCCAGATTTCGCTTGTGCTTCACGACTTTAAGATATTCCCTCTTGTGGTTTTTTAGCATTTCTTCTGTAGCATCAGTTGAACCATCATCAATGAACACCGCTTCATATTCATGGTGGGTTTTCATAAAATTGTCAAGCATTACTATGAGGTGCGGTATGTTTTCGCATTCATTATATGCAGGAATTAGGATTCCGGTCTTCATAGCTACTTTTATTATATCCACCGCAGTGCGAATGTCAAATACTTTGTCATGATTTCTGGGTATTGACATAAATCAATTCTTGAATATTATTATAATCAGGCATACTTGATGTTTGTTGGTGAAAGATTAATAATAGTAATCAGGTTTGTGAAGATTACTCATTTCTTAATCCCCCAATTAAACAGAAGGAGGCTTGAAAGGAGTAATAATGCCTATATATGGTAAGGTGAAGTGGTTTGATAGCCGAAAAGGCTACGGTTTCATTGAGAAAGAAGATGGAACCGTTGATGTCTTTGCCCATTTTCAGGAAATCGTTGGTGAAGGCTACCGCACCCTTTCTGAAGGTGAACGGGTGAAGTTTGAAATCACAAACACGCCTAAAGGTGCAAAAGCCACAAAAATAGAACGTGTTTAGATAACTAACACAACAAGAAGAGCCCCGTCCAGGGGCTCTTCTTGTTTACCACCTGTTATATTTAAAAAAGTTAGATACTTCTGATTTTGCTTTAATTTCTCGAAAAATCATAACTTTAAAGCTAATTATTAAAATTAAAGGCTGTTTAATCCTGTTTAGCGACCAAGTTTTCGTAAGAAAAAAAATGAACTGAAAATTCCGTTAGGCAAGTGGAATTTTATTTTTAGTGAATTTCTCAATTGCTTCAAGATTTCAGAGGAGTTACAAATATGTTTGCTAAATGGCTAACTTGTGTTTTTTGTAAACTATATTATCTGATCAAAATTGCTTTTGCAACCGTCGTAAATGACTCTGTCTTGTGGACAATATAATAGGTCCCCGAAGACAGTTGACAATTCAAATCATCCTTGCCATCCCATAAAAACGCATAAGAACCACTATTTATTTCACCACGATAAATAGTCCTAACCTTCTGCCCCAGAATATTATAGACCTCAAGGTTGTATTTTTCAGAACGATAAAAGGAGATGCAAATTTTTAGATAATTTTTAAATGGATTTGGATATAATGATATAGACCGGCTCAAGGGCTTCTGAACAACAACATTTTCTTGTAATTCAGAAGCCAAAGCGAACTTACCCCAGATGTGCATTACTTTCGCAGGAAATCCGGCAATAGAATCGCACCAACCAGAATAGACAATCAAAATACTATCTGCACCTGTGGTTATCGCGGGAGATATCTGCGAACCGGCCGCAGTAATTACAGAAAATGAACCGACCACCAAACCCTCGGGGGAAAGTTTTGCGCCCCAAATGTCACATAGAATTTCATTCCGAGAATCCTGCCAGACCACCATATAATTTACACCATCAAAGGCAATAGCAGGGAACGACTGGCTGTTAGGTGCATTTGAAACAAGAATCCCGGTTGAATCAATTACTACGCCTGATGTTGTAACGCGACATCCGTAGATATCCCAGTATGTGCTTAGCATGGATTCTTCCCAGATTACCAAATAGTTCGTACCACCAAAGGCAATAGCGGGGTTACAACGGTTATTCGGAGACTGAGAAATAGGTATCCCCCCACTATCAAGAACAACCCCCCCTCGGGTTATGCGACAACCATATATTTCCGCAAAATTGTTGCGGTAATCTTCCCATACCACAAAATTGTTTATCCCATCAAAGGCAAGCGCAGGGCGCCATTGGTATCCAGAGGTTGCAGAGATGATTATCGTATCAAGAACCATTCCATTCGGTGTAACCCGTGACCCATATATATCATAATCTACACCATTCCGTCTATCTGCCCAGACTATCAGGTAATTACTACCATCAAAGATAATTGCAGGTTGACATTGGGTGTTTGAGGCAACGGAAATCGGTATCCCACTCGTATCCAGCACTGTACCATCACGACTTACTCGTGCACCGTAGATATCGCAATTTCCATTCCCGTTTCTTTCATCACTCCATACTACAAAATAGTTTTCGCCATCGTATTCAACTGCGGGTTCGCCCTGAAAATTGGGGGCAGTGGAAACAGGAATACAAACTGAGTCAAGAATCGTGCCTGCACAGCTGACACGGGCACCATAGATATCACCTTGATCGTTCCTGGCATCTTCCCAGACAACGAAGTAGTTTGTACTATCAAATGCCAGTGCAGGAGCATGTTGAGGATAAAAGTATATGCCAGTTGAAATGACAATCACACAACTATCAATGGTGTGCCCCCCGGGGCTTACACGGATTCCATAAATATCACTACCCTGGCCGGCCGTGAAACCATACCACACAGCCAGGTATTTTTCACCATCAAAGGCAACAGCGGAATAGCATTGTATTTCTTCCGGTGTCATGGATAACAGAATTCCAGCCGTGTCAAGCACTACTCCTGATTGGCTTATCCGGGCACCGTAAATATCAAAATAACACAAGCTATCGCGGTCATCCTCCCAGACGACCAGAAAATTTGACCCGTCAAAACTAATCGCAGGCCTCCGCTGGTTGTGCAAGGCACTTGAAATAGTGATTTCTGTTGTATCAATTATAACACCCTCAGGATTTATTCGAACACCGTGGATATCAAACCCATCATTATTCTGACAATCTGTCCATGCCGCAAGATAGATACCGCTACAAAATGCAAGTGCCGGGTACAACTGATCACCTGGTTTGATTGTAACAGGAATACCATCTGGGTCCAACACTGTCCCATTCGGGCTCACCCTTGCTCCGAATATATCATATCCTCCATTCCTCAGGTCCGCCCAGATTACCAAATAGTTCATGCCATCAAAGGCTATATTAGGAGTTATTTGCCGCTCCTCCTTGATTGAAATTGGAAAACCACCAGGGTCAAGCACAATCCCTGACAGATCAACCCTGGCACCATAGATGTTACTATTGTTGGTACCGCTCCGTGCATCTTCCCAAACAACAAGATAGTTAGTTCCATCAAAGGCAACTTTTGGCGTATAGGCTGGCGTGAATGAAATGATAATATCCACTGTATCAAGCACGACTCCAAATTGATTTATGCGTTTACCAAAAATCCTGGCTGCACCATACCGATAATCTTCCCAGACGACAAAATAGTTATTGCCGTCAAAGGCAATGGCGGGTTCCTGCTGATAGCCTGAAGAAGTGCAGATGGGCCTACCAATACTGTCAACTATGATTCCATCCGTTGTCATGCGGGTACCATAAATATCAGAAGCTTCAACATACCTGCTGCCTTCCCAGACGATGAAAAACTGGGAATCTCCAAAAACAACTGTAGGAAACCCTTGAAACCCTGGGGCAGGTCCGTAAATGAAACCTGTGTCAATAAGGAATTCACCCATCTGGTCCAAGAAGCATTCGGGGCTAACGAAATCATTGTTGGAAAAAGCCAAGCTCGAGGATAATAGGGCTATAATTACGACTGAATACCGAAAGACTTTCAACAAAGGACCCATTTGCATAGCAGAGCTATTTCATCATAATCACTTTTTGTATCATAACACTATCTTTAATAATCAGACAAATAAAGTAGACACCTTGAGGAAGCCGGGCTCCAGTCTCATCATCACCGCACCACTGAATCATAAATGTATGATCTCTCAAATTGTCAAAGGATTTCACCAGCCTGCCTGTAGCATCATAGATTCTTAAGGATACTATACATTTTGTGCCACCTTCATTATTTTGTATATTAACTCGGTATTTGATTGTAGTTTGGGTTTTGAATGGATTCGGATAGACCTCAAGATGCGGAGATACAGGATGTCCTATAGCCTCTTCAACGGCGCTACCCCGCCTAATGTAGAATACTACCGAATAGGTTGAGTCATACCTGCCAAATCCTTTTACAACCAACCAGAATCTGTTTGCCATATTACTCTGGGTGTCAGGAACTACCCACTGACACATTGTATCAGCAGGTAAACCCTGATATACCAGATGACAACCAAATTGAGGATGTGACCAATAAAGCCTCAATGAATCAAGGCTGATTATTTCGTCTAATTTCCAATGTAAGGTTACTGTATCACGAGCATAGAGAGTGTCATAAGGGGCTGGGCAAAACCAGGTGACATTCGGTGTCTTTTCAAAAATTCGCGTATGATTTGCACCACAAATGATAATTTCATTCAGACCGTTGTTGTCCAGGTCAAATACCCGCACACTGGAACCGGCAAGGTTACCCGGTAGTGTTTGCCACACATAAAAAGAATCATTGCCAGCAGATTTGATGATATAGATATCCAGAGAAGCCTCAAGCACAATCTCAGGTATGTCGTCGCCGTCTACATCGCCAGCATCGGAATGACCGCCCATATAGGTTTCGTCACCATTTATAAAATGAAAATATTTGATGACTTCATAAGTATTGTTGGAACGAGCCTCAAATATGAAGGCGTCAACAATTCCCGATATTAGCCTGGCTCCTTTAGCTGCGAACTCCAGCTTGCCATCACCATCAGCATCGGCAACAGAAAAACAATCTCTAATATTTTGGGTCGGAAGGTCTGTTTCATAAATCTTTTCGTATGTATTATTTGCGGGACTTTCATATATCCAGAAATTATTACGGGTTCCCACTCCTCCCATGGCAAATTCATTTCTTCCGTCACCGTCAAAATCGCCACAGGCATAGGTGGAATAAGGAGATGAAAACAGAGTTGTGTCAGGGTTAGTTGAATATACCTTCACATACATATTGTCGCCGACATTTTCCCAGATCCAAAACCAATAAGGCAATCCGTCGCCATTCCCAAGAATCTCTAATCTTCCATCTCCATCAATATCAAAGACAGAATATTCAGCATCAGACATGCCGCCTCCAGGAATGGTATCACCCATTGTATCTCGCCAGACTTCTTGAGTGGGGTATGAAAATGAATCGGGAGATTCCATAACTCCAAGAAGCACAACCAAGATGCCGCTCCAGATAGCCCCTTTTACCAATAAGTCATAGAAACCGTCATTGTCAAAATCGCCAAGTGCCATACGAGGCCGCCATATATCTGTAAGAAATGAATCTACTTGCCAGGAACCAGAGGGATACAATTCACAAAAATAGATACTTCTGACACCATAAGTGTAGGGACGGAAAATAAGCTCATAATAGCCGTCTCTGTCTGTGTCACCAATATTGAGTGCGCAAGGCCAC
>FWPU01006633.1_pt1 | contig 22794 bp, 17 predicted proteins | sample 2228361 | NCBI WGS metagenome assembly FWPU01 (sample SAMEA103939777, study PRJEB20133) | metagenome
CGAATTATCCGGGATTCGGCGCGGCGGGGCAAACGGGGACGCGCTCGGATCGCGGACTGCGTTCACGGCGCCAAACCGCGGAGTCCTGCTTCGTGGCGGCAGCCGAGATCCGCAAGCGGGTGAAAGACCGGCATGCTCCGGGCGGCGTGATCCGCAATCCGCAATCCGAGTCAACCTCCCCTTCGCATCATCTCGAAGAACTCCGCGTTGTTCTTCGTCTGCCGCATCTTGTCGAGCAAAAATTCCATCGCTTCGATCTCGTCCATGCCGTACAGCAGCTTGCGCAGGATCCAGACCTTCTGCAGGATGTCGGGCTTCAGCAGCAGCTCTTCCTTGCGGGTGCCCGAGCGATTGACGTTGATCGCGGGGTAGACGCGTTTTTCGGCGAGCCGGCGCTCCAGGTGGATCTCCATGTTGCCGGTGCCCTTGAACTCCTCGTAGATGACGTCGTCCATACGCGAGCCGGTGTCGATCAGCGCGGTGGCGATGATCGTCAGCGATCCGCCTTCCTCGATGTTGCGCGCGGCGCCGAAGAAGCGCTTGGGCCGCTGCAGCGCGTTGGCGTCGACACCGCCGGTCAGCACCTTGCCCGAGGCCGGCACCACGGTGTTGTAGGCGCGTGCCAGCCGCGTGATCGAGTCGAGCAGGATCACGACGTCCTTCTTGCTCTCGGCCAGCCGCTTGGCTTTTTCGATCACCATCTCGGCGACCTGCACGTGCCGCACCGCGGGTTCGTCGAAGGTCGACGCGACCACTTCGCCGCGCACCGTGCGCTGCATTTCGGTCACTTCCTCCGGGCGTTCGTCGATCAGCAGCACGATCAGCACGATGTCCGGATAATTGGCGGCGATCGCGTGGGCGATGTGCTGCATCAGCACCGTCTTGCCGCTCTTCGGCGAGGCGACCAGCAGCCCGCGCTGACCCTTGCCGATCGGCGCGATGATGTCGATCAGGCGTCCGGTGATGTTCTCCTCGGCCTTGATGTCGCGCTCGAGCTTCAGCGGCTCGTTCGGGAACAACGGTGTCAGGTTTTCGAACAGGATGCGGTGCTTGAGCTGCTCGGGCGCAACGCCGTTGACCCTGTCGACCTTGACCAGCGCGAAGTAGCGTTCGCCGTCCTTCGGCGTGCGCACCTCGCCCTCGATCGTGTCGCCGGTGTGCAGGTTGAAGCGGCGGATCTGCGACGGCGAGATATAGATGTCGTCGGTCGACGCCAGGTACGAGGTCTCGGGCGAGCGCAGGAAGCCGAATCCGTCGGGCAGCACCTCGAGCGTACCGTCGCCGAAGATCTGTTCGCCGGCTTTCGCGCGCTTCTTCAGGATCGCGAACATCAGCTCCTGCTTGCGCAGGCGGTTGGCGTTGTCGATCTCGAGCCCCTGCGCCATTTCGAGCAGTTGCGAGACGTGCAGCGCTTTGAGTTCGGACAGTTGCATGATGTGGGGGCGGTTGGGCGGGGCGCCTGTGGGACCTGCGCGGCGCCCGCGGGGAAAAACGAGGCGGCCGGCGCGAGCGCCGGCCCGCTGCGTCAGATATTGCTGTCGATGAACGCCGTCAGTTGCGACTTGGAAAGCGCGCCCACCTTGGTGCCGACGACCGCGCCGTTTTTGAAAAGCATCAGCGTCGGGATGCCGCGGATGCCGTACTTCGCCGGTGTGGCCTGGTTCTCGTCGACGTTGAGCTTCGCCACGGTCAGCCGCCCCGCGTAGTCCTTCGAGACCTCGTCCAGGATCGGCGCGATCATTCGGCAGGGCCCGCACCACTCGGCCCAGTAATCGACCAGCACCGGCCGGTCGGATTTCAGTACATCGGACTCGAAGCTGGCGTCGCTGACGTACTTGATGTCGCTCATGATGGTCCTTCGATCAGAGGGCGGGCCCACGCGTCGCGCAAGAGGCCGGCCGGAAACAAAGCGAATGAATGGAATGCAAGGAAGGAGAGAGGCCGGCCAGGATGACGTCGCAACGGCGCACGGCAGACCTACGGGCGGCAATGGTAGCACTTTGCGCCGAAAACGGAAGCGTCGCGGCGACGAGCGGGACGCGTCGTCCTGAACGCCGCGGACGTTGACCGTGGCGTGCGAGCCGCGCGCGCAGAGAAAGATCGGACGGGTCCGGCGCTTCCCACCCGTCAGGGGAGGTCTCGCCCGGCCGGCAGACCGCCGAAGTTCCTCGGCGCCTCGTGTCGCCGCCGCGATGAACCGCAGTGATCGCGTTCATAGAATGCCGGTGTGAAACCGGAAACGCTGCGACTGCCCGCCGACCGCCGCTTCTGGCCCGGGTTTGCCCAGGGCGCACTTTCGTTCGCGCAACGGCACGGACTCGCCGCCGACCGGTTGCATCGGCTCACGGTCGTGCTGCCGCAAGGCGCACTCGCGCCGTCGGCGCGCGCCGCACTGGCCGCCGCGCGCGGCGCCGAGGGTGCGTGGCTGCCGCCGCGGCTCGCCACACTCGACGCATGGGCCGGCGTGCGGCCCGACCAAGGCACGGTCGCGCGGCGCGCCGAACTGTTCGCCGCGCTGCGCGCGCACCGCTGGGTGCGCGAGAACTTCGGCGATCGCCCGGCCGCGCTATGGGCGCTCGCGCGCGAGATCGCCGCAGCGGCCGACGAGCTGACGCTCGCCGCGATCGACGATCCGCATGCACTCGCGCAGCGCTTCGCGGCGGCGCTCGCGCGCCGCTATCGCGAGCGCGCCGCGCGCGCGCTGCAGCCTCAGGCGCAGCTCGTGCTGCAGTTGTGGCGTGCGCTGCACGCACCCGCGGACGAAGCGTCCGCCGACGCGGCGACGTTGCTGCTGCGTGCGCTGCGCAGCCGCGCCGAGCAGGCCGCGGCGCCGCTCGTCTACGTCGCCGACGAACCGCTCGCCGTCTGGCAGCGCGCTTTCGTCAAATGCTATGCGCAGCGCGCGCCCGTGCTCGTCGTCGAAGCCGACGGCGCGCGCGCGATCGCCGAGCAGCCGCTGCTTGCGGCGGCGTGGCCGGAGCTGGCCGGCGCCGTGGATCCGGCGCCGATCGTGCGGCGCGCCGCGGCGATCGCCGGCACCCGCACCGGCACGCGGCCGGCGATCGTGGCCGCCCATTCGCTCGAAGAAGAGGCCGCTGCGGTCGCCCAGCAGGTGCTCGACTGGCTCCGCCAAGGTGTGACGCCGATCGCGCTGGTCGCGCTCGACCGGCTCGCCGCACGCCGCGTGCGCGCGCTGCTCGAACGCGCGCAGGTGGCCGTGCGCGACGAGACGGGCTGGAAACTGTCGACCACCAGCGCGGCCGCCGCGGTGATGCGCTGGTATGACCTGGTCGCCGACGACCTGTACTGGCGCGATCTGCTCGACTGGCTGAAGTCGACGTTCACGTTCGCCGGGCGGCCGCGCAAGGCGCAGGCGCTCGCCGTCCTCGAACGCGCGGTGCGTACCGGCGGCGCGCTGCAAGGGGCGCGTGCAATCCGGCGCGCCCTCGCCGAACTCGCCGCGCGTTCCGCGGGCGATGCCGGCGTCGACGACGTGGCCGGCGCGGGCGAGCTGCTCGCGCTGATCGAGCAGCAGGCGGCCGCAGCACGGCGCGCGGGTCCTGCGCTCGTGGCCCATGCACGTGCGCTGCGCAGCGCGCTCGATGCGCTCGGCATGCGTGAGGCGCTCGCGCTCGATCCGGTCGGCGCCGCGGTGCTGCGCGAGATCGATGCGCTCGAGGTGGAGCTGGCGAACGTCGGCGGTCGCGCCACACTGGCCGAATTCCGCGCCCTGCTCGCGGCGCGCTTCGAGGAGATCGGCTTCGTCGACCGCCAGATCGACTCGCCGGTGGTGATGCTGCCGCTTTCGGCGACCTCGTTGCGGTCCTTCGACGCCGCGCTGCTGATCGGCGCCGACGCGCGGCATCTGCCGAGCGCGCCCGACGAGCGGCTGTTCCTTTCCAACGAGGTACGCGCCGAACTGGGGCTGGCGACCGCGGACGAGGCGCTGCGCTCGCAGGCGGTCCGGCTCGCGATGCTGCTGGCGACCACACCGCGCGTCGTGGCAACTTGGCGCGTGCAGCGCGACGACGAGCCCAATGCGCTGTCGCCGCTGCTGGCCCGGCTGCAGTTCGTCGCGCGGCGGGCGTTCGGCGACGACCTTCTGCGCACGCTGCCGCGCGCGGTCTTCAATGTCGATGCCGGCGGCTCGCTTCGACCTGCGCCGAGCGCGCCGCATCTGCTCGTGGCGAGCGTCACGGCAAGCCAGGCGCAGGCCCTCGTCGACTGCCCCTATCGGTTCTACGCGAGGCGACTGCTCGGGCTCTCCGAGCTCGACGACGTGATCGAGATGCCCGACAAGCGCGACTTCGGCGAAGCGCTGCACGAGATCCTGCGGCGCTTCCACCAGTCGTGGGGCGCGGCCGACTTCGCGGCGCGTCATCGCGCCGAGCTTGCGGCGAGCCTGCGCGAACACGCGCGCGCCGTGTTCGCGCCGCAGATCGAGCGCACGCCCGGGTTGCTCGCGTTCGAGCGCCGTTTCGACGGGCTGGTCGACGGCTATGTCGACTGGCTGCAGTCGCACTGTGCCGAGGGGTGGCGCTGGTGCGCCTCCGAGCAGCCGCGGGCGCAGCCGCTGGCGTTGCGCGACGGGCGCACGCTGGCGCTCATCGGCCGCATCGACCGCATCGACGCGCATGCCGACGGCAGGACGCTCGTCATCGACTACAAGGCCCGTCGTGCAGACGACCTGAAGTCGTCGCTGAGAACCGCCGGCGAGGATATCCAGCTACCGCTCTACGGGCTGCTGCTTGCGCAGCGCCCCGCGGCGGCGGCTTACCTTGCCTTCGAGCGCGCGACCGAGGACGGCGCCGGAATCGCGGCGGTCGCGCCGCCGCAGCCGTTTGCCGAACTGGTGGATGCGGTGGGCGCGCGGTTGCGGTCCGACCTGCAGCGCATCGCCGACGGCGCGCCGCTGCCGGCGATCGGTGCGCGCAGCGTGTGCGAGCGCTGCGAGATGCGCGGGCTGTGCCGGCGCGACTACTGGGAGCGCGACGACGCGCTGGCCGACGCGTCCGACGGGAACTCATGAACGCACCCACGCGATCGAGCGCTCGGACGCACGATCCATCGTGCGAAGGGGCCGACGGCCGACACCCGATGCCGGACGAACGACGGACATGAGCGACTACCTCGCCGACGATGGCCCGATCGACGAGCCCGAGTTCACGCGCCGCGCGTGCGATCCACGCGCCAGCGTCGTCGTCGAAGCGTGCGCCGGCAGCGGCAAGACCTGGCTGCTGGTCGGCCGCATCGTCCGGTTGCTGCTCGCCGGCGCCGCGCCCGGCGAGATCCTCGCGATCACCTTTACCCGCCGCGCGGCGCAGCAGATGCGCGAGCGGCTGCTTGCCGATCTGCACGCGCTGGCCGCGGCCGACGACGATGCCGTGGTCGCCTTCCTGCAGCAGCGCGGCATGCCCGCGGACGAAGCGGCCGCGGCAATCGACGCAGCGCGCGCGCTGTACGAGCGCGTTCTGACCGCCCGCGTGCCGCTGACGATCGACACTTTCCACGGCTGGTTCTGGCGGCTGATCGCACGCGCGCCGCTCGGAGCGGGCGTGCCGTTCGCGCCGACGCTGCTGGAGGCGACCGACCGGTTGCGCGCCGACGCCTGGCTGCACTTCAGCGCGGCGCTGATCCGGCCCGAGCATGCGGCCGAACGCGCGGCGTGGGAGCGGCTGATCGATCAGGTCGGCGAGGACTCGGCGCGCAAGGCGGTCGAGGCGCTTCTCGCGCGGCGCGCCGAGTGGTGGTGCTTTGCCGGCGGCGACGAGGATGCCGCGGTCGCGAAAGCGCTCGAACCGCTGCGCGTCGCCGGCGAGCAAGATCCGCGCACGCGGCTGCGCACGGCGGAGTTCGACGCCGCCGTGCAGGCGCTGCTCGCTGCCTGGCAGGCCTTTGGCGATCGAGGCAAGCAGATCGCGGATGCGGTCGCGGCGGCTCGGTGCTGGCTCGCTGCGACCCCCGGCGAACCCGCGCGGCAGTTCGCCGCCGCGTGTTCGATCGTACTGACGCGCGAGGGTTCACCGCGCAAGGCGCTCTCACCCGAGGCGATCGGCAAGAAGCTGCCGGCGCTGGCGCCGCGCTACGCGGATGCGTACGCGATCGTGGTCGACCGGCTCGAACGCACGCAAGCCGCGCTGCGCACCTGGCGGGCACTGAAGCTCAACGAGGCGGCGCTCGCCTGCGGCCGCCTGCTGATCGACGTCTACCAGCGGCTGAAGGCGAACCAGGAGGCGCTCGACTTCACGGACCTGGAATGGCACGCGCATCGGCTGCTCGCCGACGCCGATCACGCCGCTTACATGCACGCGCGGCTCGATGCGCGCTACCGCCACATCCTGCTCGACGAGTTCCAGGACACCAATCCGCTGCAGTGGCAGGTCCTGCAGTCCTGGCTCGCCGCGTACGACGCTTCGGGCGGTCGGCCCAGCGTGTTCATCGTCGGCGATCCGAAGCAGTCGATCTACCGCTTCCGCCGCGCCGAGCCGCGCGTGTTCGATGCGGCGCTCGAGCTGCTCGCGCGAGACTACGGCGCGGTTCATCTGCGCACCAACGTCACGCGCCGCAATGCGCGCGCGGTGATCGACGTGCTCAACGCGACGATGCCGGGCGCCAATCCGCTCTATCAGCCGCAGAGCACGCGCGCGCCGGGCACGGGCGCTTTCGTGCTGCTGCCGCTGGTCGAGCCGGCGGCGGCTGCGTCGGCGCCGCCGCAGGGCGATGCGCTGCGCGACGTGCTGACCGTGCCGCGTGCCGAACGTGAAAACGAGGCGCGCTATCGCGAAGGTCGCCGGCTCGCGAACGAACTGGCGCACTGGGTCGCCCGCGTGCACGTCCGCGAAAACGGCGTCGAACGGCCGGCGCGCTGGTCCGACGCGTTGCTGCTCGTGCGCCGGCGCACCCATCTGGCCGAGTACGAGCGCGCGCTGCGCGACGCCGGCGTGCCCTTCGTCAGCGACCGTCGCGGCGGGCTGCTGGCGACGCTCGAAGCCGACGACCTGACCGCGCTGCTGGCGTTCCTGTGCGCGCCGTTTGCGGATCTGAAACTCGCACACGCGCTGCGCTCGCCGATTTTCGCGTGCGGCGACGACGATCTGATCCGGCTCGCCGCCGCACCCGGTGCGAGCTGGTGGGAACGGCTGCAGTCCCTGCGCGACGACGCGTCGGCCGCGCTCCGGCGTGCGCGCCGGCTGCTCGGCGACTGGCGCGCGCTGGCCGGCGTGCTGCCGGTGCACGACCTGCTCGACCGCATCTACCACGAAGGCGACGTGCGGCGCCGCTATGCGGCGGTCGCGCCGGCGGCGCTGCACGCGCAGGTGCAGGCCAATCTCGACGCGTTCATCGAGCTGGCGCTCGCGCTCGATGCCGGACGCTATCCGAGCCTGCCGCGGTTCATCGACGAACTGGCGGGACTGAAGCGGCACGCGGTCGAGGAAGCGCCCGACGAAGGTGCGGCCGACACCGGCGAGGCGGTGCGCGTGATGACGATCCACGGCGCCAAGGGGCTCGAGGCCGAGATCGTCGCGCTGGCCGACGCGCATTCGGTCGCACGCGCCGACGGCGAAGGCGTGTTGGTCGTGTGGCCGCCCTCGGCCGAGGCGCCGGAGCACATGTCGGTCGTCGCGCGTGGCGCCGCCGCCCTCGATCCGGCGCGCGCGGCGTGGTTTGCGCAGGAAGACGCGCAGCGCGCGCAGGAGGACTGGAACCTGCTGTACGTCGCGGCCACGCGCGCGCGCCGGGTGCTGATCGTCTCAGGTTGCCGGCCTGCGCGTGGCGAGCTCGCCGATACGTGGTACACACGGTTGCAGCGCGCCGAGGCGTTGTCGCTTCCCGCGGCCGCGCCGCAACCGGCTGCTGCATCGGCGATGCGCGGCGTGCGCGAGTTTCTGCCCGAGCCGTTGCCTACCGGCGGTCGCGTCGCGCCGCCGCCCGAGTCCGAAGCGATCCGGCTCGGCCGCGCCTGGCACGAGCTGCTCGAACGCGGGGGGGCCGCATCGGCGGCGGCGATCGCGCGCAGCCACGCGCTGACGCCCGAGCAGGTGCAACTTGCCGCGGCGGCGGCCGAACGCGTCCGCGCCGCGCCGCACCTGCGGCGCTTCCTCGACGCCCCGGGCGACAACGAGCTCGAGCTGGTCGATGCCGACGGCAGTCTGCTGCGCGTCGACCGGCTCGTCGAACTCGACGATGCGCTATGGGTGCTCGACTACAAGTGGCGCGTGCTCGACAGCGAGCGCGCCGGCTACGAGGCGCAGGTGCGCCGCTACGCGTCGGTGGTGGCGCAGATCCGGCGCGACAAGCCGGTGCGCGCGGCGCTGATCGATGCCGAAGGCACGCTGATCGAGGTCGATACCGCGGCGGTGACGGGCGCGTGATGCCGGCCTGTGCGCACGGGCTGATACCATCCGCGTCGGCGGGCCCCCTCGCATCGGTGCGCCGTGAACCTGGTCAGGTCGGGAACGAAGCAGCCATAGCGGAGTGCACCGAGTGCCGAGGACAAGGCTCGCCTTTCGCGCCGCAGGCTTGACAGGCGTTCCGTCTCGATGCAAGAAGGCGCGCAGCCCCCTGTTGGAACTCCCCCGAAGTCGGATGACATTCCGAATCTGTCCCGCACGGCCCGAAGACTGCGGCATCCTGGTCGAGCTGATCCGTGCGCTCGCCGAGTACGAAAAACTGTCGCATCAGGTCGTCGCGACCGAGGCGCAGCTTCGCGCCGAGCTGTTCTGCGAGCGGCCGGTGGTCGAGGCGGTACTCGGCTGGGAAGGCGAACGCGCGGTCGGCTTCGCGCTGTTCTTCCACAACTTCTCGACCTTTCTGACGAGGCGCGGCATCTACCTAGAGGACCTGTTCGTGGTTCCCGACGCGCGCGGCCGCGGCTACGGCAAGGCGCTGATGCTGCACGTGGCGCGCATCGCCGTCGAACGCGGCTGCGGCCGCTTCGAGTGGGCCGTGCTCGACTGGAACCGTCCGGCGATCGATTTCTACGAGTCGCTCGGCGCGACCGTGCTACCGGACTGGCGCATCTGCCGCTTGACCGGCGATGCGCTCGCGCGCTGCGCGAGCATGCCACCGGCGCCGGGCGTCGGAGCCCGGCCGCGGGGCGCCGACTAGACTTGGGCCATGTCGTACCAGGTCCTCGCCCGCAAGTGGCGCCCGCGTGACTTTTCCTCGCTGATCGGCCAGGACCACGTCGTCAAGGCGCTGACGCACGCGCTCGAGCAAGGGCGCCTGCACCATGCGTATCTGTTCACCGGCACGCGCGGGGTCGGCAAGACGACGATCGCGCGCATCCTCGCCAAGTCGCTGAACTGCATCGGTCCCGACGGACAGGGCGGTGTCACCGCCACGCCGTGCAACCGCTGCGACGTCTGCGCCGCGATCGACGCCGGACGCTTCGTCGACTACATCGAGATGGACGCGGCGAGCAACCGCGGTGTGGACGAGATGACCACGCTGCTCGAGCGCGCCGTGTACGCGCCGAGCAACGCGCGCTTCAAGGTCTACATGATCGACGAAGTGCACATGCTGACCCCGCACGCTTTCAACGCGATGCTGAAGACGCTGGAGGAGCCGCCCGACTACGTCAAGTTCGTGCTGGCGACCACGGACCCGCAGAAGATTCCGGTCACCGTGTTGAGCCGCTGCCTGCAGTTCAATCTGAAGCAGATGACGCCGGCGGCGATCGCCGGAAGGCTCGCCGCGATCCTGCAGCAGGAGGGCATCGCCGCCGAACCCGCCGCGCTGAAGCTGCTGGCGGACGCCGCGCGCGGCAGCATGCGCGACGGCCTGTCGCTGCTCGACCAGGCGATCGCGTTCAGCGCGGGCCGGGTCACGCAGGAGGCGGTGCGCGACATGCTCGGCGCGATCGATTCGACCGCGCTGGTGCGGCTGCTCGACGCGCTCGCCGCGCGCGATGCCGCGCGGATGCTCGCGATCGCCGACGAGATGGCCGCGCGCAGCTTTTCGTTCGGACAGGCGCTGCGCGATCTGGCCGCGCTGCTACACCGGATCGCGCTCGCCCAGCAGGTCGGACCGGCGGCCGAGGCGTTCGGCGAAAACGACGACGCTGCGGATGTCGCGCGTTTCGCGCGGGCGTTCGCGCCCGACGAGGTTCAGCTTTACTACCAGATCGCCCTGCACGGCCGCAACGACCTGCATCTTGCGCCCGACGAGTACGCGGGCTTCACGATGACGCTGCTGCGCATGCTTGCGTTCGCGCCGGAGCAAGCCGCGCCGGCGTCGAAGACGGCCACGCCGGACGCGACGCGGCCGCCGCGCACGTCCGCCCCCGCGGCGGCCGTGCCGCGACCCGCAGCAGCGGCCCCGGCGCCGTCGGCGGCAGCCGGCGTGGGCGGGGCGGCGCCGCTCACGGCGTTCGACGGCGACTGGCCAGCGCTGGTCGAACGTCTGAAGATCAGCGGGCTGGTGCGCGAGCTGGCCGTGCGCAGTGAACTCGTCGCGGCCGAGGCCGATCACTTCAAGCTGCGGGTGCCGATCAAGACGCTGCTCGATGCCGGCACGCTCGATCGGCTGAAAGCCGCGCTCGCCGAGCACTTCGGCCGACCGATCCGCGTGTCCGCCGAAGTCGGGTCGACGAGCGGGCCGACCGCCGCCGGCCTCGTGGAACAGGCGCGTGCCGAGCGACAGAAGCGTGCCGAGGATGCGATCTACGCCGATCCCTTCGTGCGAGAATTGATCGAGAACTTCGGCGCGACCGTCGACCCGCAGTCGATCCGGCCGAAGGACTGAATCGAAGACCGGTGCGGCCCGGAGTCTGTCGGTCCATTGCCGCTCATCCAAGGAAGAAGCAACGATGATGAAAGGCCAACTTGCAGGGCTGATGCAGCAGGCGCAGAAGATGCAGGAGAGCATGAAGCGCCTGCAGGACGAACTCGCGCAGCTCGAAGTCGAGGGCCAGTCGGGCGCCGGGCTCGTCAAGGTCGTGATGACCTGCAAGAACCAGGTGCGCCGCGTGTCGATCGATCCGAGCCTGGTCGGCGACGACCGCGACATGCTCGAGGACCTCGTGGCCGCCGCGTTCAACGACGCCGTGCGCCGCGCCGACGAAGCCACGCAGCAGAAAATGGCGGCGCTTACCGCCGGCATGCCGCTGCCGCCGGGATTCAAGCTGCCGTTCTGAGCCGGGCGCGGCACGACCCGCCGTTGCGTGCTCGACGCTCGCTGCCGCCCGGTCCGTTGCTCCGCGTTGAAGCGAGACCGTGAAACTCGGCCCGACGCTCGACAAGCTGGTGGACGCGCTCAAGCGCCTGCCCGGCATCGGCCCGCGTTCGGCGCAACGCATCGCTTTCCACCTGTTGCAGCACGACCGCGCGACCGCGGTCGCGCTCGGCGAAGCGCTGCTCGCCGCGGCCCGCGACGTGCGGCACTGCGCCCGCTGCAACACGCTGACCGAGCTGGAGATCTGCGCGACCTGCGCGAACCCGAAACGCGACGCCGGTCTGCTGTGCGTCGTCGAAAGCCCGGCGGACCAGTTGACGATCGAGCAGTCGCTGGCGTACTCGGGTCTGTACTTCGTGCTGCTGGGCCGGCTGTCGCCGCTGGACGGCATCGGCCCGCGCGAGATCCAGATGGAACGGCTGCTCGCGCGCGCGACCGACGGCCTGGTGCGCGAGGTGATCGTCGCGACCTCGTTCACGCCGGAAGGCGATGCGACCGCGCACTACATCGGCGAACTGCTGCGCGCGCGTGACCCGCAACTGAGAATCACGCGGCTCGCGCGCGGCGTTCCGGCCGGCGCCGAGCTCGAGTACACGGACGTGAACACGATCGCGCAGGCGATGCTCGACCGGAGGGCGGCATGACGATCGCGTTCTGGTGCGTGCTGGCCGCCGGCCTGATGCCGTATCTGGCGACGACGATCGCCAAGGCCGGCGGCGAGCGCTACAACAACCGCGACCCGCGCGCATGGCTGGACCGGCAGGAAGGAATTCGCAAGCGCGCGAACCACGCGCAGGCCAACGCGTTCGAGGCTTTCCCGTTCTTCGCCGCCGCGGTGATCGTCGCCAGCCTGACGGGCGCGCCGCAGGAGCGGATCGACGCACTCGCGGTGATCTTCGTCGTCGCGCGCGTCGCGTATCTGGTCTGCTATCTGGCCGACTGGCACTGGGCGCGCTCGCTGGTGTGGCTGGTCGGCTGGCTGTGTACCGTGACGATCTTCGTCAGCGGCGTGCAATGAGGGACAGGCGATGACGCTCGCGGCCGTGCCGGGACTCGACCATCGCGTCGGTGCGATCGAGCGCCTGGTCGAGGCGATCGACCTGCCGATCGGCCGCTGGGACGCGCAGCACCGGCTGACCTTCTGCAATACGCCGTACGTCCAATGGGCCGGGCGGCCGCGCGAGCAGTTGCTCGGCCGCACGCTGGAGGAGATCTACGGCCCGGCGGCCTGGGCTGCGGCGAGCGAAGCTTTCGGCAAGGCGTTCGCGGGTGCCACGGTGAGCTACGAGCGCCTGCTCACGCATCGCGGCGATCCGCCGCGTTGGGCGCGCGTCCAAGTCTTTCCCGGCAGGGACGCCGCCGGTCGCGTCGAAGCGGTCTACACGATCGCCTTCGACATCCACGACGACGTGATCGCGCGCGAAGCGCTGGAGGCCGCGCGCCGCCGGCTCGACCGCTTCACCGAGAACATCCCGTACCCGCTGACCTATGTCGACCGCGAGTTCCGGCTGTGCTTCGTGAACCGCGCGTACACGCAGGCGACCGGAATGAGCGCCGAGCAGTTGATCGGCCGGCACATCGGCGAAGTGCGCGGCGCGCGCCGCTGGGAAGAGCACCGGCCGTATTTCGAGCGCGCGCTCGCCGGAGAGACGGTCCACTACGCGCGGCTCACCGAGCTCGCGCACCTCGGCCCGCGCTGGGTGCGGACGACCTATTCGCCGGACTTCGACGAGGCGGGTCGCGTCGTCGGCATCTATACGTCGACGATCGACGTGCACGAGCTGACGCTGGCGCGCCAGGCGCTCGAGCGCAGCGTGGAGCGCGACGCGTTGACCGACGTGCTGAGCCGGCGCGCGCTGATGGACCGCATCGACCAGGCGATCGCGCGCTGCGCGGCCGAGCCGGTCGCGCTGTTCTTCGTCGACCTCGACGGCTTCAAGGGCGTCAACGACGCGCTCGGCCACCGCGCCGGCGACGTCGTGCTCGCAGCGGTCGCGGCGGCGCTCGCGCGCGCGGTGCGCAGCGAAGATGCGGTCGGCCGCTTCGGCGGCGACGAGTTCATCGTGCTTGCGCGTCTTGCCGACCGGGCGGCCGCCGCCGCGCTCGCCGAGCACCTGCTCGAGGCCGTCAGGCGCGCGCCGTGCGGCACGCACATCGGCGCGAGCGTCGGTTACGCGCTCGCGCCGGCCGACGCCGACACCGCTTTCGAGCTGGTCCGTCAGGCCGACGACGCGATGTACGCCGCCAAGCGGCTGGGCGGCGATCGCGCACTGCATTGCGCCGCTCCGAGGTCGCGATGACGCACGCCGTGGCGGGGAAAGCGCCGGGACCGCTCGCGGGGCTGAAGGTGCTCGAGCTCGGCACGCTGATCGCCGGCCCCTTCGCGGCGCGCATGTTCGCCGAGTTCGGCGCCGACGTGATCAAGATCGAATCGACCGAAGGCGGCGATCCGATCCGCACCTGGCGCCATCTGCACGAAGGCACGTCGCTGTGGTGGTACGTTCAGGCGCGCAACAAGAAGTCGGTGACGCTGAACCTGAAGGATGCGCGCGGTCAGGCGATCGCCAAGCGGCTCGCGCTCGACGCCGACGTGATCATCGAGAACTACCGCCCCGGCGTGCTGGAGAAGTGGGGGCTCGGGTTCGAGCAGTTGCGATCGGAAAATCCGGCCGCGATCCTGGTGCGGCTGTCGGGCTACGGGCAGACCGGGCCGATGCGCGACAAGCCCGGCTTCGGCGCGATCGGCGAAAGCATGGGCGGCATCCGCTTCGTCTCGGGTCATCCCGATCGCCCGCCGGTTCGCATCGGCGTCTCGATCGGCGATTCGATCGCCGCGCTGCACGGCGTGATCGGCGCGCTGATGGCGCTGCGCCATCGCGACGCGACCGGCGGCCGCGGCCGGGGCGAGGGCCAGGTCGTTGACGTGGCGCTCTATGAAGCGGTGTTCAACATGATGGAGAGCACGGTGCCCGAGTACGACCGCTTCGGCGTCGTCCGGCAGCGCACCGGCGGCGCGCTGCCCGGCATCGTGCCTTCCAACACCTACACCTGCGCCGACGGCGAGTCGATCGTGATCGCGGGCAACGGCGACGCGATTTTCAAGCGGTTGATGACGGCCATCGGCCGCGACGATCTGGCGAACGATCCGACGCTCGCCCGCAACGACGGCCGAGTGCCGCGCGCCGCCGAGATCGACGACGCGATCCAGGCGTGGTGCAGCCGGCATCCGATCGACGAGGCGCTCGCGCGGCTTGCCGCCGCCGACGTGCCGGTGTCGAAGATCTACAGCGTCGCCGACATGTTCCGCGATCCGCAGTATGCGGCGCGGCAGATGATCGAACGTGCGCAATTGCCCGACGGCACTTCGGTCGCGATCCCGGGCATCGTTCCCAAGCTTTCGGCGACGCCGGGTGCGACGCGCTGGCTCGGGCCCAGGCTCGGGGAACATACTGACGATGTGCTGCGCTCGCTCGGTTACGGCGACGGCGAGATCGACATCCTGCGGCGCGAAGGCGTGATTTAAGATCCGCGCGGGTCGGGCGCGGGACAAGCCCGACGCGTGCATCCAAGGAGACGATCGATGAGGACGACCATTCGGCGTCGCGAGTTTCTCGCGACCTCGACCGCCGTGCTGGCCGCCGCCGCGCTGCCCACGCTCGCAGCCGCGCAGGCGATCGAGAAGAAGAAGGTGACGATCGCGGTCGGCGGCAAGAACCTGCTTTACTACCTGCCGCTGACGATCGCCGAGCAGTTGAAGTACTTCCAGGCCGAAGGGCTCGACGTCGAGATCGTCGACTTTGCCGGCGGCGCCAAGGCGCTGCAGGCGGTGGTCGGTGGCAGCGCCGACGTCGTCTCCGGCGCGTTCGAACACACGCTGAACATGCAGGCCAAGGGCCAGCCGATGCGCGCGTTCGTGCTGCAAGGCCGCGCGCCGCAGATCGTTCTGGCGGTGAGCACGAAGACGATGCCCGATTTCAAGTCGGTCGCCGACCTGAAGGGCAGGAAGATCGGTGTGACCGCGCCGGGTTCGTCGACCAACATCATGGCCAACTTCGTGCTCGCCAAGGCGGGACTGAAGCCCACCGACGTGTCGTACGTCGGCGTCGGCGCCTCGCAGGGCGCGGTCGCGGCGGTGCGCGCGGGGCAGATCGACGCAATCTCGAATCTCGACCCGGTGATCACGATCCTGGCGCGTTCGGGCGACATCAGGATCGTGTCGGACACGCGCGATCCGGCCGAATCCGAGCGAGTTTTCGGCGGGCCGATGCCGGCCGCGTGCCTGTACGCACCGGTCGCCTTCCTTGAGAAGAATCCGAACACCGCGCAGGCGCTCGTCAACGCGATCGTGCGCGCGAACAAGTGGATCCAGCAGGCCGGCCCGTCGGACATCGTCAAGGTCGTTCCCGAGGCGTACCTGCTCGGCGACCGCGCCATTTACATCGACGCGTTCCTCAAAGCCAAGGCGGCGCTGTCGCCCGACGGGCTGATCCCCGACGCCGGCTCGGCGACCGCGCTGCGCGCGCTGGCCAGCGTCGACGCGTCGATGGCCAGGGCCAAGCTCGATCTGAAGGCTAATTACACGAACGAGTTCGTGCGCAAGGCGCTGGCGAAGTTCAAGTGAGGCGCCGTCGTCCGTCGCGACGGCGGACGACGGGTCACCGATCACGGAAATGACGCCCGCCCTTTCGCTCGACGGAATCACCTGCACCTTCGTTTCGCGCGACACGCCGGGGAGCCGCTACACCGCGGTGCGCGACGTGACGCTGGCGGTCGCGCCGGGCGAGTTCGTCAGCGTGGTCGGGCCGACCGGCTGCGGCAAGAGCACGCTGCTGAACGTCGCGGCGGGGCTGCTCGCGCCGAGCGCCGGCAGCGTGCACGTGTTCGGCGAACCGCTGGCGGGCATCAACGCGCGCGCCGGCTACATGTTCCAGTCCGAAGCGCTGATGCCCTGGCGCACCGCGCTCGACAACGTGATCGCCGGCCTGCAGTTCCGCGGCGTGGCCGACCGCGAAGCGCGCCGGCAGGGCGAGGAGTGGCTCAAGCGCGTGGGGCTGGGCGGCTTCGGCGACCGCTATCCGCACCAGCTCTCCGGCGGCATGCGCAAGCGCACCTCGCTCGCGCAGACGCTGATCCTCGATCCCGACATCATTCTGATGGACGAGCCGTTCTCCGCGCTCGACATCCAGACGCGGCAGTTGATGGAGAACGAGGTGCTGGAACTGTGGGCCGCCAGGCGCAAGGCGGTGCTGTTCATCACGCACGACCTGGACGAGGCGATCGCGATGAGCGACCGCGTCGTCGTGCTGTCGGCCGGCCCGGCGTCGCATCCGATCGGCGAGTTCGCGATCGACCTGCCCCGCCCGCGCGACGTCGCCGAAGTGCGCGTCGCGCCGCGTTTCATCGAGCTGCACAAGGCGATCTGGGACGTGCTGCGCGAGGAAGTGCTGAAGGGCTACGAGCAGCAGAAAAGGGCCGCCTGACGATGTGGTCGCTGATCAGGCCGAGCCAGAAAAACCTGCGCCTCTGGCAGATCGGGGTGCTGGTCGCCGTGTTCGCAGTCTGGCACGTGCTGACCAAGCCGGGGCTGATCCCGCCGATCTTCTTCGACAACGACCGGCAGGCGGCGTTTTTCTTCGGCGAGCCGGTGAAGATCTTCGCGCGCATCTGGGACTGGTTCTTCGGCGTTCGCGACATCTACGGCCACCTGTGGGTGACGCTGCTGGAAACGGTTCTCGCGTTCTCGATCGGAACGGTCGCCGGGCTGGCGGTCGGTATGTGGCTCGCGCTGTCGCCGCTCGCCGCCGCGATCTTCGACCCCTACATCAAGGCGCTGAATTCGATGCCGCGGGTGATCCTGGCGCCGATCTTCGCCGTCTGGTTCGGGCTCGGCATCGCCTCCAAAGTCGCGCTCGGCTTCACGCTGGTGTTCTTCATCGTGTTCTTCAACGTCTACCAGGGCGTCCGGGAGGTCAGCCCGACGGTGCTCGCCAGCGCGCGGATGCTCGGCGCAAGCCGCCGGCAGCTTCTGCGCCACGTGTACCTGCCGAGCGCGACGAGCTGGGTGTTCTCTTCGCTGCACACCTCGGTGGGGCTCGCGTTCGTCGGCGCCGTGGTCGGCGAGTACCTGGGCTCGGCGCGCGGCGTGGGCTACTTGATCCTGCAGGCCGAAGGCACGTTCGACATCAACACCGTGATGGCGGGCATCCTGGTGCTCACCGCTTTCGCGCTCGTTCTCGACTGGGCGGTCGGCGTCGTCGAGAAGCGGCTGATGAAATGGCAGCCGCGCTCGGGAGAAACCGAGAAGCTCTGATCTCGTTTCATTGACCCATTTCCTTCGATCGGAACGCCGCCCGATCGGTAGCATCGGGCGAGTGGAATCGCCGCAACGTGACGCGCCGAGGAGAGCGCCGGAGGGACGAACGTGACGACGACCGCAGAATCGTGGCAGATGCGGACGCCGATCACGCCGTTCTGGCGCCGCATGCCGAAGTTCTTCCTGTTCCCGGCGGCGCGCGCGCCGATGATCCGCATCGCCGTCGGCGGCCTGGCCTACGGGGTCGCCGGCTGGGTCTTCGGACGCAACCTGTTCGCTTCGCCGGCGTTCGCCACGCTGTTCCTGTTCGCGGTGCTACTCGCGGTGTCGGTGCTCATCGCGCGCTACGGCTTCCTCGTGATCGAGCGCACCGCGGCCGGCTACCTGCATCCGAGCCAGTATCCGGAGTTCGGCGAGCAGGGCAGTCCGTACCGGCCGTACAAGATGTTCCTGGTCATGATGGTCGTACCGGTGCTGATCGGCATCGTCAGCGCGATCTTCACGAGCCCGCTGCTGATGGCGCTGCTGTTCTTCGCGTTCGCCGCGCTGCTGCCGGCCAGCACGATCGTGATGACGATGACCGACAGCTTCTTTGAGGCGATCAACCCGGCGCGCGCGCTCGCGGTGGCGCGCAAGATCGGCAAGCCGTACTGGGCCCTGTGCCTGTTCCTGCTGCTGCTGATGGCGAGTTCGCAGCAGGCGAGCGAGCTGCTGATGCCGACGCTGCACGGGCCGCAGATGCAGGCGCAGGCGAAGTCGATCGGACCGGGGGCGGATCCGGCGAGCGTGTCGGCCGCGCTTGGCCGCGCGATGGGCACCGCGTTTTTCGTCGCCGGCTTCGTCGGCAACTACTTTTTCATCCTGATGTGCGCGCTGATCGGTTACGTGATGTACCAGTACGCCGACCGGCTCGGCGTTTCGGTCGTCGGACCCGGCGAGGTCGCGACGACCGGCCGCGTCAGCTCGCGCGAGCACCGGCGTCGCATGCGCGATGCGATGATCGGCCAGATGGTGGCGGCCGGCGAGATCCGCGAGGCGATCGACATGCTCAATGACGACTTGCGCGATCGGCCCAACGATCTGTCGCTGCACGCGCGGCTGCACAAGCTGCTGCTGATCGAGGGCTCGGCGCCGCGCATCGAGGACCACACCGAGCGGTACCTCGACCTGCTGATCAGGAGCGACAACGCCAAGGAGGCGCTGCCGCTCGTCGAGGAGGCGTACGGCCGACGCGCCGACTGGGAGCCGCGCAAGCTCGAACACGTCGCCCCGCTGGCGCGCGCCGCGCTCGAGGCGGGCAAGCCGCAGCTCGCCGCCCAGTTGATCCGCGGCTTCGACAAGAAGCACCGGATGCATCCCGACATCCCGCAGATCTATCTGATCGGCGCCAGGCTGCTGGTGCAGTCGGGCAACACCGCGCAGGCGCTGCGCATCCTCGAGCACCTCGCCGGCAACTACGGCGAAAGCCCGGTCGCGGCCGAGGCGAAGCGACTCGCCGCAAGGCTCACCCAGCTTGGCGAGCCGCGCAGGGCGTGAGCGTCGTCAGTGACTGAGGTCGATCCGCAGCGTGTCGGGGCCGCCGCGCGTCGAGGAGCGCGTGGTCGCGCGGATCGTGTTGGGCGGCTGCGATTTCGGCGCCAGCCCGCCGATCTCGCCCGGTGAGGGGAAATACTTCGACAGGCGCTGCCGCACCGTTTCGGCCTGCTGCTTCAGGCCGTAGCGCGTGTAGGTCGTGAACAGTCCCAGCAGGCAGTCGGCGATCTGCCGCGCATACAGCCCGCGCAGGTTGTCGTCGCCGAGCAGCCGGTCGAGCACCTGCAGCGCCGCGGCGTGCTCGCGCGAGCGCACGAGCCGGCGCGCGAGCCGAAGCTGCTCGTCGACCGGCAGCGCCTGCAGCACCTTCGGCTGGCTCATCTGCAGGAAGACCTTGCGCAGCTCTTCGGGCGCGTGCCGCTTGCGCTGCCACAGCACGCGCAGCGCCGCGTCCGTGAGCGTCTTCTCGTCGTGGCCCAGCAGCGCGATGTTGAAGTAGGCGATCAGGAATTCGAGGTTGTCGGGATGCAGCTCGACCAGCTCGCGATAGAGCTGCGCCGCGCGTCTGGTGTCGAGCCGTGCGGCGGCGGCCTGCGCCTGCGCGAGCAGCGACGAGCGCTTCTCCGCGCGGCGTTCGTCGGCATCGGCCTCGTCGAGCACGCGGTCGAGCTTCATCGGGTCGCGCGGCCGCAGCAGCCACGCGATCAGCGCGCCGAAGGCGAAGCCGCCCACGTGCGCCGCGTAGGCCACGCGCGAGCCGGGCGCCGAGGCCCACTGGTACAGCTCGTTGCCGATCCATACCGGCAGCAGCGCGAGCGCCGGGATGCGCGCGGTGTCGAAGTAGAAGACGATCCAGTAGAACACCGGCACGCGGCGCGTCCAATACAGCACCGCAACCATCGCCATCGCGCCCGAGATCGCACCCGACGCCCCGACCAGCATGCCGCCGGACAGCAGCGAAAACAGCCCGCCGGCGAGCGCGCCGCTCGTCGCGTAGCCGAGGAGGAAGCGCACGCGCCCGAGCGCGGCCTCGGCGAAAGGGCCCGCGAGCAGCAGCACGATCATGTTGCCGAGCCAGTGCCCGAAGTCGCCGTGCAGGAACTGGTGCGTCAGGAAACGCCATGGCTCGGCGATGCCGGGTTTCAGCGCGTAGCGCTCGGTGAACGCGCGCGCCAGCATCGACTCGAAGCGCTCGCGCTGCGCGCGCCACGCCTCGTACGCGGGATCGTCGCTGCCGATCACGCGGCCGGCCTTCAGGTCGCGCATGAAGTCGGCGTCGCTCTGCATCAGCATCACCGCGGGCAGCACGCCCGCCTGCGCGGGGATCGAGCGCAGGCGCTCGATCCGCTCGAGCGCGTCGGCGTCGGTGCGGTTCAGCAGCCAGTTGCGGTAGCGCGGCAGCTCGATCTTCGGCAGTTCGCTCTGCGCGTAGTTCTCGAACGCGGCGCGGTAGATCGCGTCGTCGCGCGACTGCAGGAAGAAGAAGACGATCGCGTTGACCAGGATCAGCGCGAGCGTGATCGCCGGCAGCGACTTGGCCGAAAAGCGCGTCTGGTACGGAATGATCAGCATGGCGCGGCCGGTTCGGCGGCGAGTTCGGCGATCAGCCGCTGCAGCTTGACGGCGTCGGCCGCGAAGATGCGGATGCCCTCGGCGAGCTTTTCGGTCGCCATCGCATCGTCGTTCAGCGCGTAGCGGAAGTCGGCCTCGCGCAGGGGCGCGCACGCCGAAACGTGCGCCGGCGGCACGAGCGCGCGTTCGAGCCTGCCTTCGGTGGCGGCGAGCCGCTCGAGCAGTTCCGGACTGATCGTCAGCAGGTCGCAGCCGGCCAGCGCGACGATCTGACCGAGATTGCGGAAGCTCGCGCCCATGATCTCGGTCGGGTAGCCGCCGCCTTTCAGTCTCGCGTAGATCGCGCGCACCGAGCGCACGCCGGGGTCGTTGACGCCGGCATGGGCCGTTTCGTCCCAGGCCGCGCCCGCCGCGCGCTTGTGCCAGTCGTAGATGCGGCCGACGAAAGGCGAAATCAGCGTGGCGCCAACATCGGCCGCGGCCTGCGCCTGCGCGACCGAAAAGATCAGCGTCATGTTGCAGCGGATGCCCTCGCGCTCGAGCAGCTCGGCGGCGCGGATGCCCTCCCAGGTCGACGCGATCTTGATCAGCACGCGGCCGCGCGCGATGCCCTGCGCTTCGTACAGCGCGATCAGGCGGCGCGCGCGCTCGATCGTCGCGCGCGTGTCGAAGGACAGCCGCGCGTCGACTTCGGTCGAGACGCGCCCTTCGATCAGTTTCAGGATCTCCACCCCGAAGGCGACCAGCACGCGGTCGAGCAGCCGTTCGGCCGGCGCCCCGCGCTCCGGTGCCGCCGCCGCGCGGACGATCGGCGCGTACCGCGGGTCCTGCGCGGCCTTCAGGATCAGCGACGGATTGGTCGTCGCGTCGCGCGGCCGATGCCGCCCGATCGCGGCGATGTCGCCGGTATCGGCGACGATCGTCGTGAAGCGCTTCAGTTGCTCGAGCAGCGCGGGCATCGCGGTCGACGCTGGCAGTGCGGACGGGTCGGCGAAGGTCGGAAAGCTATACTTCGCGAGTTTAACTTTCGCGATCGCGCCGGCGGCCGTATTCCCGCGCCGCGCATCGCTGACGCACCGCCGGCCGGCGCGCTGCCGCAGGCGGGCGGTGCGCCGAGGAGCTCGCTTGTCTTCCCTGATTGCTGATTCTCGTCCCCTCGCGCTGCTCGCGCTGGCCGACGGGACGGTCTTCCGCGGCCGTTCGATCGGCGCCGCCGGGTCCGCGGTCGGCGAAGTCGTGTTCAACACGGCGATGACCGGCTACCAGGAGGTCCTGACCGACCCGAGCTATTGCCGTCAACTGGTCACGCTGACCTATCCGCACATCGGCAATACCGGCACCAACGCCGAGGACGTCGAAGCATCGCGCGTGCACGCGGCCGGACTGATCGTTCGCGATCTGCCGCGCGCGCACTCGAACTTCCGCGCGCAGGAGCCGCTCGGCGACTATTTGCGGCGCGAGAACGTCGTCGCGATCGCCGACATCGACACGCGCAGGCTGACGCGCATCCTGCGCGATCGGGGCGCGCAGCCGGGCGCGATCGTGGCCGGCGACGACGAGGCGCAAGCGCTGCGGCTGGCGCGTTCGTTTCCCGGCATGGCGGGGCTCGATCTCGCGAAGGTCGTCTCCGTGCGCGAGCCGTACGAGTGGACCGAAACCGCATGGTCGCTCGGCGCGGGCTACGGCAAGCTGGCCGAACCGAAGCGGCACGTCGTCGCGTACGACTTCGGCGTCAAGCGCAACATCCTGCGGCTGCTCGCCAGCCGCGGCTGCCGCATCACGGTCGTTCCCGCGCAGACGCCGGCCGCCGAAGCGATGCGCCTGAAGCCGGACGGCGTGTTCCTGTCGAACGGCCCCGGCGACCCGGAGCCGTGCGACTACGCGATCGAAGCGACGCGCGAGCTGATCGCGCGCGGCTACCCGACCTTCGGCATCTGCCTCGGCCACCAGATCATGGGGATCGCCTCCGGCGGGCGGACGCTGAAGATGAAGTTCGGCCATCACGGCGCCAATCACCCGGTGCAGGATCTCGACAGCGGCAAGGTGCTGATCACCTCGCAGAACCACGGCTTCGCGGTCGATCCGAAGTCGCTGCCGGACCACTGCAAGGTCACCCACGTGTCGCTGTTCGACGGCACGCTGCAGGGCTTCCGCCGCACCGACAAGCCCGCGTTCTGCTTCCAGGGCCATCCCGAGGCGAG
>FWPU01002564.1_pt1 | contig 22791 bp, 23 predicted proteins | sample 2228361 | NCBI WGS metagenome assembly FWPU01 (sample SAMEA103939777, study PRJEB20133) | metagenome
GCTGTCAGGCTACCTGCTCGGGCTGACAACCTTCGGCTGGCCGCTGGTGATCGGGGGGACACTCAAGGTCACCTATGACCTGCTGCTGCTACGCATGTTCCGGACGGTGCGGCCCCCCGAAGAGGCCGCACGCCATCCGTCTCCCGCACGAGCTCGCGAGGGATAGCGCCAAGCATGTTCGATCGCCCGGCGCTGCCGCGATCATTTCCACCAGAGAGAATCTGCGTCCCGCGAACCACGAGTCTTCGCGGCTTCACCGATCGTCGCTGCTTCAATCGAGGCGGCATCGCTTGATGGTCTCAACAACGAGGAGAGGTCCCTCGCTGCGCTCGGGATGACACCAGAAGCACCACGGACCGGGCAGGTCTACCGCGACACACGCTATGCACTAGCCTCGCGCTGGGCGAGCGCGTCAGTTTGCCGCCAGAACCGGTCCATCAAGGCAGCATGCTCGCTGTCAGTCATCAGCCGGGGCTGATGGAAATCAACGATCTCAACCCCGCGCATGCGCAGACCTACGACCGCGCTGCCGCGGAAGTCGACCTCAAGAATGAATCCCTGCCGGACTTCAGCGCTGAACATTTGGTCGAAGATGAAATTCCCTGGGGAAAAGACGATCGGCCGGCCAGCATGCTCGGTGAGGCACTGCACGAGGTGCGGATGATTGGTGACGACCATCGTTGCCCCGGCATCAATGGCAGCGCGTGCACCGTCCACCGCCCACTCCGGTGGGAGCGCCACGTACTCCCGGCCGAGATGAAAGTATGGGATCACGATGTCATACTCGCTGGCGAGCCGGGCAATATCCGCGGTGAATTGGTCCACCATGTACGGATTCGTGCCTGGCTGTTCGGGTCCCGCTCCGGCATAACCTGGAGCGCCAAGCCAGGTGTTGTAGACCGTTGCGTCAGGCTCGCGCTGCATCTCATTGGCGGTGACGCCGTCGATCCCGATGATCGCGATGCGCCGCCCCTTGACCTCAACCGTCCACGGTGCTCTGGCCTCGTCCAGCGTCCGGCCAGCGCCAAACCGACCGACGCCAGCCGCATCAAGCGCGTCGAGCGTATCGAGCAAGGCGCTCACGCCCCAGCCGGCGCTATTCCACGTGCTGTGGTTATTTGCCAGGCTCACCGCATCAATGCCGGCGAGCTTGAATCCGTCGAGCATTTCCGGACTGGAGATGAAGGAGAACGTGTGAGGATCGTCGGGTGGCGGAATGCTGGCTGAGAGGTTTCCTTCCAGATTGGCAAAGGCCACATCGTAGGAACTGAGCTCCGCGGCCACCTTGCGAAATGGGCGAGTGAAGTCACCGTACGCGCGCATTTTCAGGTGGACATTCCGGCCTGGCACAATGTCCCCCACCACGCCAACCCGGATCACCGGCTCCGCCTGCTCCCCATCACGAAGCGGATCGTAGCCATCGATTGCAAGCACATTGACGCGCCAGTCAATCAGATCGAGGGGCGCCACCGCTACTCCGCCAGGCCGCCGCGCCAGCTCCTGCACGAGGGCTTCGTAATCGGCAACGGTAGCGACAGGAGCTATCTGGTCCACGGCCACCCCTTGCAAGGCAACCGGCTCGATGGGAATGTCTACCGCCGCACCAACCTCAGCCCACGAAGGCACCTGCCCAGCAAGGATCTGCGGCACCTCAGCGCTCCCAACGCCGAAAAGCGGTAACCGCAGGGAGGTCACCAGCGCTGTGCCCTCTGGCAAACCGCCCTGGCCTAGCGGCGCATTACGGATGCTCGCGCGCGCCAGCGCATTCGGGGCTGGGCTGCCAACGGCCCTTGCTGGCGAGGGTGAGGCGATGGCCGCGACTGAACGCGGTGATGCGACGGCACTCACGGCCGGCGTTGGCTGCCCAGTGGACCGAAAGAATCGTGACAGGCCCAGCACGGCTCCCACGCTTACCATTCCCGCCCCGGCAGCACCTGCTATCAGTGAGCGACGGGTGATACGCCGCCACGCGCGAAACCCAATCCCTCCACGGCCGTCAAGCATGAGGCGGTTCTTCATCTACGTGCCTTGGTCTCCATCACGCGCGGTCATCGCCGCTTGGGGATGTGCTGATCTCGTCGAAATACCGTGTGATGGCGCGCTCATACGCCGTCACGATCGCGTTGCGCCCTGCATCGCTCGCCAGGAAGGCGGCATCGGCGTCGTTGGAAATGAACAGGACCTCGATAATTGCCCCCGGCATCGCGCTCGGGACAATTTGCCCAGGTACAGCCGGGCCGGTAATGATGTAGCGATCGAATGCATCGCGGCCGAGATCGACATTCGCCTCCAAATCGTCGAACACGCGCCGCGGTGTCGCATTGTACCCCGCCGCTGCCATCTGCTTGCCAAGCTCCTCAAACGCCAGGGTGGCGAAAAGCTTGTTGCGATCCTTGAAAGGGCGAGCCGAGCTAAACCACGTCTCAAAGCCATTGACACTTGGATCATTGAAGCCGTTGATATGCATGGAGACGAGCAAGTCGGCTTTGGCTGCATTGCAGATATTGATGCGGGCTTGCAGCTCATCAATGTCCCCGGCGCGCTTTGCCTCCTCCGGCGTCCGCGCGCTCGCCCGCGTTCGCCCGTCGCCATTGACATCACGCCCGTCAGCATTGACGTCTGTATCCGTGGTGCGAGTCATGACCACCGTAAAGCCGTGATGTTCCAGGCGGATTTTGAGCGCCCGGGCGAACGCCAGGTTGTAGTGCGCTTCTTCCATCGCCGGGGCATACTCGTTGCCGAGCCGGATATACCCCCGGTCAGACCCACCGTGTCCTGGATCGAGGCAGACCACCTTGCCAACGTAGCGGGGATTCGGCGTTGGCGTCGGTTGTGGTGTCGGGGTCGGGCTTGGCGATGGCGTCAGGGTCGGCGTCGAGGTTGGCTGAGGGGTCGCTGGCATCGAGAGCGTCCCGGCCAAAGCCATCGGATCTCCGGTACTCGTGGGCAGCGCAGCCTCTTGACCGGTGAGGAGCGGCAATTGCCCCATGCCAGCAACGACCAGGGCAATCGTCGCGAGCACGATGCCCCCAAGCTTGAGTGCCCACAGCGACGCGAGTCCAGTCCGCCGGGGTCTTCGGGCAAATGGCGGCACACGCTCGGCACAGGCGGACGGCGGTTCTTGGCCACGCTCCCTGCCAGATGGCTCAAGCCACCGGGTGAGACGCGGTGGCGGTAGAGCCGCCGACGGATCGGGGCGGTAGACGTCCGTCCCTCGCAGGTGACGGGTAAGCTCCGGCATCGCCCCTCGCGCCCCGGCATCGTGTGAAGCGCGTGGCCCACCAGGGGGCCGCGAGGTGATCCGGCGCACACTACGCCGCTCGGACAAAGCGCCGCTCTCCCGGGATCAGCCAGCGATTGGGATGAATTCCCAACATCATCATCAGCATTGTCCGGATCCTCGCGCGTGACATCGGTCCTGCCACCCAGCCAACGCGCTCACCCAAGACAAGCTTGTGCGGCGATGATAGATGATCGCCCCGTCCAAACGGTAGGTTGCTCGGGATACCAAGCCAGCACATTGCCATGGCTTACTTTGGAACTCCTGTACACAACATGTCCAGCCATCCGCCATCCGTCCATGGCCGTGCAGGCACAAAGCTGGATCACGATGCGCAGAGCCAGACGTACTTACTCGCGCCGCATGAGCGCCATTCGCACGCCAAGACTGACGAGAACTGATCCTGTCATGCGCTGCCGCCAGAGCCCGATCCGCGGGCTGCGCGTAAGCCACTGGCCAACTGCTCCTGCCGCCGAAGCCAGGACCGACTCATAGAGGATATCCAACACGGCCAGAATCAGCCCCAGCGTCAGGAATTGCCAGAAGACGAAACCACGTCTTGGATCAACAAACTGTGGAAGAAATGCTAAAAAGAAAATCGCCACCTTTGGATTCAGAACGCCCGTGGCAACGGCTCGCGTGAACGCCTGCCATGGCTTCGCCGTCGCTGTTCTCGCCATCGACTCAGGGTGCACTCTAGCACCAAGGGCCTGAATACCCAAATAGATGAGATAGGCCGCACCCAGATATTTCACGAAGGCGAATGCTATGGCAGAGTTCGCCAGTATGGCTGACAAGCCCAGAGCAGCCGCCACGGCGTGAAACACCGTGCCGACATTCAGCCCGATGGCGGTGAGGATGCCCGCTTTTCTACCCTCACTGATGCTCCGGGCAAGAACAAGCGCTTGAGCAGGTCCCGGCATGACGATGATAGCCGCGCTTGCTGCCAAAAACGTCATGAGCGTGGTGGTATCGAACACGTATCTCCTCCCTGCTTCGAATTCGCTGACGGATAAAGTCCATTGATCCGGCAGGAATGAGCGTTATGATACTCGACCGTGGAAAGCTCAATTCTCCCGCCCTACGGAGGGGGCAAGAGCGTCGAATCGTGATGCGACGTTGGGAGGAGTTGTCCATCTGGCTAGAGCGCACCGCCGATGTGGCAACAGTGCACCGTCGCAACCACACATTAGCGGCCGGTTCTCCGTGACTGGCGATTGCGCCATCATCGCCGTTCCGTTCCCCCGAGCCATCCCAATGCCAGCGCAACCTCCGCAGCCGTCCAAGACGGCCGCTGAAGGATCGCAGCGATACGTGATACGCTCGTTATCAACAATGCTCGGGCATCACGAAGCGCGCCGGCACACCGTGGAAATCCAAAGGCCGGGAACGAACACATGTGCATCCCGCTAATCGGTCGAGTAATTGCGCGTGAGGCTGACGTAGCCACGGTGGCGCTGCTCTCCGGAGCAACCGTGCGTGTCAATCCAGCACTTTGCCCGCACGTTCAGCCGGGAGCGCATGTGCTGCTCGACCGTGGCCTGATCGTCGAAATCATCACCGTTGAGCAAGTCGAGGAGATGATTCGCCTCTTGTCCGAAATCGAGGAGCTCTGGGCCGAGGAGGATGCTGGCCATGCCGCCGATGATTGAGCGCGTGTCACTCAGGCCAACCGAGCTGGCATCGCCAGCTCGGTCAGTGGCGGGCACCACCCGGTTCATCCGGTACGCCTTTATGCCGAACCGTCTCCACTTTTGCGGCGGCGATGACAACCGGACGATCTTAGAATACGCGCTCGCTGCCGTCCGGGAGCCTCCTCTGGAGAAGATGCTCGCCAAGTTCGCCGGCGCCGTGCCGTATCTCAAGCTGATTGCCCGGAACAACGGCATTGCCGACCCATTCGATGAGCGCGTTGTAGAAGCCTACTGGATTGGCAACGAGCTCCTTGAGCGCGTCGAGATCCGTGACTTCTATGCCTCACTTCGCGAGCGCTACAGCCGCCAGCTAACGCCGAAGACGTTGGAGCTCGTTGCCGGGAAAGCACCCGCGGGCGCACGACCCCACCACAGCTTTCACGTCCTCGACGTCTGGCGCACTGTTGACCGCCTGAGTGGCGATGTGCTCGCCACCCTTGATAACTGCCGGATCAGTTGGGGCAAGGTCGTCCGCACTGAAGGAGGAGAACTTCTCGTCCTGCGGCAACCACTGATCCTCGTTGACGGCAAGCTCTGCCTCGGCGAGGAGCGGCATGAACGAGTCGCCCGGCAGATCGATGGTCGAGGGTTTGCCGACAACGCTCAACCAGGTGACTGGGTATCGTTGCATTGGGGCTGGGTTTGCGAAGTGATCACCCCCCAGCAGCAACGGGCGCTCGCCTACTGGACGGCCTACCACATTGCCTTAGCGAATCAGACCCTGTAGAGCACAAGGCGGGCCGCGAGGAAGGAGGCAACGATGCACCTTATGAGCCGGAGGCAAGCGCTGCGGGGTCTGGCCGGTGCGGCCGCCGCGCTGGCGCTTCCTCATGACGGGTTGGTCAGCCAACACGACCGCTCAGAGGCGGATCTGGTGCGCTTCGCCTGGTGGGCCGATGCCGGCGCGCCAACCCCCTTTCATGTCTCGACGGTGGGTCCTGGCGGCGCGGTGCTCATCAGCTTGATCTATGACACGCTCACGTGGAAAGATGCCAACGGCATCATCCCCTGGCTGGCAACCGCGTGGTCCGTCAGTGAGGACGGTCGCAGCTACACATTCTCGCTGGTGGAGAACGCTACCTGGCATGATGGCCGCCCGCTTACGGCGGATGACGTCGTTTTCTCCTTTCGATACTACACCCAGCATCCATACCGTTGGATGACTACGGAGGTAGTCGAGAGCACGACTGCGGCCGGTGATGGTAGGGTGCGCATTGATCTGAAACGGCCATTCGCTCCGTTTCTGGAATCCGTTGCCGGAATTGTGCCGATCATTCCGCGCCATATTTGGGAGCCAATCAGCGACCCGGTCACCTATACCGGTGCTGACCGGTACGTGGGAAGCGGGCCGCTGGCAGTCAAGGAGTACAACCAGACCGATGGCGCTTACCAGTTGATCGCCCATGATGCTTACTGGAGAGGGCAGCCACGCATCCGTGAGTGGCGGCAATTTGCGGTGCCAGCCGAAGCGCGCTTGCACGTGGTGCTCCAAGGCGATGCCGACGTCTCCCTGAGCACGGACGCCTCAGTGCGCGATCTCCTTGCGACCGCCCCGCATGTAAAGATCCATGAGACAGCGCCACTGTCGATCGTGCGCCTAGCCGTGAATACCGAGCACCCTCCACTGGACCGAAAGGAGGTCCGCCAAGCAATTGCGTATGCACTGGACCGTAGGACGATTGCCGAAACAATCACCCGCGGTCCGGCTATTATCGGGAGTGCCGGGGTAGTCCCGCCGGAGACCCCGTGGCACAACCCGTCAGTAAAGCACTATCCGTATGATCCCGAGCGAGCGCGGCAGCTCTTGGGTGGCCAGCGCCTTGAGATTGATCTCATCGCCGACGCAACTGCCCGTGAGCCCGATCTGATGATCCCGATGCTCGACGATGTGGGAATTACCCTAAATGTTCAGCGTGTTGACGCGCCAACGCGGGTTCAGCTCCTGGACGAGGGGAATTTCCAGCTCGCGCTCACCGCTCACATCGGCGTCGGTGGAGATCCGGACTACCTGCGCCGGTGGTACGCGGGCGAAGAGGCGAACGCCTTCGCCAAAGGCTCGATCTTTCATCACGAAGCCTATGCCCGGCTCGGCGAGGAGCAGGCGGCGACACTCGATCCGGAAAAACGGCGCGAGATCGCCTTTCGCATGCAAGAGATTTTGGCCGAAGAATTGCCAACCATCGTCCTCTACCACCGCCGGTTCTACTGGGTGTACAACCCGTCAGCCTTCCGGTTCTACTGGGTGTACAACCCGTCAGCCTTCACGCCGATGGAGACCTGGGGTGGCCTCATGAACGGGATTCCCTTTCCCAACAACAAGCTTGTGCTGCTCGCGTCCTGAGTAACCGCCGTGCATCACCGATTGCTCCCGCTTCTCGGGCGGTACGCGCTCCTGGCCGCGGGATTGGTTGTACTCAATTTCTTGCTCCCGCGCCTGCTGCCAGGTGATCCGCTGGCCTTTAGCTCCAGTTCGGGCACCGACCCAGCAGTCCCGTTGCCGTCAGCCGCCAAAACCCAGATCCGTGCCTACTACCGCCTGGATGAGCCGGTCAGTCACCAATTTGCTGGATACCTGGCTGATCTTGCGCGTGGCGATCTCGGCTGGTCGATCGCGCGGCCCGCGCCGGTGCGAACATTGATCGCGAATCATCTACCTTGGACAGTTGGCCTCCTCCTTACCGCGTTGCTGATCTCCGCGTTCTGCGGGACTGCGGCTGGGATCGTCGCCGGCTGGCGGCCAGGCACCACGCGAGACCGTGTCATTGTCGCAATCGCCAGTGTCACTGCCGCCATGCCCGAATTTCTTGTGGCCATCGGCCTCCTGCTCGCCTTCGCCGTCGGATTCGGCTGGTTTCCCCTCTACGGGGGTCACACACCCTTCGCTCCATCGCACGGCACAGTGAGTTTCGCCAAGCACGTCCTTGATATCGCCTGGCACCTGACACTCCCCGCGATCAGCCTCAGCCTCGCTGGCTCGCCAGCCTTCATCATCCTCTCTCGGGACGCCATCGCCGCCATTCAGCATCAAGGCTGGCTTGTGACCGCTCGCGCCAAAGGTCTGCCGGAATGGCAGATTGCCCGGCGGCACGCGCTGCCGAATGTGATGATGCCGCTGCTCACCTTCTTGGGGCTGCGGCTTGGGACATTGTTTGGTGGAGCGCTTGTCATCGAACGGGTTTTCGGCGTGCCCGGACTCGGTGGGCTCGGCTTTGAAGCCATTCGTGCGCGCGACTATCCGGTCCTTCAGGCGCTGTTCTTCCTATCTGGTCTTGGGGTTCTGGCTGCGAACCTGGCGATTGAGATCACCTCTGCGTGGCTCCTCACGCGCTGGGGACACGTCAATGGGTAGACGGCCAGCGCGATTCTGGCTTGGTTGCGCACTCCTTGCCGGTTACGCCGGTGCCGCTGCGCTAGCGCCGTGGATTTCACCCTATGATCCGCGGCTCCCCTCGGGCCATCCGCTGGCAACGCCCGGGGGTAGACACCTGCTGGGCACCAATGATCTCGGGCAGGACGTGCTCAGTCAGTTGATTCACGGGGCGCGCTGGACGCTCGTCATTGCGGCCTCCGTAACGGTCCTGTCGACGGCGCTAAGCTGGCTTGTCGGCCTAACCGCCGGATTCTTCCGCCGGACCGAATCGGTGTTGATGGCGACGGCCGACCTGGTTCTCGCTCTGCCCAATCTCCCGCTCTATCTTCTCGTGCTGACGCTGCTTGGTCCGAACCAGCGCAATCTGATCCTTGTCCTCGCCCTGCTCTCCTGGCCAGCATTCGCCAGAATTGTTCGCAGCCTCGTGCTGCACGCGCGGTCGGCACCCTTCGTTGAGGCCAGCCGAGCGTTGGGCGGATCGCCGGTTTGGATGCTTCGCCGCCATGTGCTCCCAGCCACCTACGCCGCGTTACCAGCGAAGCTGGTGCTGACCGTGCGCTTTGCGGTGTTTGCCGAAACAACGCTCGCGTTTCTCGGCGTAAGGAGTGGGGAGGCGATCAGTTGGGGCACAATGCTGAACTGGGCGTTCAGCGACGCGCTGCTCTTCTCACGTCCGGTCTGGCCGTGGCTGATCATCCCACCCACCGTCGCCATCGCCGGCTTGATCCTGGCCACCGTGTGGATCAGTAGCGGGCTCACCGAGTCGCACGGCGAGCCCGGAGCAATGAATCGCCCGCAAGCCCGCCGGCGAGCCAGCCACCCACGCGCGGCGCCCGTGGATCGCTCGATGCCGCAGCGCGAATCTCACCCGGCAGGCAGCGAGCGCTTCGCCGGCTCACCGCATGTCCTGGAGTGAGGTCGGGAAACGACTCAGGGAACGCTCTCGTGGCGAACAGATTGTCTCGCCCCGGGGCACGCGCCCCAATCAAGACTCGTTGGGTTGCATGCTCTCCCAAAATGCAATATAGTGCACTCCATCAATGAGCACCATACCATCCCAGGTGCTGACAATCGGAATCGCATTCGGGTATTTTTCATAACCACTCGGCAGGAGAGCCGGGCAATCGGTGGATTGGAATATGCACGATCATGCACCACTGGATGAGCGTACCGCAGCCCTGGCATCGACCATTGGTGCCCGCGTTAGACACGAGCGGCGGGCACGGCGCTGGACACTCGATCAACTGGCAAAAGCGGCTGGAGTGAGCCGCCGGATGGTCATCAACGTCGAGCAGGGGGCAGTCAATCCCAGCGTGGGGATCCTCCTCAGGATCAGTGACGCGCTCGGCGTTGGATTGCCTGCGCTGGTCGAGCCTCCTCAACCCCAAAAGCCGGTGAAAATCACTCGCCATGGTGACGGCGCTGTGCTTTGGAGCAGTGAGTCCGGTGGCCGTGGCGTGCTGGTGGCCGGCACCGAACCACCGGACGTAATCGAACTTTGGGATTGGATCCTGGCCCCGGGAGACGAACACCGGAGCGAGGCCCACACGCCAGGAACCAAGGAGCTCCTTCAGGTCCAGGAAGGCACAATCGTCATTACGGTTGGAGACCAGGTGGTTACCCTCGAAGCCGGTGATGCCGTCGCATTCGCCGGCGATGTGGCTCACTCATACGCGAATCGGGGAGCTCACGTGGCGAGGTTCTCCCTCGCTGTCTTCGAGCCAGGTGTGGGGGCAGGCACCCGGTCGGAGGCTGCCGATGTCTGAATTGGAAATGCTCCAAACATTTCTTGCTGGCGCCGCTGTTGACGCCGCGGTATTTGCCCTGCGGCCCGATTACCGCGCGATGCTCTTGGCGGTCGATGGGCTCGTCCCAGGACCAAGTGACCAGATCAGCGACACAGCGCTCCGGGCGGCTGAAGCCGCGGCCAGACAGCTACTGCGCGACCGGCCAGTGGAAGAGCTCCCGCACGTTGCAGCGTGGCGAGAGGCGTACCGGGCATTTGGTGCCAAACCGCAACGCACTCGCAACAGCCTAGAGGCGCTCTTGCGCCGCGCGGCGTCCGGATTGCCCCGCATCAACCGGCTCACCGACCTCTACAACGCGATCTCGGTGCTCCACCAGGTGCCGGTGGGTGGAGAGGACTTGACACGCTACGAGGGAGCGCCGCGATTGATCCGCGCCACGGGCAAGGAGCCATTCGACACGGTGGCTCACGGTGCCGTGGTGATCGAGTACCCAGACCCTGGCGAGGTGGTATGGTGCGACGACGCAGGCGTGACCTGCCGGCACTGGAACTGGCGCCAGGCACGCCGGACCCAACTCAGCGAACACACCACCGCCGCACTCTTCATCCTCGACGCTCTTGACCCAATGACCGTGGAGGCACTGAACGCCGCGGCCGATGACCTCGTCGCCCACCTTACTCGGCTTGGCCCGGGCATACGCGTTGCCCGCCGCCTGATCAGCGCCGGCACCTCGCTCGGCGAAGGAGTTTGATATGCTGGTCCACGCCTGGGATGCCGCGCTCGACCCTTCCGAATGGCAAGCGTGGCTGGCATCCACCGACCGGTTCGGCGTGCTCGCGGTCAACAATCTCGACCCTTCCCAAGCGCCAGTGCTGGTACCCACCCATTTCACCGTTGGTCGCAACGAATTGCTGATCCACCTCGCCCGGCTGAATCCGGTCTGGCCACATCTCGAAGCGGCCTCCGAGGTACGCCTGGTTGTGATCGGTGATTACGCCTTTGTCCCGTCGTACTGGCGGGCTGAGATAGATCAACCAGAAGAGAACGGCGTGCCGACAAGCTACTACACGGCCGTTCAATTCCTATGCCGGCCAACGGTGGTCGATGACCCCGAGGGTAAGGCAGAGATTCTGGCGGCCCAGCTTGCCGATTTTCAACCCGAAGGCCGGCATGCCGCCGTGGCGGTCGACTCAGCGCCATATGGCCGGATGCTTTCCGGTATCCGGGGTGTGCGGCTACAAGTGATGCAGGTGGACGCCAAATTCAAGTATGACGATCACAAGCCAATCGATTACCGCGAACGCGTCGCCAGCCATCTTGACTGCCGTGGCCACCGGCATGACGCCGGGGCAGCAAGACAGCAACGCCGCCGGCTTGCCGCGATTGGTGACTGGCGGACGTTTAAGGCCCGGTCATGACGGAACGTGCGAGATCTACCGTTCCGGTACCGCCATGGGGATTGGCCCTGGCCGCGATGTTGTCGGTCCAGTTGGGTTCCGCCCTTTCGGTGAACCTGATTGCAACCGTGGGGCCTGCCGGAACCGCGTGGCTGAGGCTCAGCCTTGGAGCGCTCATTTTCTTGTTATTGGCGCGCCCTCCAGTGCGTGCGGTACGCCCGCGAGACTTGCCAGCGCTACTCGGGCTGGGCATCACCACTGGACTCCAGACCATCGTGTTCCTCGCCGCGATCGAGCGTATCCCCTTGGGTACAGCCGTCGCAATCGAATTTCTTGGCCCGTTGACCGTTGCTGCCATGCGCACCCATAGCGCTCGCGCGCTCACGTGGCCAATTCTGGCGCTATGTGGTGTCGTCTTGCTCACCGAGCCCTGGCATGGTGAGGTCAACGCCGCCGGCATCGGTTTCGCCGCGCTGGCGGCTGTCGGCTGGGCCGCGTACATCTTGCTCACCCAATGGATCGGTGATCGTTTCACCGGAATCGGAGCACTTTCCATTGTGGTCACCATCGGCGCTGCGGTCTCGGCAATCGTAGGCATCCCGCAGGCCAGCGGTCACCTCACGCCCGGCATCATTGCCACCGCGGCCTGGCTGGCCATCTTGCTGCCCGTCCTGCCATTCGCGCTGGAGCTGCTCGCGCTCCGCCAGATGACCCCTGCTGCGTTCGGAACCCTGATGGCTCTTGAGCCAGCATTCGGTGTGCTCCTCGGACTCCTTGTGTTGCACCAGCAACCCGCGGTTTTCCAGCTCGTTGGCATCCTCCTCGTCGTGTTTGCCGGTGCGGCTGCCCAGCACGGCGGCCAGCGGCTCACGCGCGCTGCGGACCGCATCGAGGCCCCGTCCGCTCTCGACCGTACGGGTTCGGCGACCGACCGAAACCGGGCCGAGGGGGCCCAGGCATGTCCGCTATTTAACCCTGACCCAGCTCGCCGTTAGTGGGATCTAACCTGAGAGCACTGGGCCGGCAGGTGCGTAGCCGCCCCAATGCGCTGTAACCACATGACCTTGGACGGGAACGGCGGTAACCACTATGCACGGTCAATCTGGGTACCCCCGGCAGGAATCGAACCTGCGACCCACCGCTTAGAAGGCGGTTGCTCTATCCGCTGAGCTACGGGGGCGTGCCATCGCGCACAGCTCGGATCGCGCGTGCGTGTCACTCTAAGTTTACACGCTTTGCCGCAGTGCCAGGTGCTAACACCAAGCCTAGGCAACCCGAGCCGAAGGTTCTCACGAGCACCACCCCCAGTACATTACCCTCCCGACTGGCGGCCAAGAGACGAAACGTGACCACGCTCAGGAGCACAAATCCTATTGAGCAATGAGGCCGGCTTCCTGGTCATGTGGCTCATTCTCTGCGCTCCTTTGGAAAAACGCGCACGGCGAAGTACTATCAATACGCGTTTGCGTCTTACGTCCTGACTCGGACACCGGAGCATATTCATGGCGCTTCCCACCTACGAGGCGATCATGCTGCCTCTCCTGCGCCTTCTTGCCGACGGGCAGGAACACCTGACCAACCAGAACGTTGAGGCATTGGCTACCCATTTCAGCCTGACGGATGAGGAGCGCCGGCAGCTCCTCCCAAGCGGCAGACAGACCGTATTCCTGAATCGCGTTCACTGGGCAACTACCTACTTGACCAAGGCCGGGCTGATCGAGCGCACCGGTCGCGGTCGCATCCGGATCACCGACCGCGGCCGGGAAGTGTTGCATCACAACCCTCCTCGCATTGACGATGCATTCCTCATGCAGTTTCCTGAGTTTCGAGACTTTAAGAAACGACAGCGGGAACCCTCTCAGCCGAAAGAACCAGCGAGCACCACTGTCGCACACCTTGATCCTGAAGAACTCCTGGAATCGAGTTATCAGCGTCTTCGCCAGGCACTCGCGGAGGAGCTCCTAGAACGAATCAAAAACGCTCCACCGCCGTTCTTTGAAAAGCTGGTGATCGATCTCCTGGTTGCGATGGGATATGGCGGATCATACGAAGACGCGGCCCGAGCCGTCGGGCGTACCGGGGACGATGGCATTGACGGGATTATCAAACAGGACCGGCTCGGCCTCGATTTCGTCTATGTGCAAGCAAAGCGCTGGAACAACCCGGTTGGCCGCCCTATTGTCCAGGCATTTGCCGGTAGCCTGGAAGGCCAGCGCGCTCACCGCGGCGTGATGATCACCACCTCAACGTTCACGGATGACGCCCGCGACTACGTTACCCGCATCGAGAAGCGCATCGTTCTGATTGATGGGAACGAGCTCGCCCACCTTATGATCGACTACGGCGTCGGTGTGACCGACGTGCAGAGCTACCACGTGAAGAGGATAGATGCCGGCTATTTCGGTGAGGAGTAACCGGCTCCGCGGACCACCGAAACCGCCGCCACGCGCCATGCTTGGGCTGCACGACAGCAGGTTTGGCCAGTGCCTGGCACGCTTCCAGCGCGAAGTACGTCCCACTACTCATGTTCAGCGCGTGAGGCTTCCGGCGTGGGAGGCGTCGCATCAGGTGTGGCTGGCGTTCCAACCGGCGATCCGGCCGGTGTAGGCGTAGCGCCAGCCTCTGAATCGAACACGATCGTTGTCGTGCCATCGGGATTTGCCCGCAGAAGCATAAACGAAGTCTTCTCTGTCGAGGATGCGTCGCTGACTGGCTCCACGCGAGCGATCAGGCCGGATGACGTCCACCAGATGCCCGTGACACGGCTCGCCGGCGGCACGGGGATGTTCACAATGGTTGGTCCCCCAATCTGCTGCACCCAGAGCGTTGTCACGTCATGTCCGTCATCACCAGGAGCTACCACGGAATAGGCGATCGCCTGGCCGCCTGGAGCCAGCGCGAAGCGATCGATCGCCGCAACGGGGGCGACCCAGCCCGATGCGGCCACGAGACGGGGTGTGCCTCCGCGGAGGGGAATGGCGAAGACATCCCCGCCAAGCGAGAGGTCAGCGCGCACTGATCCCGTGAGATAGAAAAGCCAGTCACCATCGCCACTCCAAGCCAGGTCGCGAATGGTGCGCCGCGACGATGGATCAGGCGGCAGCACCGCGACGGGATCGAGAGGCGGCTTGCCGTAGGCCGCGATAGCAACGCCGGCTGGCATGCCCTCCTCGGCAGGATTCACGTACGCAATGGCTTTGCCATCCGGCGACCACGTCATCGCTGCCGGAGCCCGTGCCTGGCCAGGACCGATCAAAAGGCGCGGCTCTTCACCGGCCGCAGGCAAAATCAGCACAATGCCGCCCTCGGGCAAGCCAATCAGCAGCTTCTCGCCATCCGGAGACCAGGCGACACTCCCAGGCCCCTTGCCGCGCGCCTCTGGCGAGGCTACGTGTGGCCTGACCGCCCGGTCCAGGCGCTTGTAGCGAGCAACCTCGTTCCCTGCCCGGTCAACGATGACAACGGTGGGACCCTGCTGGTCCTCCGCGAGCACCGCTATCCGCTGCGCATCCGGTGACAGCGCGAGTGCCAGAATCGCGCCATCCGCTCGCCACAACCGCTCGGGTTGCCTTCCGTCAAGCGGGATTGCCAGCACGTTGCGGCCCACGGGAACGACGATCGCATCGGGGCCAGTGCGGCTGGCAAGCAGAACCTCAGCCGGAATTGGTGAGGCTGGCGGTGCCGTTGGCGTTGCCGGTGTCTTGGGTGCTGGAGTTGGCGTCCAGTCCTCGCTGACCTCGACCGTCGGCGGGGGCTCGTTGGCAAACCGTCGCTGATTATCCTCATCGACACAGGCGGCGAGCGCCGTCGTCAAGAGAACGGCGCAGACCAAGGCGTGTAGTGGGCGGGCAAGCTTCCGCCCGGACCGTGCACCTGTTCCCAATCGCATGCGCACCAATCGAGAGGGGAAATCCACTGACTCCACGAGGCCGAGCCATCACTGAGACCGGACTGTCACGCTTCAGTGTACACCAGTGGGGAGGCTCGCTGGTTACCCTTTCCCCGCGGATCGGCAGTATGGAGATGCCGCACACGGAACGACCAGCAATCAGAAACGCCGATCGTCCCACGTGGATGATAGACTCCCCAGCGATGGACGAGCGGATAGGATCGCAGTGGTATCTCGTGCATGACAGCAGGATGGAACAATGATGCTGACACTCGCCGATGTGGAACACGTGGCTGAGCTCGCCCGCTTGGGCCTGACGCCTGAGGAGAAGGAGCGCATGCGACAGCAGCTCTCCTCAATTCTCGAGCATATCGCCATGCTCAACGAACTCGATACAAGCGCCATCCCGCCAACAGCACAGGTGATCACCCTGACCAATGTGATGCGTGACGACGTCGTCTGCCCGTCGCTTCCCGTGGACGCAGTGCTGGCGAACGCGCCCCGGCGGAGCGGCGACTTCTTTGAAGTCCATACGCCGCTCGGCGGCGAAGAGGAGCTGCCATGAGCGTGAGCGGTGCATCGACCTGGTCGGAGCTGACCCTGTTGTCGGCTGTCGAGGCACGCCGCCTCCTCGATGCGCGTGAGATCTCCGCCGTCGAGCTGGCCGAGGCCCATCTGGCTCGCATCGAGGCGCTTGAGCCAGTGCTCCGGTGCCATCTCGCGGTCATGGCGGATGTCGCGCTCAACCAGGCGCGGGCGGCCGATGAGCGCATCGCCCGTGGTGAGGGCACGGCGCTAACCGGCATCCCGATCTCACTCAAGGACGTGCTGTGCACCGTTGACGCCCCAACGACGGCAGCATCTCGCATCCTTGAGGGCTTCCGATCCCCGTTCGACGCGACGGTGGTGCAACGACTCCGGGAGCAGGGCGCGGTGTTTGTCGGGAAGTCGAACACCGATGAATTCGCCATGGGCTCCTCGACAGAGAACTCGGCGTATTTCCCGACCCGCAACCCGTGGGATCCGAGCCGCGTGCCGGGAGGATCTTCCGGTGGGCCAGCCGCCGCGGTCGCCGCTGGCGAGGCCATCCTGTCGCTCGGCTCAGACACGGGCGGTTCGATCCGGCAGCCAGCCGGATTTTGCGGCATTGTGGGTGTGAAGCCGACCTATGGGCGGGTCTCACGCTATGGCCTGATCGCGTTTGCCAGCAGCCTTGATCAGATTGGACCATTTGCCAGAACCGTCGAAGACGCCGCTTTGCTGCTGCAGGCGATTGCAGGCCATGATCCCCGCGACTCCACTTCAGTGCCAGTGCCCGTGCCCGATTACCGCGCCGCATTCCGGCGTAACCTCCAGGGAACCCGGATCGGGGTGGCCCAGGAATACAGCGTGCCCGGGATGGAGCCTGGTGTGGAAGCGGCGGTAGCGGCTGCGATCAAGCGGCTGGAAGAGCTTGGCGCCGAGCTTGTGCCGGTGAGCCTGCCGCACACGAAGTACGCCTTGCCCGCGTACTACATCACCGCGCCAGCCGAGGCCAGCGCCAATCTCGCCCGGTACGATGGCGTGAAGTACGGGCTCTCGTGTGAAGCCGGATCGTTGCGGGAGATGTACGAGCGGACGCGGGGCTCGGGATTCGGTCCGGAAGTGAAGCGGCGGATCATGCTTGGCACCTATGCCCTGAGCTCAGGCTACTATGAGGCGTATTACGTCAAGGCCCAAAAGGTGCGGACGCTAATCAAACGCGATTTTGACGAGGCTTTTGAGCGCGTGGATGCGATTGTGGCGCCAACATCGCCGACGGTAGCGTTCCCGCTCGGGGCGCGCACGGAGGACCCATATCAAATGTATCTGGCCGACGTCTTCACCATCCCGGCCAACATGGCGGGCATACCGGGGGTGGCGGTGCCGTGTGGGTTCTCGGACGGCTTGCCGGTATCGCTCCAAGTGCTGGCAAAACCGTTCGACGAGGAGACCGCGTTGCGGGTGGCGTACGCCTACGAGCAGAGCGAACCGTGGTGGCAGATGCGCCCACCAGTGTAAGACGGGAGCACCGGCTCGGATGCGGGTGCGTTTAGCGCGAACCGGCGGGCAGGAGGCCGGCACACTGGTGTGGGGAAGGGCCGCGGAATCGCGGCATCGAGGGGCTGGCTTTGACAATGGGCATGCGCGCGGGGTAAACTATCCCGCGTGACGGGCCGCTAGCTCAATTGGCAGAGCAGCTGACTCTTAATCAGCGGGTTGTAGGTTCGAGTCCTACGCGGCTCACCCAGAAGTCTCACAGAGATATGCCAGAAACGATGCCGGGCCACTCAAGAGAGCGCCGGCGTTCACGCGTGTGATGCCCTAACTGATGCCCTATCCGGTGAGGAGCGCGTCCACCTTGGCCGCTACGTCCTGCAAGAGCGTGAGCATGACGTGGGCGGAGAGGTCGGCGCGTCAGTGACTCGAGCGTCTGTGGCTCGCATCTCCGTGCCTGATTCCGACTACGAACGGAATGCTATGGATTCCGATGGGGCGCGTTAGAAAGGGCGCGATCGTCATGTTGCCAGACCGGGTGGTATACTGAGATGGCGGCCCGGCGCCTGCCGGGCCGTCATGTTGCACTTCGCCGTTCTGCGAAGTCATCACCGAAGCACGCGTCAGGACTGAGTGCGGCGTGCCGGGAGCAGGGGCAACCGGTCCGGCTCGGGTTGAATGGCGCGGAAGTTAAACGAATTTGTGGAGGTTATCATGGTTACTGCCAGTGCCCCGGGCGTTCTGGGTATGACGCCCGAACAACTCATGAAAGCGCTCCTTGAAGCAGGTGTGCACTTTGGGCACCAGACCAAGCGCTGGAATCCCAAGATGCGCCCATATATCTTCACCGAGCGCAATGGCATTCACATCATCGATCTCAATCAGACCGTCGTCTTGCTCAAGCAAGCGTGCGATTTCGTGACAGAAACCACGGCGCAGGGCGGCCGGCTCCTCTTCGTTGGCACAAAGAAGCAGGCGCAAGAAGTCGTTGCGCGCGAGGCTCAGCGCTCCGGGCAGTTCTATGTCAACCGCCGCTGGCTCGGCGGAACGCTTACCAATTTCGTCACCATCCGCCAGCGGCTGCGAACCCTCAAGGAGCTGCAACGCCAGTACGAGCGCGGCGAATTCGCGGTGCTGCCAAAGCAAGAAGCCGCTGTCAAGCTTCGCGAGCTTGAGCGATTGGAGCGCAGCCTTGGCGGCATGCGCGATATGACGCAGCTCCCAGCAGCGCTCTTTGTTGTCGATCCGAAGCGAGAACACCTGGCCGTCACCGAAGCCCGGCGCCTGAAGATCCCGGTGATCGCGATCGTTGACACGAACTGCGATCCTGATGAAATCGACTACGTTATTCCCGGCAACGACGATGCAATTCGCTCGATCCGGCTGTTAACCGGTGCCATTGCCGATGCCGCCATTCAGGGATCAATGCGCATGGAGATTGCTCAGGCCGAAGAGGCAATGGATCTCGGCCCTGGCGAGGAGTTGGAGGAAGAGCCGGTTTACTCGCCAGACTACGAGGAAATTAGCGAGCTCGTCTCCTTAGACGAGTAAGGCCTTTACCTGTGAGGGACGCCGTGTCAGTAACAATCAGTGCAGCCCAAGTCAAAGATCTTCGCGAGCGCACCGGCGCTGGCATCATGGAGTGCAAGCGCGCACTCGAGGAAACCGGCGGCGATGTGGAGCGGGCCATCGAGCTCCTCAAGCAGCAGGGGCTGGCCAAAGCCGAAAAGAAGGCTGGCCGGGTCGCCATGCAAGGCATCGTCGAACCGTACATCCACGCGGGTGGGCGGATCGGCGCGCTGGTTGAGGTGAATTGCGAAACCGATTTTGTGGCGAGAACGCCAGACTTTCGCGCGCTCGCCCATGACATCGCGATGCAGGTGGCTGCCACCTCACCGCGGTACGTCAGCGAAGAGCAGATTCCAGAATCGGCGTGGCCCGAGCTTGAGCGCGAATTCGGCGATCGGAAGCGGGCGCTCGAAGCGGTCAGTCTCCTCGACCAGCCGTTCATCAAGGATCCGAAGTTCACCGTTCGCGACGTGATCAAGTCACAGATCGGCAAGCTCGGCGAAAATATTGTCGTGCGCCGCTTTGCGCGATTCGAGGTCGGTGCGGATCAGCCCACCACGAACGAAGCGGCAGGGTAACAGCGATGACCAGTCTGGTGCAGGAGGACCCGGTGCGTCACCATCTCCTGCGCCGGGCGGATCAGCCAGGGGGCGAGCGGTGGCGCGGTACCGGCGAGTGTTGCTGAAGCTCAGCGGCGAGGCGCTGATGGGCGACGCGCCGTACGGCATCGATCCGGCAGTCGCCGCCTCGATTGCCAGGCAAATCTGCCGCGTCGTTGCACTCGATGTGCAGATTGCGATCGTGATCGGCGGCGGAAACATCTGGCGAGGGCTCTCGGCCAGCAGCAAAGGCATGGATCGGGCAACGGCCGACTACATGGGCATGGTTGCCACTGTGCTCAATGCGCTGGCGCTGCAAGATGCGCTCGAAAAGGCTGGCGTGCAGACGCGCGTCATGACCGCGATTGAGATGCACGAGGTCGCGGAGCCATACATCCGCCGCCGGGCCATCCGCCATATGGAAAAGGGCCGGGTCGTGATCCTAGCGGCCGGAACCGGCAATCCGTATTTCACCACCGATACGGCCGCCGCGCTCCGCGCGCTCGAATTGAACGCCGATATCTTGCTCATGGCCAAAAACCGGGTCAATGGCATCTACTCAGATGATCCGCGGATCAATCCTCATGCTCGCCGGTTCTTGCGCATCAGCCATAAGGAAGCGTTCGAGCGTAACTTGCGCGTGATGGACGCCTCAGCATTCTCGCTGTGCCGCGAAAACAATCTCCCGATCCTCGTCTTTGCTATGAATGAGGAGGGCGCTATCGAGCGAGCCGTTGCCGGCGAGCCGGTTGGCACCCTAGTCGCCGCTGGTGAAACAATTCTCGAAGAGCCAGTAGGCGTGCAACCGTGGGCGTAAAATCCGCGTAAACGACGCGATGTCATCCGGCGCGTTAGCGCCCGTACCCGCAAATGGATCACAAGCCGGGCAGCCACCGCTCGGAATCACATGTGGGAGCAAGGCCGATGATTCGTGAAACGCTCGCCGACGCCGAAGAACGGATGTCGAAAGCGATGGACGCCCTGCGGCGCGACTTGAACACGATCCGCACCGGCCGCGCGTCCCCTTCGTTGCTCGACCGCATCACGATCGACTACTACGGGACGCCGACACCGCTCAACCAGGTGGCCGGGATCTCCGCCCCGGAGGCGCGCTTGCTGGTGATTCAGCCCTGGGACCGCGGCACAATCGGGCTCATTGAAAAGGCGATCCAGAAGTCGGATCTGGGCTTGAACCCAAGTAGCGATGGGCAAGTCATTCGCATTGCTATCCCACCCCTCACGGAAGAGCGGCGCAAGCAACTGGTCAAAGTAGTGCATAATTATGTCGAGGAAGCAAAGGTTGCGGTTCGCAATATCCGCCGCGATGCGCTGGCTCACCTCCGGCAGATGATGAACGAGAAGCTCATCTCGGAGGATGACGAGCGCCGGGCACAGCAGCAACTCGATGAGCTAACCAAGCGTTATATCGAAGAGGCCGATAAAATCGGCAAGGCGAAAGAACACGAGGTCATGGAGGTCTAAAGCGCCTTGGCCGGCCTATCCACGCCAGTAGGAGCAGAGAGCATCGTCGATGTGGCGCAGGCGGTCATGGCCCTTCCGCGCGAGGCGATTCCACGCCACGTCGCCATTATTATGGATGGCAACGGACGATGGGCCGCAAAGCGAGGGTTGCCGCGCGTGGCCGGGCATGAGCGCGGGACGGACAATATCCGGCGCATCACCCAAACCGCTGGCGAAATCGGCATCAAGTACCTCACGCTCTGGGCATTCTCCACCGAGAACTGGCAGCGGCCGCCGGAAGAAATCCAGGGGATCATGCGGGTACTCGGCGAAGCGCTCGAACGGGAAACCCAAGAGCTGCACCGGCAGGGCGCGCAACTCCGGCATATTGGCAGCCTGGAGGGGCTAGATCCCGACTTGCGCCAGTCAGTGCTCGATGCGATCGCCCTAACCCGCAACAACGACAAGCTCGTCCTTACCCTCGCCTTCGATTACGGCGGTCGCCAGGAATTGGTTCAAGCCGTCCGCGAGATCGTCGCACGAGGCATTCCCCCCGAGGCGATCGACGAGCAGACGATCGCCGCTCATCTGTTTACCCGCGACCTGCCCGATCCGGATCTCATCATCCGGACATCCGGCGAAGTGCGCACGAGCAATTTCCTGATCTGGCAAGCAGCGTACGCGGAGTGGTACTTCAGCCCCGTGCTGTGGCCCGACTTCGGCCCGGATGATCTCCGCGCTGCCGTTCTTGACTTCTCCCGACGCGAGCGACGCTTCGGCCGGGTGCCATCGGCCGCGGCGTCTGCGCCAAGCTAAGCGGTCTCCGTCTGTGCGCCAGCGCACGATCAGCTCGGTCGGCGTTGTCATTGTCGGCGTTGTGCCGGCACTGATGGGTGGGCCAATTTGGACTGCCGTGCTCACGGCCCTGTTTCTCATCGGCGCTCATGAATATCACGCCCTGGCAAGACGCATCGAGCCATCAGTTCGCCCGTTCATCCTGCTGGTGCTGCCCGGCTTCGTACTGGCTAGCGCGCTGGGCGGGGGTACACAGGCACTGCTCGGGGTCCTCGCGCTGGCCGTCGGTTTGCCGATGTCCGAAACCGTGTTCCGCCGTGATCTGACAGGGGCATTCGCTGCCTGGGCACTTAGCGCTGCCGGCACCGTCTATCTCGCCGTCCCCTTGGTTGCCGCAACCGCGCTCCGCCAGCTTGAGGGCACCATCGAGGCGGCGTGGCTTGCCCGTCTCTCCGATAGCATGGCCTTCGGGTGGGACGCCAACCCGAGAGGACTCGCCTGGTTGCTGCTCGTGATCGTTGTCACTTGGCTTGGGGATTCTGGCGCCTACCTCATTGGCAGATCGTTCGGTCGCCGTCCGCTGATTCCCGTTGTCAGCCCAAAGAAGACGGTCGAGGGATTCATCGGCGGCCTTGCATGCGCCACGCTGACTGGCGCAGTCGCCACGATCGTCTTCGGTCTCGGCTTCTCGTGGATCCTGGGCCTGGTGCTCGGTTTCGTCATCGGGCTCGTAGCCGTGCTCGGTGATCTTGCCGAGTCCGTCTTGAAACGCCAGGCCGGAGTCAAGGACAGTGGTACTCTGATCCCCGGACACGGAGGTATGCTTGATCGACTCGATGCGCTGCTCTTCACGTGGACGGCAGGCTGGTACCTCGCGAGCCTCGTTGATCGGATCGTTCGATGACGTCACCATTCCCCAGTCCAGTTCCCCGCCCCCCGTGCGGCGACACCCCTTGCGCTACGCCTCGCCAAC
>FWPU01006636.1_pt1 | contig 22780 bp, 21 predicted proteins | sample 2228361 | NCBI WGS metagenome assembly FWPU01 (sample SAMEA103939777, study PRJEB20133) | metagenome
ACAATCGCGGGCAATGCCGGTGCCATTGACACCTCCGCCTATAACAATTACATCATAATCCCCCCTTTCATTCCCCCCTTTATTAAGGGGCTGGGCTCCCGTTGCCGCGAAGCGTTGCAACGGGAAGAGGGGGATTATAGTATTCTGCAATCTTTCCAACAACATACTCCTGTTCTTTCTCTGTCAATCCTGGATAAATCGGCAATGCGAGAACCTCTCTTGATGCTCTCTCTGACTCAGTAAAATCGCCCCGCCTGTATCCAAGATTTTTGAAGCATGGCTGAAGATGAATGGGCAATGGATAATAGACCTCAGTGCCAATGCCATTTTCTTTCAGAAATTTCCGTAAGCCATCCCGATTCTTTTTAACCCTGATGACAAATTGATGGTAGATATGCTTGTTTCCCTCCATGATGGAGGGCAAAGTAATAAGTTCAGTCAGATTTTTATCCTTGAATAATCTTCTGTATCTTTCTGCAAGGGCAATTCTATCTTCGTTCCATTGATTCAGGAATTTTAATTTTACCCTGAGCCCTGCTGCCTGTAATGCATCCAGACGACTGTTATAGCCAATGGTCCAGTGAATGTATTTTTTCCTTTCCATGCCATGCACACGCAGGCTCTTTATTGCATCTGCAATTTTTTTGGCATCAGTTACAACCATGCCACCATCTCCCATTCCACCGAGATTTTTTGTAGGGTAAAATGAGATTGCACCTGCAAGTCCGATGCTTCCTGCTTTTCTTGTGGAGCCATTAAATCTGCACTCAGCGCCGAACGCCTGTGCAGTATCCTCTATAACTTTAAGTTTAAATTCCTTTGCAAGTTGCATCAGAGGCTCCATATTTGCACACTGACCATAAAGATGAACAGGGATAATTGCCCTGAGCCTGTATTCATATTTCTGTCTTACATACCAACCATCCCTTTTCTTTTTTGCCTTCTTCCTGAGTAACTCCTCAAGTTTTATTGGACAGAGATTGTATGTCTTTTCGCTGATGTCAACAAATAGGGGGACCCCGCCTGCAAGGACAACAGAACTCGCTGATGCTATGAATGAAAAGGGTGTGGTAATGACAGCATCGCCACCTTCAATGGCCAGTGAGCGAAGAGATAAGACGAGTGCATCGGTTCCGGATGCAACACCGATTCCGTATCGCACCCCGCAGTACTCAGCGATCTCCCTCTCAAGTGCCTCCACCTCCGGACCCAGGACAAAGGCAGAGTTTAAAAGGATGTTTTCATACTTCTCTTTCAGTTCCTGAAAATAACTATTGGATGCTCTTTTGAGGTCAAGGAACGGAATGTTCATTTAAAGTAAAATACATGGAAATCAAGAACTCGTCAAGGATTTTTAGATTGAATGAATATCTGTAGGGGAATTATTTGAACTCTCTTCTTGAGAAAATCATGGAGGCGAAAATAAGTATTAAGATTACATAAGCCAAGGTGTATATAGTGACAAAAGTTATGTATGTTGCCTCTACAGGGATATTATAAGTTACATTTGCACGCAAATTATGGAACTCCATATTTGGTAGCACATAATAGATTATTTCTGTAAATTTTTTTATGAATTCTGATTGTGACCTTTCACCGAACCATTTGAGATCGTCTGTTGTATGTCCAGCGATGTATAAACTTATTGTAAAAATGCTGCTCAGAATAGTTGAAGTGAATGTTGAGAAGAACAGAGATATAGCAATTATGAAAGTTAATTCAAGCAATGTAAAATAGATTGCTATTATATAAATTAAAGTTGGTTCCACCCCATAAATATAAAGGAGAAATAAATGAACGATACTCATACCACATACGTTTAAAATCATTACCAGAAGCAACCCCAGGAATTTTCCTATTATAAAGGTGCTTCGTTTAACCGGTTTCGAGAGAATGCTGAAGATAGTTTTCCTATCTATTTCGTAAGAGACAAGACCAATCCCGAGGAAAATTGCCATAATCCCGCCGGATATCGCAATGGCACTCAGTCCAATGTCTTTGATTATCTTTATCTGCTCAAGGATTGATAATCTACCCAGTAATACAGAACCTAAGATTAATATAATTGCAAAGGCAAGAACGACAAAGAGGACTCTATCTCTGGTTTTTTCCCTGAAGGTATTAATCGCTATTGCGAGGATTTTATCAATAGCAGTCATTGCTCACGACGGTTATTGTTTTTGTTTCGTTTATTGTAAAGGAACTTAAGACCACCCCGGTGGAATTCTCTGATAAATCTCCTGAAGCTCCTGCTGTAAATGTGTGGTTCTCTCCGGGTATTCGTGGAACCAGGGCAGTGGGTGGGAGGTCTGCTCCGCTTAAAGGAGTGCCATCCTGTTTTACCATATTGCTTGTGGTGTACTTGTAACCGCCTGCGGAAATTACTTCTGGAATGGCAGTGTTGTGCCTGCCTGGCTCACATGGGTAAGTATCCAGTGGTAATCCCAGGGGATTAAAGTTGTCCTCAGCAAAACCGTAAATATAGCGCGGAGAGCCTGCTGGAAGACATGGAAAGCATATAAGGTCTGTAGTGTAAGAATTGTAGATTGCATAAAAGGCAGTCTCTGCAGTAAATAACCCTCCAAGATTACTCTTTGCTTCGGATTCCTTTGCCCTGCATTGAAACTTCAAAAAATTCGGAATAGCAATGGCTGCCAGGATTCCGATGATAGCAACCACTATCATCAACTCAATCAGTGTAAATCCTTTGTTTGTCTTCATTTTAATTCTCCATATTTTGATTTTGCAACTCCTTAATAAACAATTCCTCCAGAGAGCGGCGAATCGGGACGATGGATCTTATCGGTACGCGGGCATCCTTAATAATACCAATAGCATCTTCTTTTTTTTCTTTTCTCACCCGTAAAATGTAAACCTCTCCTCTCTGGATTATCTCATCAGCAATAGTTTTTACTCTGGTTAAACAGTTAGAATTGCATCCCTCTATTGCAATTTCATATAACTCCCCTTTCAGGGCGCTTAACTCATCAAGTTTACCAATAGATATAAGTTTTCCTTTATTTAGAATGGCAATCTTATCGCATATTAATTCTACATCCGGTATAATATGGGTGCTGAAAAATATTGTTTTGCTCTGTTCTTTTAATGAGAGTATTAAATCCCTGACATCTTTTCTGCCAATAGGGTCAAGCCCTGACATAGGTTCATCAAGGATTAAAAGTTTGGGATCATTGATAAGTGCCTGGGCAATACCTATTCGCTGGAGCATTCCCTTTGAGTAGCTCCTGAGGGGTTGATTTCTTGCCTCCCATACTCCAGCCAATCTTAACAGTTCTTCTATCCTTTTTATTCGGTGAGAGCCTCTTAGATTGAAGAGGCGCGAAAAATAGTCCATGAGTTCATAACCGGTTAGATAATCGTAAAAATTAGGCATTTCAGGAAGGAAGCCAATAAATTCATGGGAGTTGACATCAGATATATCAATGCCTAATATCTTAGCACTTCCAGAGGTTGGCTTTAGCAATCCAACGAGAATTTTGATTGTAGTGGTCTTTCCTGCTCCGTTTGGTCCAAGGAAACCGAAAATCTCTCCCTCCTCTACCGAAAAACTCAGGTTATCAACGGCAAGAATAGGTTTTCGCAAAAAATCACTATGAAAGACCTTTGTTAGATTATTTACTGTAATTGATTCCACGCCCCTTCCGTAACCTCCTTTTTTAACTTTTTTACACCCATTGGGAGGTGTATTATAAATCGTTCCTGCTCCTTGCTGCTCTTCACTCTGCCATCTTTATCAATAAAGTAATATCCCCCTGTTGGTGGGTTGGGTATTTTATCCAGAAGTCCTTCTTTGACAATCTCTTCTAATCTAGAGGGCTTAATATGGAATTTTCTCTCATACTCTTTAATGGCTTTTTCAATCTTCTGAATATGCATCTCCTGAATTGCCGCCATCAATCTATTATGAATCAATGCCCTTGTTTTTTTATCCTCTGTGATTTCATACAACCTCCGTAAGAGTTCCACAGCATTCTCTGGCTCTCCTCCTGTACTATATAGACGGGCACTGAGGAAAGCAAGCCAGTTAGGAGCACCTGGAACTCTTGAGGCAATATTCATATACTTCGCTCCTTCAATATAATTACCCAGTTCATAGAAAAAATTATACCCGATTAAAAATGGTATTTGCCAGTTATTTTTAAATTTAGTAAAACCCTTAAATAGAATTCTGTTGCTGAGTTCCCCGTTATAACAAAAGACAGAAAGGGATATGCTTCCAAGTATATAGGCAATCTTAAATTCGGGGTCAAGATTCGTTATTATATCCAGATACCCATAGAATAGATGGGTTTCGGAAGAGTTCAAGAATCTGCCAAGAAAAACCTGGAGTGACCTCAGCCACAGGAGGTCAGCCAGGCTTAATTCGTGATTGAGAGAAAGAGCCTTGAAAAAACCCGCAGGTCGCATGGTTATCCTTTCAAGAGCAAAAGAGGAGCCCTTATAGGACTCAAGTTTGTTTCTTGAATAAAGAGTGATAGATAGAAGTAAAATTCCTGTTACGATTGTAAGTATTTTTTTACTCTTCATTTTAACTAAAAAATAAGGGGTATGTCTTACTTATACATACCCCTTTTGAAACTCAATTATAAATCTAACATTAGCAGTCGTTCCCACCAGGAGCAGGATCTCTACTTGGCTCGGCAGGGCTTATCTGCCTGAGTTCGTTAACGGTTGCGCCATCCAGGAATATTACTCCTTGTCCATCACCATCCAAATCTCCTGTAGCACCAGCAATAAATGCTGAAGGATTAACCGAGGCAGTGGTGCCTGCCGGGAGGTCTCCCGTGACAAGTACCGTTCCAGCGTCATCTACCATTCGCGTGGTTACATATTTACCTGCACTTGCATTTACGACTGCAGCAATGTCTGTAGAATTTTGACCAGCTACACAACCTACACCTCCTCCTGCAGCTAGACAACCCCTATCAGCACAATCAATGGCAGCGGGGTTTGGATCATCCGTTATAAATCCATAGACATATCTCGGTGTGCCGGTTGGAGCCCATGAGAGGGTCACTAAGTCCGTGGTATAGAACTGACAGGTTGCAAAAAACGATTCCTCAGCGGTAAAGATACCTCCAAGGTTTGTCCTTGCCTCGCTCTGTCGGGACCTGCACTGGAACTTCAAAAAGTTCGGGATAGCAATGGCTGCCAGGATTCCGATGATAGCGACCACTATCATCAACTCAATCAGTGTAAAACCCTTTTTGTCTCTCAACATCATGTTTTTTACCTCCTTTTTAAAAATCTTTTGCAAGATATAATCTTGCAATTTTCGTGCCATTTAATACTTATAAAAATCTCTTTTATTTTAAAGGGGTTATAATAGTGTCAGAGCAAGATTACAAAACCCATTTAAATAAAAATGACAAAAATTGTCAATAAAAATGACAAAAATTGTCACTTCAATTTCTTCCAGTCAATACGGTGTATCTGGAGTTTATATCTGAGCGCCCTCTCTTTTAGGTTCAGCAGTCGTGCTGCCTCCTCTATCCGCTTGGTTTTTTTGATTGCCTGAATAATAAACCCCTTTTCAATATTCATGATTGTTTGCTCCAGGTCAATGCCGTTTTCCGGAAGTTGAAATTGCTCTTCATTGACCTTGTTGTTGAATCTCGTGAGTTTAATGGGCAAACTCTCTGGAAGAAGGGTATCAGTGGTTTCAAGGGCAACACCCCTCTCAATTGCATTTTCAAGTTCCCGCACATTTCCAGGGAATGGATAATTCATCAGTAATTCCATTGCTTCATTAGAGATTCTTTTAATCTCCTTTTTCAATTCTTTTGAGTATTTTTCTAAAAAATAGTTAGCCAGAAGTGGTATGTCCTCCTTTCGTGCCCGGAGCGCGGGCAGATTGATCTGAACCACATTCAGGCGGTAATAGAGGTCCTCACGGAATCTACCCTGCATTACCTCTGTCTCAAGGTCCTTGTTTGAGGCAGCAATTATACGCACATCAACGGACTCCACCTCTGTGCCTCCCACAGGGGTAAAGGTCCTGTCCTGCAGGAATCGTAAGAGTTTAACCTGAAGATGAGGGGGCATCTCTGCAATCTCATCAAAAAACACAGTGCCCTTATCAGCAATTTTCAATAACCCATCCTTATTTGCAACCGCACCGGTAAAGGCACCCTTTTTGTGTCCGAACAATTCGGATTCCATAAGATTCTCAGGAATTGCGCCGCAATTGATTGGAACAAAGGGCTTTTCCCTCCGTTCGCTGTTGTAATGAATCGCCCTGGCTACTAATTCCTTTCCTGTTCCGCTCTCTCCGAGAATAAGGACATTTGTCTTCAGGTCCTTGATTCTCCTGATGAGGTCAAAGACCTGAACCATCTCAAAGGAGGAGCCGATGATATTATCAAACCCGTATTTTAGCCGTAATTGCTGTCTTAAAAGTATATTCTCCCTCCTTAATGCGGTTGTCTCAAGCGCCTTTTTAATTGTTAGTTTTAATTCCTCAACATCAAAGGGCTTCTCTATATAATCGTAAGCGCCCCTCTTTAATGCCTCTACTGCACTCTCTGTGGTGCCATAGGCAGTTATCATAATCACTGGTGTATTTGGTTCAATGCCCTTTAATTCCTTTAAGATTTCAATTCCGTTGGGTTCCGGAAGCTTCAGGTCTGTGATTACAAGATCTGCCGGGCTTTCAGAGAATCTTTTTATTGCACTTTTGCCCTCCGGGAATGTTTCGTATTCGTATCCCTCCACACGCAGGAGCGTTGCCATTACCTCTCTCAGTTCAGGGTCATCTTCAATTACAAAAACTCTTGACATTCAGTTTACCTCGGTTTTTGGAAGAGAAATTTTGAATTCAGTTCCCTTGCCAACCATGCTTTCAACACAGATTCTCCCCTTATGTGTTTCAATTATTCTGTATACAGTAGCGAGGCCGAGCCCTGCGCCGTTTCCCTTGGTTGTGAAAAATGGCTCAAAGACGTGGGGCAGAATTTCCTGTGGAATTCCGCATCCATTGTCATAGACCGAAATCTCTAACATATCAGGTTGTGCCTGCGAATCCGCAATTTTGATTATCACATGCCCCTTTTCATCAATTGCTTCAACGGCATTTAAAAGTAGATTTGAGAAGACCTGTCTCATGCCCTCTCTGCTCCCTCTAATTTTTGTCCTCCTGGAGTGAACTTCTACACTAAATTTTATGTTTTTGCTATTATTCTTTTCAAAGGCCGCAATTGTATCATGAATGATATCATCAATATTAAATATTTCGGACATATTTCTTTCTGGTTTTGAAAAATTAAGAAAATTTGTCACAATTTCATTAAGGCGTTTTGATTCATTCATAATTATGTTTGTCAGTTTATCATGCTCCTTTTTATCTGATTCAACGGACCTGATGAGCTGCGCTGAGGCGCTGATTGAAGAGGCAATTGTTCTCATTTCATGTGCGAGTCCCGCAGATAGCCGACCGAGTGCAGCAAGACGCTCCGAACGCTTTATATCCTCCTCCATCATCTTTTCTTTTGTGAGGTCCTGAAATATAAGGACATTTCCTTCCTTACCAAGATTTTCAATAGAGTAACCAAGTATAATTTTGTTGCCATCCATTTTTTTAAATATGCATTCATTCCTTCTCGCGGGCGTATTTTCAAGGCGAAAATCAGGAAAGACCTCCCTCAATGGCTTGCCCAGAATCTCCTTTGCCTTAAATCCTGTAATTCTCTCTGCCGCGCTGTTAAATGAGTTGATGAGGCCAAGTTCATCAACTGTCAGTATACCCGATGGAATCCTTTTAAAGAGAATTTTTGTAAGGTCCTCCAAACTTTTTAAACTCTTATGTGTCTTTCTAACCTGTTCCGAGAGCACGCCCCATAGAATTCCGGCAGAAAAGAAACCAACAAAGTTATAGCCGAGTAATGATAATAATTGTGTCCGGTTGATTATTGGTTGTTCGTCCTTAATTAAGGAAAGATATGGCAGGACCTTATAGAATTCCAGTTCAAGAAGGGCTCCATAGAATATTACACTGAAGGAGGTTGCAATCATGGCACCCATTCTGAAGTTGATATAGCCACCTTCAAGTATTAGAAAAATATATAAAAATGGGAGTAAACTATTTGAGCCACCAGTTACATATATCAAAAGGGTAATAAAGATTGCATCTAAAAATAATTCCGCATTTATAAACCATGGCTTAAAAAAAAATCTTTTGATAAAAATTGCTGATATGATATTAAACAGATATGCAAAGATAACAAGACCGTATAGAGAGAGGACCGGGAAAGAGAGTTCAGGAAGTCTTTTATAATTTATAAAGGCAATGACACTTAAGAGCAGGGTTACAAAGGCGGTCCTGATTATAAGAAGGATTTTGAATCTTTCAAAGAGTTCACTATCAGCGTAATCAGATTTTTCTAAACCTGCCATACACGGTTGTTTTTCTACTTGATTGTGGCTGCAATGGAGAATATGGGCAGGTACATTGCGATCAGGATTCCTCCTACAACAACACCTATAAAAACCATGAGCATTGGCTCCATCAGGGATGTTAAGGCAGCAACTGCTGCGTCCACTTCTTCCTCATAAAAGTCAGCGATTTTCCCGAGCATCGCATCCAGTGCGCCGGTGGATTCACCCACTGATATCATCTGGACAACCATAGAGGGAAACACCTTCATCTGTTTGAGTGGCTCTGATATGGTTTTGCCAGCGGATATGCTTGTCCTCGCTTCACGGATCGCATTCTCAATGATTTTGTTTCCAGCTGTTTTCGCGCATATATCAAGGCCATCAAGGATTGGCACACCACTTGAGATTAGTGTGCTTAATGTTCGTGAGAACCTTGCGACAGCGACCTTTTTTATAAGGTCTCCGATTACAGGGATTTTAAGTAAAAGCGCATCAAAGATCAATCTACCGCGCTGGGTCCGGCGGAATGAACTTATTGCAAAGATGGTTCCCCCAATTACCGCAATTATCAAAAGCAGATATTTTCTTAAAAATGCACTTAAATTTACGACCATCTGGGTTGGTCCGGGCAGTTCACCACCTATGCCCTCAAACATCTTCTGGAATGTGGGTATGACATAAACCATAAGGACAATGACTACACCTATTGCCACGGTTATAATCACAGAAGGATAAACCATTGCACTTTTCACCTCGCCTTTGAGTTTCATTGCCTTTTCAATATATGTTGATAGACGCGAGAGAATTGTATCAAGAATACCGCCTAATTCTCCGGCTGCCACAAGGTTCACATACAGTTCATCAAATACATTCGGATGCCGTTTGAGTGCGTCATGGAGGGTTGCCCCACCTTCAACGGATGATTTGACATCATAGAGTGTCTTTTTTAGCGCCTTTGACGGTTGTTGACTTGCAAGAATGTCAAGGCACTGGACAAGGGGTAAGCCGGCATCTATCATTGTCCCGAACTGACGGGTGAAGACAACCAGGTCCTTTTCCTTCACCTTTTCCTTAAGAAATGGAATTGTGATTGGCAGGGTGAACCCCCTTGTGCGCTCCTTGATATTAAGCACCAGAATCTGCTGTGCCCGCAGTTTCTGTATAACAGTTGCTTCATTTGGCGCTTCTAAATCACCCTTAACTATTTCGCCCGCCCTTGTTCTCCCTTCCCAAGCATAAACAGCCATTGGTAACGCTCCTTAAAATTTATTTTAAACCAGTTACCCTTGTCATCCCTGGAGACACTGCCGGCTGAACAACGCCACCTGTCTGAAGCATCTGCTTGAACTCATCAAGGTCAGGAGAATATGACATTGCATCCTCAAGGGTAATCAGCCGGCGGGAATATAAACCGAACAGGCACTGGTTCATTGTCTGCATACCAAACTTTGCCTGTCCAACCTGCATCTGAGAGTATATTTGGTGAATCTTCTCCTCCCTTATGAGATTTCTGATAGCAGGATTTGGCACAAGAACCTCAACTGCAAGCACCCTTCCTGAACCCGATGCTTTTGGTAGTAATGCCTGACAGAGAATGCCCTCAAGAACAAAAGAGAGCTGCGCCCTGACTTGCGGTTGCTGGTAAGGAGGAAATACATCTATTATCCTGTTGATTGTCTGCACAGCTGAGTTTGTGTGAAGTGTTGCAAATACAAGATGTCCTGTCTCTGCAATGGTCAGTGCGGATTCCACAGTTTCAAGGTCGCGCATCTCACCAATCAGTATTACATCCGGATCCTGTCTCAAGATGTATTTGAGTGCAGCCTTGAATGATTTTGTATCTGCACCTACCTCCCTCTGGTTCACAATGCATTTTTTATGGGGATGGAGGTATTCAATTGGGTCTTCAATAGTGACAATATGCTCATGGCGCTCTTCATTGATTTTGTCAATTATTGATGCCAGGGTTGTGGATTTTCCACAGCCCGTGGGACCGGTTACAAGAATAAGTCCTCTTGGTTTAGCAGCCAGATCGTTTACAACAGGAGGCAGACCGAGTTCCTCAAAGGACATGACTTTAAAAGGAATTGCACGGAATGCGCCTGCAACAGCGCCGCGCTGCATGAAGATGTTAGCCCTGAATCTACTCAGACCCTTTACGCCGAAGGAGAGATCCAGTTCCAGTTCTTCCTCAAATTTATGCTTCTGGGCATCAGTGAGGATGCTGTAGCATAGTTGCTTTGTCTCTGATGCAGTTAAGGGAGGCATCTTTAATGGAACAAGGGAGCCATCAATTCTCAATTGCGGCGGAGAGCCGGTAGTTATGTGAAGGTCAGAGGAACCCTTTTCTACCATTACTTTTAACAACTGGTGAAGGTTTGTCATTTCGCCTCCTTATATAAAAGTTAGTTAAAATATCAGTCCTTTGCAGTTATTGCAAGCACCTCGTCCGTTGTGGTTAAGCCCTCTTTTATCTTCTGTAATCCGCTCATTCTCAATGTAGACATGCCGAGACGGACAGCCTCCTTTTTTAATTCGCCAGCGGAGGCACCGTTCAGGACCATCTCCTTCAGTTCTTCCCACAGGGGCATTATCTCATATAAAGCCAATCTGCCCTTGTATCCCTTTCCATTGCACTTATCGCAGCCCGCGCCCTTATAGCAGGTGACCTCATTTGCCTCCTCCGGGTCCATTCCCATTTCAATCAGCAGTTTTGCGGGCACGTCCGCTTCTGTTTTACAGTTGGTACATATCTTCCTGACAAGTCGCTGAGCCACGACAGCATTCACTGAGGCAGTTACAAGAAATGGCTCAACGCCCATGTTGAGGAGTCGCGTAATTGAACTGGGTGCATCATTAGTATGGAGCGTTGAGAGCACCAGGTGTCCGGTTAAGGCTGCTTTAACAGCGATCTCTGCTGTTTCAAAATCGCGAATCTCTCCTACGAGGATGATATCTGGATCCTGTCGCAGAAAGGCTCGCAGGGCAGCAGCAAAATTCAATCCCACATCATCGTTGATCTGAACCTGGTTTATCCCTGGAAGGTTATATTCAACGGGGTCTTCTGCGGTTGAGATATTATCAGTAATCTGGTTTAGTTCCATGAGGGCAGAATAGAGCGTCGTTGTCTTGCCACTGCCAGTAGGTCCTGTTACAAGGACCATGCCGTATGGTTGTTCTATTGCCTCACGGAATAGTTTTAATTGGATCTCCTCAAAACCAAGTTTTGTGAGGTCAAGTTGCAGATTGGATTTATCAAGGATTCTGAGCACAACCTTTTCGCCAAAGAGGGTGGGAAGTGAAGAGACGCGGAAGTCCACCTCTTTATCCTTGACACGCAGTTTTATTCTGCCATCCTGCGGTATCCTTCGTTCTGCAATATCAAGGGCTGCCATGATTTTTAATCTTGAAATGACTGCATTTTTGAATTTCATCGGTGGCTGCATTACCTCATGGAGAACGCCGTCCACACGGTATCGTATTCTGAAAAATTTCTCATAGGGCTCAACATGGATATCGCTTGCACCCTTTGAAATAGCGTCTATAAGAACATGGTTGACAAGTTTTACAATAGGTGCATCTTGAGTTGCCTTTTCAAGGTCCTTTATATCTACATCCTCCTCGGATTCAACTGATTCAATCTCTGCATCAGTAAGTTCCTGTATCACCTCATTCATTACAGAATCAGAAGCCTGTTTGCCGTAGTATTTTTCTATTGCCTTTTTAATCTGGCTTTCTGGTGCAACGACCATCTCAACATTATAGCCCGTTAGAAATTTAATATCATCTGCGACATAAATGTTTGACGGATCCGCCGTTGCAATGATTAATGTGGGACCCGCTCTGTTTACTGGAATTATTGTATGCTTTTCGCAGATTTCTGAAGATACTAATTTGATTATCTCCGGGTCAATCTCAAATTCCTCAAGATTGATTGACGGGACCTTATAGTGCTTGCTTAAAAAGTCAGCAAGTTCTGTCTCATCAAGTATGCCGAGTTTAGATAAACTTTCCCCCAGGCGTCCGCCGGCATTCTTTGCTTCTTCCAGTGCCTTCTTTAACTGCTCCGGCGTAATCAGGTTTTCGCGAACTAAGAGTTCACCAAGACGTCTGGACATCTTTGTTCCTCCACATTAATAATATAATTCTTAAATTTAAGCACATTTTTAAAAATTTGTCAATCCTCTAATTCTTCTTCAAGGTCCTCTTCAAAGACCTTTGTCTCGCGCTCATTCTTTATAAATATCTCAATGTATTTTTTGCTCTTTTCATCAAGGGTTAAGAATTTCACCCCCATTCCCGGAACAAGATCAAGAGATGTTTCATCGCTTATTCTCCTGTGAGACCAGACAACCTCCCCCTTTGTCTCAATCAGTTTTATACTGCCGGGCAGACGAAACTTTATGTCAACCTTAGTTCCGACAGGCAATGGTTCGGGTGTCTGGATTAAGACGCCGCCCTCACTCAAGTCAGTGGAGTAATCCACCTTAAAGAGGTCCTTTCCTTCTTCAGAAAAGAATATTGGAATGCATATCAATTTTCTCGGAATGCGTTGATTTTCTCTGTTACCCTTTTTCATCTATTCATTTATTATTTTAATTAATACGCTCCTTGTCCGTGGTCCATCAAATTCACAGAAGAATATGGACTGCCATGTTCCTAAGACGGGCTTTCCGTTTTCAATCATGACCGACTGGCTGGCGCCAACAATGCTTGCCTTTATGTGTGCATCGGCGTTTCCTTCCGTATGAAGGTATTTTCCGTTTGAGGGCGCTATCCGGTTCAACGTATTTAATATATCGTCCTTGACTGACGGGTCAGAATTTTCGTTTATGGTTATTGCAGCTGTTGTATGGGGAACATAGATATGGCACATACCTCTGCTTACGCCGCTCTCCTTAATCGTCTGGCGAACAAGTGCAGTTATATCCACAATCTCAATCCTGTTATTGGTCACAATATTCAACCGTTTCATAATATTTTAATATAGCATAAAAAATTTTTATATGCAACAATAATTATAAAGGTGGTATTCCAGAGTTTATGATAACCTTAGGTATTACGAAAAAATGCTTAACCAGAATAGATATAGCAGATTTCCTTGACAGGTTTGGATATTCCTGCAATAATTTTTTTATTAATAAAAGCCGGAGGTGTTTTATGGGACTTAACAAGGCGTGCATTGGTAAAAAATATGAGGGTGGCGTATATAATGTGGAAGCAGCTGCAACAAAGAAATACGCGCAATCGTATAACGATGATAACCCCGCTTTCCTTGATGAAAATAGACCGGGAGGAATAATTGCCCCGCCGCTCTTTGGGGTTGTTTTTGCTGCACCTGCAATGGCGCAGGCAGTGTTTGACCCTGATTTGAACGCTAATATAGCGATGCTTGTCCATGGAGAGCAAGACATGTATTTTTTAAAACCTGTTCTGCCCGGGGATGCAATCAAGACCACATCAGAGATTGCAGATATAGAGGACAAAGGAAGTGGGGAACTCATTACTATTGAGACCACATCATTAAACCAGAAGGGTGAGATGGTTCTGAGGGCAAGATACGGTTTGTTTATCAGAGGCGGTGGCAGTGGGAAAAAGACAGAAAAACCGCCTGAACCACAGAGAGGCAAGATAATATTCTCACAGAAGATGCATGTAAAGCCAGACCAGAGTTATATTTATGCTGATGCCTCTGGAGACCACAACCCGATTCATGTAGATGACAATTTTGCAAAGAGCGTTGGCCTGCCGGGCATAATACTGCAGGGGTTATGCACAATGGCTTTTGTCTCAAAGGCAGTGATGGATGAGTATCTGAATCGCGATCCATTAAAACTGAAGCGACTTAAGGTGAGATTTTCAAAGCCAGTGCTTCCAAATGATGACCTTACTACTGAGGGCTGGTTAATTGAGGAAAAAGGCGGAGTACAGATCCTCGGGCTTGAGACAACGAATCAATCAGGCGTTGCTGTTATAAAGGATGCTGTTGCTGAGGTGACTCTTTAGTATTGTTCTTTGTTTTATTTAAAATATTTTCAACCTTTTGAATAAGAGCATTTGTGGTGAAGGGCTTTTGTAGATAGTCAGTAATATTGAACATCTTTATGAATTTATCGCCAACTTTATCTGCCTTTGAGGAGACGAGGAGGATTGGAATGGAACTTGTTAAAGGTGACTCGCGAAGCATTTTGCAGAGGTGAAAACCAGTGAGTTTCGGGATTACAAAATCAAGAATTATAAGTGAGGGCTGTTTCTCCTGCGCGAGTTTGAACCCCTCAATACCATCTGCTGCACTAATTACTTCATACCCCCTGTATTCCAGCGCTGTTCTCATTATAAAATGCATGGATAGATTATCATCTATAATAAGAATTCTCATTTTACCGCACTATGATATAATTTTACCACACTTTTAAAAATGTAAATAAAAAATTATGGAGGTAGAGGTTTAATGATTACAGCAACGCAATTAAAACCGGGAATGATTATAAAATACGAGGACAATATATACACTGTCCTGAATGTAGTTCATATAACGCCAGGAAACTGGCGTGGCATGGTTCAGACAAAACTAAGGAATATTATTGACGGCAGGGGATTTGAGGTCAGGTTTCGGTCAGACGATAAGTTAGAGGTAGCGGTACTTGATGAAAACGAAATGGAATATCTCTATATGGAAGGCGATATTTATTATTTTATGGACACTCAGACGTATGAACAATTAACATTGAATGCTGAATTGATTGGGGATGCAAAGAGTTTTCTCTCGCCAAATATCAGATGCAAGATAAAGTTCTACGAGGGCAAACCAGTAGGAATTGAATTGCCAATGACGGTTGATTTAAAGGTTGTGGATACACCGCCACAGATAAAGGGGGCAACAGCAACAAATTCCCCAAAGCCCGCAACTCTTGAGACAGGGCTTGTGATTCAGGTGCCGCCCTTTATCAATACGGGTGATGTTGTTCGTGTTGATACGCGCACATCAGAATACATGGAAAGGGTATCAAAGTCGGACTGAGAACGCAAGGAGGGGAGAGGGCTTCTCAATATATTCTTGAGCAAAGAATTTTATAAATGGTATAATAATATGTTATGGTTAAAAAAAATCTTTTTGATGAGCATGAAGAGATAATTTTAGAAGAGACGAGATCCCTTCCTGTTAAGACAGATGTCTTTACCACATACCTTGCAGAGATAGATAAATTTCCCCTTCTTTCTCCGGAGGAGGAGCACGCTCTTGCGGTTAAATACAGAGAGACAGGTGACACCAATATTGCCCATAAACTTGTTGTCTCAAATCTCCGTTTTGTTGTGATGGTGGCTCTTGAATACCGCCATTATGGCTTCCGGATGATGGATCTCATTCAAGAGGGCAATATTGGGCTCATGATGGCTGTAAAGAAGTTTGACCCCTACAAGGGATTCCGGCTTATTACATACGCGGTGTGGTGGATCAGGGCGTACATCCTCAATTACATTCTCAGGAACTGGAGTTTAGTAAAGGTTGGCACAACTCAGGAACAGCGCCGGCTCTTCTTTAAACTAGGCAAATTAAGGGCGCTTCTTGAGGATAGGCATACTGATAAGAAAAGGGTTGCTGTAGATGAATTTGGCCTCAATGAGGAGGAACTTGCAGAGATAGAGAACAGGTATTTAAAAAGAGACCTTTCTTTGGACGAGCCCATTTCTCATGAGAGTGAGAGGACACAGGTGGATATTCTCCCGCTTCAGAATAGAAACGTGGAGGAGGAGTTTCTGCATAAAGAGGATTACGAACTCTTAAAGGCAGGCATTAACGTTGCCTTAAGTGGGCTTTCTGAAAGGGAGCGGTATATAATTGAAAACCGTTATCTTTCAGAAGATCCAGTGACACTGCAGGAGATTGGAGAGCATCTCGGATTATCGCGGGAGCGCGTCAGACAGCTTGAGGGCAGGGCTTTAAAGAAGGTTAAGGCAACACTTAAAAAGTATGGCTTTCATACAGATACAGTCACGCTACCTTCAGGGAATCAGGCACTTCCTCTCAAACCCTAATCTCTTTTCAGCATTTTCGTTTGAGTAAAATACAAGCATTAAGAAGGTCTTTAATGTAGAGAAGATAGCCCTTTTTACATAAAGTTTTGAGTATGCCCATTTCTCAAGGATCCTCTGTCGCTCCTGGCGGCTCAGATCCTCCAGGCGCCTGAATCTAAAAAATAAGGGGTAGATATTAAAAAACTTCAAGAGTAGTGGGAATAATTTCGGAACCGGAGCAGGCATGAACCTGATGAATTCATTAAAGGCATTGATGATCTCATCCTCCGTGATTCCGAATACCTCTCTGTAATCTGGTACCATTGTGTCAATAAGTTTTATAAGCACCCTTTCCATAACATTATATTATATTCATCATAAAAAATTCTTGCAAAGAATTCTTTAAACTGGTATAGTAAAAAAAATTTTTTCAGGGAGGAAGTATGAAAAAATGGATAGCGAATTCTGTAGTGGTCATGCTGGTTATTTCGGGCTTACTATCATGCACTCCAAAGAAACCTGATCTTGAGCACAGGGCGCTTACGAATGATGTTGAGGTAATATATGACGAATGGGGTATCCCCCATATCTACGCCCAGAGCCTCTATGACGCTGTTCTTATTCAGGGTTATCTCTGTGCCAAGGACCGGCTCTTCCAGATGGATTACACACGGCGACTCGTCCAGGGTCGTCTTGCAGAACTCTTTGGCAGTAGCAAATTTGATGATGATAAAATGTCAAGGGTTGTGGGATTTGCCCGTATTGCAAAAAAGACATCAGAATATTATAAAAATATTGAACCGGAGGTTTACAGGGTTCTTGACGCCTTTTCATCAGGGGTTAATGCCTATATAGAGGATGCAGTTAGAGGGAGAAACAATGCCTTCTTACCACCTGAGTTTGAACGTATTGACCCGTCCTATGTGCCGGAGCCATGGACCCCGGATGATATTTTTGCAATAGCCAAGGGAATGACATTTCAGTTATCTGCATCTATTGAGGAAGAATTGCTTGCATACCTGACCTCCTTGCTCTTCCCCGAATTATTTAACGACCTCATCCGATACCAGCCGATTGACAATACGTTTACTCTTGAGGATTTTCCTCCGCCACTTCTTGCAATCAGCGGAAATTTTACCGGTAGGAGTTCAGGAACATTAAATCAATCGTCTTCTGCACCCTCCATAACAGTTTCTGGTGACAGAAAGGTTCTCCTCGACAAATTTAATGAATTAATTAATAAACTTCATAAACTGGAACTTCTATCCCCATCAAAGAGATATTATGGAAGCAACAACTGGGTTGTTTCTGGCTCCCATACAGAGAGCGGTTATCCTATGCTTGCAAATGACCCACACCTGGCCCTTGATACCCCGCCGGTCTGGTGGGAATCCCACATAAGCGCACCAGAGGGCGATATTGCAGGCGTTACATTTCCTGGCTCACCTGGCGTGGTTCTCGGTCACAATGGCTACATTGCCTGGGGTGCCACAGTTGTTGCAGCGGATGTAACTGATATTTATAAGGAGGAGGTTGCTCCATCCGATGCAAATAGTGTTATGTTTAATGGCAAACCAGTTCCCATGGAGATTTATGATGAACCCATACGTATAAGAGAGGATGGCGGAGGTATTAACGATTATTATGTGGAGGACTTTAAGGTGCGCGTTGTGCCTCATCACGGTCCAGTACTTACAGATATTCTGCCGGATGTGATTTCTGTCTTTGGTACTTTTACAATGAAATGGACTGGCAACGATGTCACAACAGAGGTCACAACATTTATGAAGTTTAACAGGGCAAAGAATCTTGATGATTTCATTGATGGACTTAATTATTTCAAGACCGGGGCACAGAATTTTGTCTATGCTGATGTAGAGGGGAACATTGCCTACATGCCAATGGCAGATTATCCTGTAAGACCCTGGGACCTTCACAAGCATCCGCCAACGCTTGTACTTCCGGGAACAGGAGAGTATGAATGGGATGGCTTTATTCCGCGATCAGAGATGTTCCGTGCAGTCAACCCCACGAAGGGTTTTATTGCCACAGCAAACAATGACCCCGTTGGTGTTACAGCAGACAATGACCCATTTAATGACAGGTATTACATCGGCGGCTTTTTTGATTATGGTTTGAGGGAGATGGTGATCACGAGGCGCCTGAGGGATTACATTACGAGGGGAGAGAAGATCGGCTTTGAGGAGATGGCTGATGTTCAGGCAGAGGTAACATCAGGCCTTGCAGAGAAATTTTTATCATTCCTCTTCAGTGCGGGGGATGAAAGACCGGACCTTGTATCCTCTTACGGAATTGAAGAAGCACTTAATGTACTTAAGGCATGGAATAAGATAAATTCAAGGGATTCTATAGGTGCCACTCTATTTCATATATGGATAATTGAAACACTCCTGAATACATTTGGCGACGACCTTACTCTTGATGATTTAAAAGAGGCCCTCATTGGCTACATTGAGGTTGGTCCAAGACCTCTGAAATATTTCCTGGATGGAAACCTCCCGCCAAGCGGTAAGAATTATTTTGATAATGCAACAACACCCCTTGTGGAGGAAACAAAGGAAGAGATTCTTCTGAAGAGTTTAAAGGATGCAGTAGATTATATCAAGAATGCCTGCGCAAATAATTATATCTCCTGCGATGAAAACAATATGAACACCTGGCGCTGGGGCTTGTTCCACATCAAGCGATTCTCGCACCCTGTGTATGATGACATTACTGGACAATCCTATGAAAATGATGGTGGCTTGTCCGTTGTTGATGCCTCTGACTTTGGATACATGTCAGGTGTGAATATCTCAAATCCACCATTCTACCAGGGCGGAGGACCCAGCATGAGGCATATTGTTGAACTTGTGCCCGGGAGGGTCAGGGCGAGAAATGTGCTTCCTGGTGGACAGAGCGGCATTACAGGAACAGCGCATTTCAGGGACCAGCTTCCTCTCTGGCTTTCCAATGGCGAGACAGATGTCTGGGGCTCAACTAGAGAGGTGTTATTCCTGAGGAGCGATGTAGAGGCGCACAACTTTGAGAGGATTGTATTTCCGAGGAACTTTCCTCTGAACTGATATGATTATAAACAGGAAGTTTGATGAAACATGAAATATAAGTGCCCCCTTTGCATATCCTTTCTATTCTTAATCCTTTCCTGCGGAAGGATTTCCCTCACCGGAATCCATCCTGTGGCATCCTCTGTTGTGGACAGCGGGATTATTTATGGACCTGGGGGGAAGATAATAGGTGATGAAGATGTGGGACTCTACTCATCCATCGGACTTGATCAAAATAATAATCCAGTCATCTCCTATTACGATGTAACGAATACGAGGTTGAAGTTTGCCTCCTGGAATGCAAGGGAAAATAAGTGGAATATTGAGGTTATTGATGATAATGGAGATGTTGGTGCCTATTCGTCACTTGTTGTTGCAGATGATGGAGCAATCTGGGTATCATATTATGACAGGGGAGGAGGGAATTTAAAACTTGCTATGAGAGTCAAAGACCTCTGGCAGGTATATACCATTGATTCAGGTGGACCAGCAGACTATGATGTTGGTAGATTCACATCCATTGGAATTGCACCAGATGGAAGAATAGGTATCTCCTATTTTGATGGGACCAATGGTGATTTAATGTATGCCTCCTGGGACAGGTCCTCTCTAGACTCTGAGGGGAACCCTGCTTTCAATATTGAATCAATAGATGCATATAGTGAGTCAACCGGCGGAGAGACAGGGATGTATACATCCCTGAAGTTCTCGCCTGATGGGAAGGAATACATTATCTATTATGATGCATCAAATGGAAATCCAAAACTTGCAGTAAGGACTGACTCCGGCTGGCAGAAACTTACAGTTGGGGAGAGATTAAAGGGCATCACTCTTTCTGTTGATTCTGTTACACATAAAGCGGTTCTTTCACCGCCCTCCACATTTCTATATTCCGAGATTACAGTGTATAAAAACGGAACACCCATTCCCTCAGAGAGCGGATTTACCCTTGATTCACCGGAGGAGATTACTATCCTTGATTATGATGGAACAGCTACATATACTGCTGATTATGTCACAAGCCCTGACCAGGATGGAACCTGGGTTAAACTCGCCCTTGATGGCGAGGGTAACCCTGCAGTTGCATTCCATAATGACACAGATGGCTCCCTCATATTTGCCACCTATGATTCAGGGAATGGTGAGTGGAGGCATGAGGTTGTTGATTCAGGAAATGTGGGAACTGATATCTCCCTTGTATTTACAGTAGATGGAATCCCGGTGATTACATACTTTGATAATGCCTATATGGACCTGAAGATTGCTTCCAGAAGGGGGAAGGATTGGGTAAAGGAGACAATTGATACACCTCATATAACCGGCTTATGGACATCATCAATTATTGATAGCACGGGGCTTGTTCACATTTCCTATTATCAGACAATGAAACCAAATGCAGGGGACCTGAAATACCTGAGAATTACTCTGATGAGATAACTTCTGAGTGCTGAAGTTGTAATGATTTCTGAAACCATCATTATCCAAAATTCTATTGTCTTAAGCCCTTCAGCGCTAAAGAGATTGCTTCGTCGTTAAGTGTACCTCATCTGATGACGGGGCTATTCGTAATGAGACCCATTGATTTAAATTGATGCACTATGAGGTTTCTAAAAAGGCAATCCCAGCGAGTCTGAACCCAAAAGTCCTGATATGACATTAATGAAGTTGTTGAGCGCCTTGTTTAATGAATAGACATCTGCCTTCTTGAATCCAGAGGCATCGCCACAACTTCCACCGGAATCAACATATATTGCTCCATTAAATGTTGGGTCCTTAAAGCCAAGATAAAGGAGCGGGAGATAGATCGGTGCACCATTACTATCAGTTCCTATCTCTATTCCCTTTTCCGAAGGAAGGACGCAGTCCTTCTTAATCCTGCCGGTTGTATCTGTAGAGGCATCCTCGGGGTTCCAGTCAAAGCCGAGCATGAAGTGTTCGTGGTCACCCTGAAAGAGGTATGCTTCCGTGCCTGGCTGAGGTTGGGAGAAGATCTCTCCCTCTATAAGCAGAACTGGTGGTGTTTCTGAATTGCTGTCGTGGTCATACCAGTATGGTAGAATATCCCTCAGGGGCTTCAGGTTTGTGCCAGAGTAATCTGGACCCTTGTAAAAGGCAAGGATATCAAATTCCAGATTATTAGGAATTCCTAATAGGGATCCAAAGCCAAGCAACAGGTCATTAAATGAAATCCTCTCTCCCTGTGGGAGCCGGAAAGCAAAGGCATCCTCTGCCCTTGTGAGTTTGCTCCTTAAGTCGTTGAGCATTGAGCCAAGAATGGGGAGAATAAGGGATGTATATTGTGAAAGGTCAAGGATCAACTCACCTGTCTCTATGGAATAGGCATTAATTATTAAGTCATCCTCGGATGAGAGGGTGCCATCTCCATCTCCATCAACCCAGGCAATTATGTCATCCTGAGGACTCTCATCCTGTTCTGAAAAGATATCAAGAAAGCCCTTTAAGCGGCGAAAGAGGGAGGAGAAATCCCCGGCAGATGAATCAAAATATTCTCGTCTCTCAGGTTCAGGGTGCCAGGTAAGGAAGGTTGAACTTGACTCAAAGATAAACCCCAGCCCCCTGAGAGTTCCAACAATATCCTCCATATCCAGTTTAAGGGAGCCATCTGAGATTACCTTCATTAATTCTGCTGTATTTAAAGACAGGTCATATCCGAGAAGAAACTCTATCAATCCCTCACCCGCATCAAGAACCACTCCAATCAGATCCGCCTCGTGAATATCCCATTCACCCCTTAGTTCTAAATCTGCAAACCTCACAGGGAGTTTCTCAAGGTTAAAAGAGCAGTTTTTTGCCTCCACAAGGGAAACCCAGGACTCAATCTCCTCAAAATCATTAAGAACTGCCTCAAGAAGACCTCCTGCAATAGTATCAATCTCTGTTGCCTGTGGCACCAGTCCTGAAACAGAGCCGAGAGAGCCCGTCACCCGGTCCAGGAAAATCATGAGGTTGCTCAACAGCATCCCATAGATTCCGTCGCAATTCTCCGCGTCAAGGTTCAAGACCTCCTGAAACTTGGTTCGTGCATTCTCAAATTCACCGGATGATAAAAATTCCTTGCCCTCCTCTGCAAGGATTCTGGCTCTGTCAATCCTCTCGCCGCCATTACTGCAGGCAAGAAAAAGTAATAGAATAACACTAACATAATATCTTATTGCCTTCATTAATTTACATTTTACCACAAGTTAATTTATATTTTACCACACGTAATATTCTAATATATTTTTATATATTTTACAACCAAAAAAAAACATCTTGACATCTCATCCTGTTTTTTTTTTATT
>FWPU01006637.1_pt1 | contig 22775 bp, 16 predicted proteins | sample 2228361 | NCBI WGS metagenome assembly FWPU01 (sample SAMEA103939777, study PRJEB20133) | metagenome
TCCCGGCTCTCCGAACCCCTCCTTAAAGCCAGAGACGATGAGCGAAACGGGGCTTGACCGGCCTCGTTCATATCAGCACTTCTGCTGTATACGGCAGTACTGTAGGAAGTGCTGTCTAAGCTGGTGCTGTAGGAAATGCTGTATGTGGCGGTGCTGTAGGATTCGCTAGCGGCGGCCTTTTCTCGGTCACGGGGAACCCCGGAGGTCCACCACGGTCACGCCCGCCCCGCCCTCTCCCATCCCCGCCAGCCTGAATTCCTTCACCGCCGGATGGCGCTCCAGGAAGTCGGCCACCGCTTTCCTCAGGGTGCCCGTCCCCTTCCCGTGCACGATGCGCACGCGGGGCAAGCCAGCCAGCAGCGCATCATCCAGATACTTGTCCAGCCGGGCCAGGGCTTCCTCCACCGGCAGCCGGCGCAGGTGCAGTTCGGGGCTCACGGCGGCCGCCTTTTCCCTGGCCAGGCCGGCCCATGCCTGCCGCGGCGGCGGAGCGCCGCCCTCCTCCCCGCCGCCCCGGCCGCCTCCCCCTGCCGCCGCGGGCGGCACGCGCCGCAGGGAAGCCAGCGGCACCTCCAGCCGCAGGGAACCAGCCCGCACCGTCACCCGCCCGCGCCCGTCCGGCCCCGCCTCCACCACCCCGCTCCGCCCGACGGGCACCACCCAGACCGGAGCGCCGGGGACCACCTCCCGGGCCGAAAGCCGCTCCCCCTCTTTCGCCGTGGGCTCGGGCCGCGCCGCCTCCAGCAGCCGCCGGCCGCGCACCACGGCCCGCCGGGCCGCCTCGGCAGCGCGGGCGGCTTCCTCCGCCGCCCCGGCCCGCGCCAATTCGCGAGCGCGGAGCGCCGCGGCCCGCGCCTCCTCCGTCGCCTCGGCCAGCAGTCGCTCAGCCCGGCGGTGCGCCGCCGCCAGGGCTTCCTCGCGTCGCTCCCGCAGGGCCCGGAGCCGCCGGCGGTACTGGTCGGCAGCCCGCCCCGCCTCGGCCAGAACCAGCGCCGCCTGCTCCCTGTCCCTCTCCGCTTCGCGCCGCACCTCCTCCACCGCCGCCAAGGCCGCCTCCAGATCGCGGAGCCGCTCGCGCGCCACCTGGCGGGCCCTGGCCACCACCGCCTCCTCCAACCCCAGGCGCCGCGCGATCTCAAAGGCGTTGCTTCGCCCGGGCACACCCAGGATGAGGCGGTAGGTGGGGCGCAGCGTCTCCACGTCGAATTCTACGCTGGCGTTGCGCACCCGCGGACGAACATAGGCCAGGGTCTTGAGCTCGCTGTAGTGGGTGGTGGCCAGCACCAGGCAACCCCTGTCCTGGAACGCCTCGAGCAACGCCCGGCCCAGAGCCGCTCCCTCGGCCGGGTCGGTCCCCGCTCCCAGTTCATCCAGCAGCACCAGCGTCCCGGGTCCCGCCCGGCGCAGCCCCGCCACGATGTTGGTCATGTGGGAGGAGAAAGTGCTTAGGTTTTGCGCCACCGCCTGCTCGTCACCCACGTCGGCCACCACGTGTCGGAAGACGCCCATCCGCGAACCCTCGGCCGCCGGCACCTGGAGACCCGCCTGGGCCATGAGGACCAGGAGCCCGGCCGTCTTGAGGGTTACGGTCTTGCCGCCCGTGTTGGGGCCGGTCACGATGAGGACGTTATAGTCCTCCCCCAACCGGATATCCACCGGCACGGCCCCCTCGCCCAAGAGGGGATGCCTGGCCCGCCGCAAATCCAAGAGGGGCCTGGCCGCCAGTTCGGGCCGCACCCCGCCCAGGGCTCGGGCCAGCCGCCCGCGCGCCAGGACGACGTCCAGGTGAACCAGCGCCTCCACCGCCGCCGCCACATCGGCCGCGCGCCTCCCCACCCTGGCCGAGAGGTCACGGAGGACGGCCTCCTCGCAGCGGCGCACCTCCGCCCGGGAGCGTTCCAGCTCATTGTTGGCCTCCACCAGGCTCAGCGGTTCCACGAAGACGGTGGCGCCGCTTCCCGACTCGCCGTGCACCACACCGCGCAGGCGGGCCGCGTACTCCTGCCGCACCGGCAACACGTAGCGGTCATGGCGGAGGGTATAGAGGTCCTCCTGCAGAAAGGGTTTCCACGCCGGGTCGTGCACCAGGGCCTCCAGTTCGCGGCGCAGGCGGGCGTGCTGCTCCCGCTCCCGCCGGCGCGCCGCGGCCAGGGCGGGGCTGGCTCCGTCGCTGATCCGCCCCTCGGCCGTGACGGCGCTGTTGATCTCCTCCGCCAGCGGCGTCAGGTCGGGCAGGGGGACCACCCGCCCCCGCAGCAGGGGCAGGGTGGTGGCACCGGCCAGAAAGCGCCGTACCCGGACGGCCGCCAGGCACGTGGCCGCCACGGCCAGCAACTCCTCGGGACCCAGGACTCCTCCCCTGGCCGCCCGCGCCGCCGCCGGCCGCACGTCGGCAACCCCGTCCAGGGGCGGCTCCCCCACGGCGTCCAGCAGGTACCGGGCCTCGGCCGTCTCCGCCTGCAGGGAGACCACCTCGCCCTCGCTCCACCGCGGCCGCCACCGCCGGAGCAGGTCGCGCGCCTCCCCCAGCCTGGCCAGGCCGGCCAGCCGCTCGACCACGGCTTCCCAATCCAGCATCCGCAGGGTGCGCTCGTCCACGTTCCACCTTACCGCCGGGCCAGGGTCGCCACGGGACCGTCGCACCGAGGGGCGGGCACCGCCTCAGCCCTCCGTCCGGTCCAGGTCCACCAGCACCGCCACCTCGTCGCATTGGGGGAATTTGGGGCAATTGATGCACTCCCCCCACACCTTTTGGGGCAGCGTCTCCTTGGGAACCACGGTGAAGCCGCATTTCTCGAAAAAGGCGGGCTGGTATGTGAGGGCGAAGACCCGCGTCACCGCCAGCCGCCGGGCTTCCTCCAGCAGGACCCCCACCAACGCCCTGCCGATGCCTCTGCCCTCCCAGCCGGGCGCCACCGCCAGGGCCCGCACCTCCGCCAGGTCCTCCCACACGATGTGGAGGGCGCCGGCCGCCACCAGCTCACCGTCGGCCTCCGCCACGCTGAAGTCGCGCAGCGTCTCGTAGAGCATGACCAGGGGCCGCGGCAGCATGAGCCCTTTCTCCGCATACCGGTTGATGAGCTGCTGCATGGCGCGTACGTCGCTCATCCGCGCCTTGCGATACACCACCGGCGCCGGTCCCGCGGCCGGAGCGTCTCCCGCCGGCGGGCCCTCGCCCGCCACGCCGGGCCGGACGGCCACTCTGGCTCCCCTGCTCACCCGCCTCACCACCCTGGCCCGCCGCTCCCCGGCGGCAGACCCCTCCCGCCTCACCGAACGACCGGCGACACCGCACCGACCTCGCCGGCGGGAACCTTATAATTATACGCTTTCCGTTATACCTATGCGAGCATCCCGCCGCCCGTCCCCGACATCGCCGGGCGAGGAATCCGCGAGGGGATAGGAGCCGAGGACGCGCAGGAAGGCGGTGCGCAGGCGCAGCTCCGCCAGGGCCGCCGCGCAACCGGGATCGCTCACATGCCCGTCCACCATGAGGTAGAAGACGTAGTCCCACGACCGTTGCCGGCTGGGCCGCGACTCCAGCTTGACCATATTGATCTGGTGGTAGGCCAGGGGCGCCAGACACCAGAAGAGGGAGCCGGGTCGGTCGCCGGCCCGGGGGCCCATCACCAGGACGGTGCGGTTCACCCGGCCCCTGCCGGCGGGCGTCGGTGCCACCACGAAGAAGCGCGTCCGGTTGTCCCGCTGGTCCTGGATCCCCTCGGCCAGGATCTCCAGCCCATAGAGGGCCGCGGCACGGCTGCTCGCCACGGCGGCGGCGCCGTGCAGCCGTCGCTCCGCGATCATCTTGGCGCTACCGGCTGTGTCGTAGACGGCCATGAGCTCGGCTCCCAGACCACGCAGGAAGTCCTGGCATTGGGCGAGGGCCTGGGGGTGGGAGTAAACGAGGCGCACCTCCTCCAGCCTCTGGCCCGGCAGGGCCTGCAAACAGTGGACCACCGGCTGGTCCACCTCGCCCACGATGAAGAGGTCGTGCTCCAAGAGGAGATCCCACGTCTCGGCCACGCTGCCGGCCTGAGAATTCTCCGCCGGCACCAGGGCGGCCTCCGCGGCCCCGGCGGCCACGGCCGCGAAGACCTCCCGCAACGTCCGGCAGGGCAGGACCTCCACCTCGCCGAAGAAGCGGACGACGGCATCCTCGCTGTGGGCACCCCTTTCCCCCTGAAAGGCCACCGGCAACCCTCATCCCTCCCTGCGGGCAACCGTAATTTTATCACCCGGGGGGTGCGCCAACCTGAGCCGCATCCTGCGCAGTGCCTTGTTCCCGCTGGTCGTGGCCGGGTGGTCGTTCCTGCTCCTGCCTGCCGTCCACCTAAATCCCCTGGAGAACCCGGCCCTGCCCGCCCTGGCACCGGGCCGCCCTGCCGAGGAACCGGGGCGCGTGCCCCCGGGAGTCCTCCTGGCCGACCACCCGGTGGGGGGCATGCCCCTGCCCCTCCTGCGGCGGCTCTTGAAAGAATGGGCGCGCCACATCCACCTGCCCCCGGAGCCGGCCAGGCTGGATGCGGAAACGGGGGCGGCGGTCCCGCCCCTGGACGGGCTGGCCCTGGACGTGGAGGCCAACCTGAGGGCAGCGGCGGCGGCCTCCTCCGGCGCACGGCTGCCCCTCCTCCTGAAACGGCTGCCCGCGGCCCCAAACCCTACGCCCGCCCCCATCCGGCGGGGGAACCCGCGGCGGCGCGCGGTGGCCCTGGCCGTCAACGTGGACTGGGGGGAAGAGGCGCTGCCGGCCCTTTTGGACACCCTGGCCAAGGAGGGGGCGCGGGCCACTTTCTTTTTGACGGGCCGCTGGGCCGAACGCCACCCGGACCTGGCGCGGACTCTGGCCGCGCGACACGAGGTGGCCAGCCACGGTTACGCCGCCACGGACGCCATCGCCTTCCGCCGGGAGGAGGAGCACGTCCGGGATCTGGAGCTGGCCGAAGCAGCTATCCGCCGCGCCACGGGCCGGCGGCCGGACCTCTTCAGCCCCCATAAGGGGGAGCTGCCCCCGGCCCTGCTGCGGGCGGCGGTGGAGCGGGGCTACCGCGTGATCCTCTGGGACGTGGATACGGTGGACTGGCGCAGGCCGGGGCCGGATGTGATCGTGGCGCGGGTGCTGGCCGGCGTGCGAGCCGGGTCCATCATCCTCCTGCACCCGACGCCGGACAGCACGGCAGCCCTGGCCGCGCTGATACCGGCGCTGCGGGGCGGGGGCTACCGGGTGCTGACCGTGGGGGAACTGTTGAATCCGGATCCCAGGACCGTCTCGGCCGCGCGGGAGACCGGAACCGTGCCGGCAGCGCCCGCGGCCGTCGTCGGCACGGAACCGCCGGGGAAGAGGGGCCCGGTTCCTCCGGGTGCCGGGGGCAGGAGGCCCCGGAACCAGTGAAAGAGCATGTTGAGAGCGGCAAAGGCCGTCACGAAAGCCGCAATCAGTTCCCCGGCACCGAGCACGACGGGAAGGCTTGGTTCCTCCAAAACGACGGGGATGAGCTGGGCGGCCACCCAGGCGACGAGGAAGGACTGCCACGTGGACAACGACCATTGCTCCTTTCGGTCCCGGCCTCCCTCTGCATCGCCGCCGCAGGCAGGCTGCTCCTGAGGCCGCAGACCCGAAAGGCCCTGGGACCGTGGCCGTCCCGGCCGGCACCGCCGGCCCTCAGGAATCCCAGGACACGTGGACCACCGAACCGTTTTGGGCTACCACGGTGCCCGTGTCGCCCGTGACGGAGTTTTGCACCCGCACCCCCGGAATGAGCATCTGAATGGGGCCCGTGCGCATCTCGGTGTGCTGCAGGAGCATGGCGGCGCAATTCCTGTGTACGGCCAGCGGCCGGTGCCCGTATTTCACCAGGAGCTCCGGACGCACCCCCCGGCACAGGAAACAGCGGTGACGGGCGTCGTGACAGGCTTCCACCAGCATGACAAGACCACCCCCTGTCTTGTGTTATCGACCAAAAGTAGCAAGAGTGGAGGACAGTACAAGCCCAAATCCGGCTATTTGGACCCCCATTAGCCTCAAACGATTGGTCTGGGACCAGGGTCCTACTAATTATCCCCCGAATTCGCCAATTCATGCCCCCAGGGACGTGACCGGTTGTCCGCCGCGCGGAACCCGAACTGTTCTTTATGGTTTAGTCTCCGTCCGAGCGCAGGGCCTCCAGGAGAGCGAGGAGGGGACGGGCGTTGAGGAAGTGGCGCCGACCCAGCCAGCCGCGGCGGGCGTAGCGGATCCCCGTCTCCATGTCGCGCAGGCTCTCGGGGTGATGGGCGTCGGTGCTCAGGACAAAACGCACGCCGGCGCCCGCCGCCCTGCGGGCCACTTCTGCGGCCACATCCAGGCGGTCAGGGCTGGCGTTAAGCTCCAAGGCCGTGCCGTGGCGGAGGCACGCCTCCAGCACCGGCTCCAGGTCGAACTCGATGGGCGGACGCCGCCCCAGGAGGCGCGCCGAGAGGTGCCCCAGGACGTGCACCCGCGGGTGAGACGCCGCGGCCACGAGGCGCGCCGTGGCGGCGGCCCGCTCCAGCCGGAACCCCGAATGGACGGAGGCCACCACCAGGTCCAGTTCCCGCAGCACCTCGTCGGGATAGTCGAGGCTCCCGTCCTTGAGGATGTCCACCTCGGCTCCGTGCAGAACGCGAAAGGGAGCCAGTGCCTCGTTGAGGCGGGCCACCACGGCCGCCTGCTGCCGGAGCCGGTCCGGGTCCAAACCGCGCGCCACCCGCAAGGAGCGGGAATGGTCGGTGACGGCCATGTACTCGTAACCGAGATCGCGGGCGGCCCGAGCCATCTCTTCCAGGGATGAGCCTCCGTCGCTCCAGTCGGTGTGGACGTGCAGATCACCCCGGACGTCACCCGGCTCCAGCAGTTCCGGCAGGCGACCCGCCTCGGCCGCCTCCACCTCCCCCGCGTCCTCGCGCAGTTCGGGAGGAATCCACGGGAGACCGAGGAACCCGTACAGCTCCTCCTCCGAGGCTGGCCGCCACCGCTCGTCGGGACGGTCGGCTCGCCGGAAACCGTCCTCCTCCAGCTCCCACCCAAGGGAGGCGGCCCGGCGGCGCAACCGCTCCACGTGCGCGGCCGAACCGGTGTGGATCACGAGGGCCGCGGCGAAGGAGGAGGGCGGTACCACCGCCACATCCCAGGTCAGGCGACCCAACTCCACGGTCACCCGGCAGCCCGGCGCGCCCGTCCCGACGCCGGGGCCGACGACCCTCCCGCCGGGCGCAAGCCGGGCCAGAGCCTCGCCGGCCGCGGCCGGCGACGCGGCCGCCACCACCAGGTCCACATCGCCCACCGTTTCGCAGGCCCGTCGGACACTGCCGACCACCTCGGCCGCCGCGACTCCCTCCACCCGGCGAACCGCCGCCAGAAACTCCCCTACGGCGGGCCATACCGCCCCCAGGAGATGGCGCCGCCCGGTCTCCCGCCAGCGGCGCAGGCTGTCCTCCAGGGCGGCGGCGCGGCGCCCGCCCCAACCGGGAAGGGTGGCGAGGAGCCCGGTGCGGACGGCCCGCTCCAGGTCCTCGATGGCCGTCACGCCGAGGCGGCGATGGAGGAGACCGGCCGTGCGCGGACCGATCCCCGGCACGGAGAGGAGTTCCAGCACGCCCTCGGGCACCCGCGCACGGAGCCGATCCCGCAGGGAGGAGCCGCCCGTGTCGAGGATCTCCTCCACCTTGCGGGCCAGGTTGGGACCGATGCCCGGAATCTCCAGCAGCCGTCCCTCCCGCCGCATCTCCACCAGGTCCCCGTCCAGGGACTCCAGGGACCGGGCGGCCCGGCGATAGGAGGGCACCTTGAACACGTCCTCGTCGAGGATCTCCAGGAGGTCGCCGATCTCGCGCAGGATGGCCGCCGCCTGCCGCGCCGCCGCTCTTCCTTCGCCGCCGGCCGACGCGGCCAACCTCAGTACCGCTCCTCTTTCCCCGGGGCTTCCACCGCGTCCTCCCGCATCTCCAGCGCCCGCGGGGCAGTCCCCGCATCCGCGGCGCCGTCGGCCGAAGGCGTCCGGGCGGGGCCGGAGACGGGGGCAGGCGCCCCGCCGCCCCCACCGCGGCCGCCGGGGGGAGCGGGGGGTTCCTCCTCGTCCACGACGCGCCGGACCTCCTCCCGCAGTTCCCGGCTCGCGCGCCGGAACTCGCGCAGGGCGCGCCCGAGGCTGCGCCCCAGCTCCGGCAGCCTGTTGGGCCCGAAGACCAGCAGGGCCACCACCGCTATGACCATCATCTCCCACGGACCAACGTTGCCCAAGGTCGCGCCTCCCCTTCAGGAGCGCAGGGCTGCCTCCAGCTCCGCCCGCAGGGCTGCCCGCACCCGGCCGTGGGCATCCTGCACCTCGGCGTCGGTGAGGGTGCGGTCCGGCGCCCGGTAGACCAGGCGGTAGGCCAGGCTGCGCCAGCCGGCCGGGACGGGCTCTCCCTGGTACAGGTCAAAGAGCCGGAGCTCCTCGAGGTACGGCCGGCCGGCGCGCCGGATCACCTCGGCCACGCGGTCCGCCGGCACCTCCTCCCGCACCAGCACCGCCAGGTCCCGGTCGGCCGCCGGGAAGCGCGGCAGGGGGCGGTAGGCGCGGAGCGGCTCCGCCTCGGCCAGGACCGCCTCCAAGTCCAGCTCCAGGGCGCAGCAGCGCGGGGGAACCTCGAAGGCGGCCGCCACCCGCGGGTGCAGCTCCCCCAACACGCCGACCTCCCGCTCGTCCCCGGCCCGGCGGCGGAGTAGCACCCGCGCGCAGCGGCCGGGGTGGAAACCTGGTTCTCGGGCGGGGACGAAGGACAGGCCCGCCGTCCCGGGGGCCGCCCCCGCCTCCTCCGCCACCCCTCCGAAGAGCCCCAGGCGGGCCGCCACCTCCTCCAGGAGCCCCTTCAGGTCGAAAAGGTCCGCCTGCCGGGCCGGCCGCGACCAGTGGCGGGAGGGAAACTCGCCCGCCGCCACGGCCGCCAGGCGCCAGGGTTCCTCCGGGATCGCCGTGAGAGGCGGCGGATGGTCGGTCGCCGCCGCCATCCGTTCCACCGAGGCGGCCCCGTAGACACGCCCCACCTCGAAGAGGGCCACGTCCCGCCGCTGCCGCCGCGCGTTGAGCCCGGCCGCCTGCAGGAGACCGGGCAGGAGCATGGTCCTCAGCACCGCCTGGTCCGCCCCCAAGGGGTTGGCCAGGCGGACGGCGCGGCGCCGCGGGTCGTCGGCGGGCAGGCCGAGGCGATCGAAGAGATCCTCGCCGTGGAAGGAAAAGGTCACCGCCTCGCTGTAACCGGCCTCCAGGCAGACGGTCCGCGCCAGGCGCGCCAGCTCGCGCCGCCGGTCGGGCCGCGCCCCCTCCACGGGGCTCGCGGGCAGCCGGGCCGGGATGCGCTCGTAGCCGTAGAGGCGGGCCACCTCCTCGGCCAGGTCCTGCCACCGGGCCACGTCCGGCCGCCACGAGGGCGCCCGCGCCAGCCATCCGCCGTCCGGCGCCGTAACGGTGAAGCCGAGCCGCCCGAGGTAACCGGCCACCTCCCCCGGGGAGAGGGGCACTCCCACGAAGCGGGCCACCGCTTCCGGCGAGAAGGGGATGACGGCCGGTTCGGGCAGGGCGTCGAGGGCGTCCACCTCCCCCGCCAGGACCTCGCCCCCGGCCAGTTCCTGGATGAGGGCGGCGGCCCGGGCGCAGGCGGCGGCGCAGCCCCGGGGATCCACCCATCTCTCGAAGCGCAGGGCCGCCTCGGAGCGGATGCCGAGCCGCCTCGAGGTGCGCCGCACCGCCTCGGGCGCAAAGAAGGCCGACTCCAGGAGCACCTCGGTCGTGTCCTCCCCCACCTCGCTGGCAAGCCCTCCCATGACGCCCGCCACGGCCACCGGCCCCGCCGCGTCGCAGATGACGAGGTCACCCTCCTCCAGTCGCCGCTCGACGCCGTCCAGGGTCACCAGGGTCTCGCCCCGCCGGGCCCGCCGCACCACGATCTCGGCGGCGCCGTCCGCCGCCGCCCGCAGCCGTAGCCGGTCGAAGGCGTGCAGAGGCTGGCCCCTCTCCAGCATGACGTAGTTGGTCACGTCCACCACGTTGTTGATGGAGCGCATGCCGGCCGCCTCGAGCCGCCGGCAGAGCCACGCGGGCGAGGGACCCACCCTGACCCCGTGCACCACGCGGGCCACGTAGCGGGGGCACAGGGCCGGGTCGAGGAGGGAGACCCGCACCGTGGCGGCGCAGGGCTCGTCCGCCTGCCGCGGCGGCGCCCAGGCGTCGCGCAGCGGCAACCCCAGGACGGCCGCCGCCTCGCGGGCCAACCCCAACACCGACTGGCAGTGGGTCGCGTAGTTGGGGGTCAGGTCCAGGACCAGCACCGTCTCCTCCAGGTCCAGGGCCGCCGCCAGCTCCGCCCCGGGCGCCACGCCCGCCGGCAGCTCCGCCTCGGCCAGAACCCAGATGCCCGTGCCCGCCGTGGGATCGGGCCGGCCCAACTCCCGGGCCGAGCAGATCATGCCCTCGGAGTCCACGCCGCGGATGGGCCGGCGGCCGATGACGGTGCCGTCCGGAAGCCGCGCTCCCGGCAGGGCCACGGGCACCAGCTGGCCCGGCCCCACGTTGGGCGCCCCGCAGACGATGTGCAGGGGCTCGCCGGCCGGCCGGCCGTCGCCGGAGCCCGTTCCCCCCACGTCCACCCGGCACACCCGCAGGCGGTCGGCCCGCGGATGAGGGACGACCTCCAGCACGCGCCCCACCACCACGCCCGCGAACCCGGGACCGATCCGCTCCACGGCCTCCACCGCCAGCCCCGCCATGGTGAGCCGCTCCGCCAACTCCTCCGCAGGGGGAAGCCCATCCACAAACTCCCGCAACCATCCGTAAGGAACCCTCACGCCGCCGCTACCCCGCTTCCGCCGCCTCGCCGGCCCATCCCCCGCGCTCCCGCCCGTGCCCTAGAACTGGGCGAGGAAACGGAGATCGTTTTGGAAGAAAAGGCGCAGATCGTCTATGCCGTACCTGAGCATGGCGATCCGCTCCACCCCCATGCCGAAAGCGAAGCCGCTCACCGTATCCGGGTCGTAGCCGCCGTTCGCCAGGACGTCGGGGTGCACCATCCCCGCACCCAGCACCTCGAGCCAGCCGGTGCCCTTGCACGTGCGGCAGGGTACCCCCTCCCCCGGGCGCCCCGCGGGGCGCCGCCCGCCGCCAGCGCCCTCACCCTCGCCGCCCTCGCCGGGGCGCTCTACCGGCCGAAGGCCTTCGCCGTCGCCGGCGGAAAGAAACCCGCTCCCGCCGCAGATGGTGCAGGACACGTCCACCTCGGCCGAGGGCTCGGTGAAGGGGAAGTAGCTCGGGCGCAGCCGGATGCGGGCCTCCTCGCCGAACATGCGGCGGGCGAAGACGGCCAGGGTCCCCTTGAGGTCGGCCAGGCTCACGTCCCGGTCCACCAGGAGACCCTCCACCTGGTGGAACATGGGCGAATGGGTGGCGTCGTCGTCCCGCCGGTACACGCGCCCCGGCGCGATCATGCGGACGGGCAGCGCGGGCGCGCGCGACCGCATATAGCGGATCTGGGCCGGGGAGGTGTGGGTGCGGAGCAGGATCTTTTCGGTTACATAGAAGGAGTCCTGCATCTCGCGGGCGGGATGGTCGGGCGGGATGTTGAGCGCCTCGAAGTTGTAGTAGTCGTGCTCTATCTCCGGCCCCTCAAAGACATCGTAGCCCAGGTTGCGGAAGATGGCTTCGATCTCCGCCGCCACCTGCGACAGGGGGTGGGCGTGGCCCACCTGCGGCCTGCGGCCTGGCAGGGTCACGTCCACGGCCTCGGCCCCGAGCCGACGCTCCTCCTCGGAGGCGGCCAGCTCGGTCCGCCGCCGCTCCAGGGCGGCCTCCAGCTCGTCGCGCACGGCGTTGGCCAGACCGCCCACGGCCGGCCGCTCGTCCGGGGCCAGGTCCCCCAGGCCGCGCAGCAGCGCCGTCAGGGCACCCCTGCGGCCGAGATACCGGACCCGCACCTCCTCCAGATCTGCCAGGGAAGCCGCCGCGGCGCAGGCGCTCAGCGCCTCGGCGCGCAGCGACTCGATGCGCTCCCGCATTCCTCCACCGCCCGCCCGGATTATAGCACCACCCGTTGCGGCACGCCCCCGCCGCATCCTCCCCGCTCGCGCCAGGCGGCCGAGGACGGCGCGCCGCCGGGCAAGGCCGGTGGAGCCGGGATGGGCGGCCGTCTAGCCTGTTTCGTGGCGGCTTGTGCCTTTGAGGCGATAGCGGCGGTTGGGGGCACGGGCGGCCAGGGTCGTCGGCTCGACCAAACCGCGCGCCATCAGGGAGCGCAGGGCATTGCCCACGGTTGGCCGTGATAGCCTGGTGCGCCTCGCCAGTTCCGAGGTCCCCGCCTCTCCCAGGCCGGCCAGGACGGCCAACACCTGCCGGGCGTTCTCATCCAGGTCCTGAGGGATGCCGCTGGCGATCCCCGCAGTCGGTGTCAAGACGTAATAGGTGCCACCGCGGGTCCCTTCCTGTCGGAAGATGCTCTTTTCGACCAGGTCCTTCAACTCGCGGCCCGCCTGCCGGCTGTCCACCGGGTCGAGGAGCCGGTATTCCCGGCTGGTGATCCTGCCGAAGCGGCGGGCGTAAGCCATGGCGTACCGTTGGCGGTCGCTGAGGGAGGAAGCGGCAAAGCCGGCGAGCCAATCGAGGACATCCTCAGTGAGGAGGGACTCGTTTCGGAGGGTAACCCGGAAGTAGGTTCGTCCGTCCTGGAAAAGGGGAGGCGGCAGGTGTGCCGCGCGCATAGCGGCGGCCATGGCGGCCAGCCCGGTGCCGCGGTTCTCCATCGGCCCGAGGTCTTCTAAGAGCCAGGCCAGGGCGGCATTGCGCGTGCTCTGGATGCCCAGTTCCCCGAGGAGGTCAACCGTCACCGGGCCGTACAGGCCGCCGGGGTTATGGATCTCGATCCTGTTGGGGAAGAAGCGAACCTGCACCTGGGTTCCGACGGCATAGCGGCTGTAATCCCGGTGGGCCACAGCGTTTACCAAGGCTTCTCGTAAAGCGGCCAGGGGGTACTCGGGAACCGTTTCGTGGCCGATCCCCCTGACGATTGTCCGTGATCTCGTGAAGCGCTGCACCGCCCGCATCGCCTGTTCCAACATCTCGGGGATGGGGCCTTCGCATCGGATGTCGCCCTCCAACCGGGCCGCGGGATCCGGTTCATCGCTCGTGAAAGCGGTGACAGTGACGACAAGAGACGGGAAGAAGGTCTGCGGATACCGTCCAAGGGCGAGCAGGCCGGCCAGGGTGGGCCGGGTTGGTTCTTCCCGCGAGACGATATTCAGAGCGGACATCAGCCCCTGACGATCATTTCCCAGGGCGGCAAGAGCCGGACGCTTGGCGCGCAGATCGGCCAGCAGAGCATCGACTTTCCCGCCGTCCAAATCGGCAACAGACGCGCCTTCGACCGGACGGACATCCTCTGTGGGTTGGACGCGCGAGCTGATGGCCAGGTAGACTTCGTACTCGCTCATCTGGCGGTCGCCGTCCCCCATGCGCACGTATGCGCCGTGGTACGGCCCCTGAGAACGGCGGTAACAGGGGCGGAAGGAAGGCTCCACCTCCGGGATTTCAGCCGCGATGACCAAGTGGGTACCGACAACGTGGGCCGACAGGGAAAGCCGTACGGGAGGTTCCAGGCCTGAAGCCGCTTCCGCCAGGTCACGTTGCAACCGATCCGGATCGCCGACTCCGACGACCTCATATGTCACATCATCGATACCGAAAAGGATGACGCCGCCTCCCGGCCGGTTGGCGAAAGCGCATATAGTTTTCCACACGTCTTGCGGCGAGCCTTGTCGAGCGCTCTTCGCCTCGACATCGTCGAGCTCTGTCCTGCGTCGCCGCAAATCGGCCAACAAATCATGAAGTTCTTGCGAGGTCACCGGACCGACCCTCCTTTTAAGCTTAGCAAGTGTACTTTATAAACTTTTTGATGAGTTTGTCAAGTAAGGTTGCCGGGCGAAAGGAAGCCGTATGGTCCACCAAAAGAAGAAGAGCCGGCCAAAAGCCGCTCCCTGACGAGCGCCCGCCCCCAGTTGAAGGCGAAGCGCCACCCCCGACGTGGGAGGCAAGGGCCCGCTCGGCGCGGCGCCATGGTGGACCACCGGACGACGGTCCCCGGCGCTACATCGGCAGGAAATGCCGGGGCAGGCCGGCGGCGAGGAGGGCGGCCTCCACCAGCGCCTCGGAGTGGGTGGGATGGGCGTGGATGGTGGCGGCCAGGCGGTCCAGATCAAGGCCGGCGGCCACCGCCAGCGCACCCTCGTGGACGATCTCGGCGGCGCCCGGGCCCACGGCGTGCACACCCAGCACCCGGCGCGTGCCGGCGTCCGCCACCACCTTGACGAAGCCGTCCCGCTCGCCCGCCGCCATGGCGCGTCCGCTGGCCCGGAACGGGAAGCGGCCGACGAGGACGGGGCCCCGCGCGGCGGCCTGCGCCTCGGTGAGCCCGACGCTGCCCACCTCCGGGAGGGTGAAGGTGCAGGCCGGCACCACGTCCAGGTCAACCGTCCGCGGCCGGTCGAAGGCAGCCTCCACGGCGGCCACCCCCTGGGCGAGGGCGTAGTGGGCCAGGAGCCGCTGCCCCGTCACGTCCCCGGCCGCCCAGACGCCCGGCGCCACCGTGGCCAGGTCCGGCCCCACGGCGAGCCAGCCCGCTCCCTCGCCGGCCGGGGCCAGCCCCACCGTCTCGAGGCCCAGGCCGGCCGTGTTGGGGCGCCGCCCCACGGCCACCAACACGGCTTCCGCCTCCACGGCCCGCAGGGAACCCCCGCCGCTCCCGCGGGCAACATCCTCCCCCGCCGCCACGGGCGCGGCCGGCTCCAGGTGCAGCCGCACGGCGCCGCCGCCCACCTCCGCCCCCGTGACCCGGACACCGGCGAGGAGGCGAAACCCCCTCCGCTCGTACAGGCGGGCGATCTCCGCGCTCACCTCCTCGTCCTCGGCCGGCAGGACGCGGGGTAGCAGTTCGAGCACGGTGACCTGGCTCCCCAGCGCGTGGTAGACGGTGGCCATCTCCATCCCCACGGGGCCGGCACCCACCACGGCCAGGCGGGGCGGCACGAAGGGAAGGGCCACGGCCGCGTCGCTGTCCCAGAAGGGCTCGCCCTCGGCCCACCGCGGCCGCCCCGACCGGGAGCCGGTGGCCAGCAGCACCCGCGGGGCTTCCCACACCTCCGCCTCGGCCTTGGCAGCCGCCCCGGTCGCGCGGCCTTCCCCCGCGCTGCCCGCTCCTCCCCAGCCCGAGACCCCGACGGCGGGCGAGACGAGGACGCGGCCCGGCCCGTCCAGGCGCCCGCGGCCGCGTACAACCTGGACGCCGGCCGCCCGCAGGAGTTGCTGCAGGCTGGCCGTGAGCGTCCGCACGGCCCGATCCCGGAAGGCGCGCACCGCCTCCAGGTCAACCGCGAAGCCCGCCACGCGCAGCCCCAGCGCCTCGGCGTCCCGCAGCTCGCGGACGCGGCGAGCCACCTCGAGGAGGGCCTTGGAGGGGATGCAGCCGCGGCGCAGGCATACGCCGCCAGGCTCCTCCTCGTTGACCAGCACGACGCGAGCGCCGAGCCGCGCCGCCCGCAGCGCCGCCCCGTACCCCGCCGGCCCGCCGCCCACGACCAACAGGTCAATCCGCCCGCCGCGGCCGGTACCGCATCCTACCAAAGAGCCCCCTCCCTGCCTACGCCCCTCAGTGCCATGACCGTGGGTGGGCACCAACAGGCTTCACCGTCACCGCGGAGCTCATGAGCGGCGCCGGGCGCCAGTATACTTAACCGCCATGGTGGTCGCCGCCCCCCTCCTCAGGTCGCTCCGCCGGCTGCCGCGCCGCACTCTCCTCGCCGGCGCGGCAGGCCTGGCGATGCTCGGATTCCTTGCCGTGACGCCGGCTCCCGAGGCGCCCGTGGTCGAGCACCTGCCGGCCCAGGGACCGGTCACCGACCCGCCCCTCTACTACGTCCGCCCCCGGATGCGGTCCGTGGCCCTCACCTTCGACATCAGCTGGGGGCACCGCACCCTGCCCCAGGTCCTGGATATCCTGAGGCGCGAGGGCGTGCGCGCCACCTTTTTCCTCTCCGGCCCGTGGGCCGAGCACCATCCCGACCTGGTCCGCGCCATCGTGGCCGGCGGCCACGAGGTGGCCAGCCATGGCCAGGAACATGTCAACTTGAGCCAGTTCGATGCCGCTTATATCCGCCAGAACATCGAGCGCAGCCATGCCATCCTCAAGCAGCTGTCGGGGCAGATCCCCCGTTTTTTCCGGCCGCCCAACGGGGACTTTGACGACCTCGTGGTGCGGACAGCGCGCAGCCTCGGCTATGAGACGGTGATCTGGGCCGTAGACAGCCTGGATTGGAAGAACCCCGGCGCCTCCTACATGGTCGAGCGGGTGCGCAAGCTCGTCTTCCCCGGCGCCATCGTTCTCTTTCATGCCAGCGACTCCTCCCGGCAGGTGCACGAAGCGCTGCCGGCCGTACTGGCGGACCTCAAGGCGAGAGGCTATCGCCTCCTGACCTTAGGCGAACTGTACCGGCAGGGCGAACCGGGCCGGGTGGACCCGCGCGGCGATCCCGACTACCCGCCCGTGCGCGAGGCAGACGTGGCCCCAGGACAGGAGCCGGGCCTGGCACCGGGCCGTACACCAAGGCGCTAAACCGCCGGGCCGCGGGCCGGTACCAAACCGCGGCGCCCATCGCCTCAGATCGCCGTCATCCGCGGTCGCGGTCGTCCAGGAGCCCCTGCCGGATGGCGAAGGCCACGGCCTGGGCGCGGTTCTGCATGTGGAGCTTCTCCAGAATGTTGCGCAGGTGGTTCTTGACCGTGTTCTCCGCGATGTAGAGCCGCTCCGCTATCTCCCGGTTGGAGAGGCCGTCGGCCACCAGTTGGAGCACCTCGCGCTCGCGCCGGGTGAGGAGGTCCTCCCGCCGGTCGCGGGCCTGCTCCACCATCTCCCCCGCCTCCCGGCGGGCCCGCACGGGCTCCTCGGGCCGCCCTTCCCCGGGGCTCAGCTCGCGCAGGAGTTTGGCCGCCATGACGCCGGAGATGGGTGCCTCCCCCCGCGCCGCACCGCGGATGCTGTTGATGAGAACCTCCGGCTGCAGGTCCTTGAGCAGGTACCCGCTCGCACCCCGCTTGACGGCCTCGAAAAGGTTCTCGTCCTCGTCCGAGTAGGTGAGCATGACCACCTTGACGTAAGGCATCTCTTTCTTGATGAGATCAACGGCCGTGAGGCCGTCGCAGCGGGGCATGCTGATGTCCATGAGGATGACGTCGGGCATCAGCTCCTCCGCCTTGGCCAGGGCCTCGTAGCCGTCGCCGGCCTCCCCCACCACCTGGATGTCGTCCTGGGTGGCCAGCAGGGCGGCTATCCCTTTGCGCACCAGGACATGGTCGTCCACCAGGAGCACGCGGATGGGCTCCAACCTTTCACCGTCCCTCCCCTCCGCCGCCACGGTCGCACCGCCCGGCCAAACTTCCTTCGACGTGAACAAGGAAACCCCTCCCCCTCTTCTCCGACCGGCCGGTCTTGTCCTCCCCGGCCGCGCAGCTCGGAAACCCGACGACGGGCGCGCACGGCTTCTCCCCCTCCCCGGCGGCGTCAGCCGGCCCGCGCCGCCGCCCAGCGCCGCAACGGCACCGCCAACCGCACCGTGGTGCCCGCGCCCGGCGCGGTCTCGAGCTTCAGCTCCCCCCCGATGTCGCGGCTCCGCTCCTGCATGATGCGCAGCCCGAAGCGGTCGCTCTGCTCCACGGCGGCCGGGTCGAAGCCGCGGCCGTCGTCGTGGACGCTCACCTCCACCATGTCTTCCCGCCGCGCAAGGCGGACGGTGACGCGGCGCGCCCCCGCGTGCTTCCGCACGTTGTTGAGGGCTTCCTGGATGACCCGCAGCACCTGAATGCTCTTTTCGAAGGGCAGCGTCAGGGGCTGAGGGCACTCGCAAACAAAGTCGGCGGCCACCCCCGACTGGCGCGCGAACTGCTCCACCAGTTGCCGCACTTCCTTGACGAAGTCCGAATCGTCGGGACGCTGGCGGAGGTTGAAGATGGCCATGCGCACCTCCTCGTGGGCCTCCTTGAGCATGGTGCGGGCATCGGCCAGGGTCCGGAGGGCCTCCTCCACCCGGCCGCGCCGCAGGAGGTGCTCCACCGTGGCCACCATGGCCGTGAGATACGTGAGGGTCTGGCCAAAACCGTCGTGCATCTCCTTGGCCACCCGTTCCCGCTCCTCGAGGACCGCCTGGCTCTGACCGCGGGCGTACAGCTCCCTGTTCTCCAGGGCGACGGCCACCTGCGTGGCGGCGCTGGAGAGGAAGAGGGCATCGGCAGTGGAGAACTCACCCTGTTCGGGGGCGCCCACCGCCAGGGCGCCCACCGCCCTGCCCCGCAGGAGGACCGGCACCAGGAGCAACCGCTCCCCGCGCACCCTGCTCACCACGGGTTCCTTGGAATCCATGGCCTGGCGGGCAAGTTTCTCCACCTGGCCGGAGGAAACGCGCAGCTCGCGGCCCGTGGGCCGCCACGACCACTCCCCCGTGCTCTCGTCGAGAAGGAGGCAGGATGCGCTGCCGGCACCCAGGATCTGGCGGATCTCATCCAGCACCAGCTCCAGGTTGCCATCGAAGCGGCTGAGGGAGGAGAGGGTGAGACCGATCCGGTAGAGACCCTCGGCCTGGAGCTGCCGGCGCCGGACCTCGGCCTCCAGGGCCTTTTTTTCACTGAAGTCCTTGAGGATGAAGGCAACCTGGCTACCCCCCTCGGACGCGGGGATGGCGGCGGCGCTGCCCGCCACGGGCACCTCCACGCCTTTTGCCGTCCGCACCACGCTCTCGAAGTAGGGCAGCGCCCCCCGTTCCCCCGCCTCCCGCCAAAGAGGCCGGGCGGTGCCGTCTCCCGGCAGGACGTCGCCGGCGGCCACGCGACCCTCCCGCACGTCCTCGGGCGCCAGGCCGGTGAGGCGATAGGCAGCCGGGTTCATGGCCGTGACGCGGCCGGCCTCGTCCACCAGCAGCACGGCATCCGAGGTGTGCTGGAAGATGGCGGCAATGCGCTGCCGTTCGCGGTCCAGCAGGTGCTCCATGCGCGTGATGAGGCCGAAAACGAACTCGGTGAAGAGAAGGGCGGCGACCGTCGTCACCACGATGACGATGGCCGTCACCTGGGGATGGGTGAGGTAGCTCTCGAGAATCCTCTCCCGGAGGACCTCCAGCCCCCCGAAGTAGGCGATGGGCGCCAGGATGGTCAGGATCTTGATCCGGTTGATGGTCTCCAGGGTCATGCCCCTCACCCCGCGGGCCAGGACGCGTCCCCGCGCCTCCGCTCGTTGCAAGGCCGCAGCCGACGGCAGCGGGAATCCGCACGTCGCGCCCTCTTAATGTAGAGTATCATAAACGACGGTCGGAGATCATTCGTCAGAATCTGTTTCGGGCCAGGAAGACGGCCAGGGCCGCCGCCGAAAGCAGCACGGCGGCCAGGCCGGCGAAGGAGACGGCTTCGGGCAGGGGCAGGAAGGGATGCAGTCCTTTCCGGTAATCGGCGTAGTCGTTGAGGAAAAGCCAGGCCGCCGCCGCCAGCCCCGGCAGGAGGGGGGGCGGATAGGCGCGCAGGTAGAGGAATCCCTGCAGGGCCATACCCAGGTGAGAGAGGGAGAGGTGGGTGCTCTCGAAGGTGAGCCACCCGGTGGCGAGCCACGCCTGGATCATGACGGCAGGCGTCCAGAGCCCGTACTTTATGTTGGCGAGGCAAGCCAGGGCGGCCAGCCAGGGCCGCGGCGGCCGCAGGGGCGGCGCCGACCCGGCCGGACCGGAGGGGGCGGCGCCGGGGCGCTGCCGGTGTCCCAGGAGGGAAGCGAGGAAAAGGGCGAAGTAGAGGGTGGCGAGGGGCGAGTCGGGCACCAGGGGCCAGAGCCAGGGCGGGGTCACGGCCAGTTGCCCGCGGTACCAGTAAAAGCCGTAGGCCGTGCCGAAGGCGTTCACGGCCAGGAGGGCGACGGCCCAGCGGGGGCTGGTGGGTACAGCGGCCAGCCAGCGGAGGAAACGCCGCCCAAGGCGATCAGCCGCGCGGGCCCGCACCCCATCGCCCCCCGCGGGTGGCGGATTTGCCACCCCAACGCGAGAATATAGCAGGACACGGCGGGGGGATGGAGCGCATGGCAAAAAAGAACGGCAACACGGACGGGGCGGCGCGGTGGCGCCTGCCGGTGGAGCGCCTCTCGGCGCCCTGCCGGCCGGCGGTCTTCGGCTTCCGCAGCACGGCCGAGGTGGAACCCCTGACGCAGGGCATCATCGGCCAGGAACGGGCCGTGCGGGCCATGGAGTTCGGCCTGCGCGCCCGGCACCAGGGATACAACATCTTTCTCTCGGGCAGATCGGGCACCGGCCGCACCACCTACGCCCTGACCCGCCTGCGCCAGGCTGCGACCGCCGAGCCGCCCCCCCAGGACTGGTGTTATGTTTACAACTTCAAGCGGCCAGACCAGCCCACCTGCCTTTGCTTCCCGGCCGGGCGGGGGTCCGAGTTCAAGCGTGACATGGAGGAACTGGTGGAGGACATCCGCACCTCCGTCCGGCGCGCCTTCGACAGCGAGGAGTGGGACAAGCGCCGGGCCGAGATCGTGGAGCGGTTCGAGCGGAACATCCACCGCAACTGGGAGGCGTTGGAGGAGGCGGCGGGCCGGCAGGGGTTCGCCGTCCAGCGTACGCCCACCGGCATCTTCACGATCCCCCTGGCGCGCCGCGGCGAGCCGGTGACGCCCGAGGAGTTCGCCGCCCTGCCCGAGGAGGAGCGGGAGGCCCTGGCCGCCAAGAGCCGCGAGTTGCAGGACCTAGTGGCCGAGACCATCCGCCGCGTCCGCAACCTGGAAAAGGAGGCGCGGGCGGCCCTGCGGCAACTCGAACGGGAGACGGGTCTCTATGCCGTGGGGCACCTGGTGGGCCAGCTCAAGGAAAAATACCGCGAGCTGCCCCCCGTCCTGGCCTACCTCGACAACGTCCAGCAGGACATCGTGGACAACCTGGATCTCTTCCGGTCCGAGGACGGGGAGGAGCCGCCCCTGCCCTTTCCCGTGCGGGCCGTGGCGAGGGACCGGTTTCTCCGCTACCGGGTCAACCTTTTCGTGGACAACGCCGCCTCCCGCGGGGCCCCCGTCGTCTTCGAGACGAACCCGACCTACTACAATCTCTTCGGCAAGGTGGAGTACCGGGGCGAGGTGGGCACCCTGGTGACCGACTTCACCCTCATCAAGCCCGGGGCTCTGCATTTGGCCAACGGCGGCTACCTGGTCCTCAACGCCCACGAGCTCTTCGCCAATCCCTTCTCGTGGAACGCCCTCAAGCGCGCCCTCAAAACCGGCGAGATCCGCATCGAGAACGTGGCCGAGCACCTGGGGCTCATGGCCACGGCCGGGCTCAAGCCGGAGCCCATGCCCCTCCGGGTCAAGGTCGTCATCATCGGCGCGCCGTGGGTGTACCACGTGCTCTACCATTGGGACGAGGACTTCCGCAAGCTCTTCAAGGTGCGGGCCGACTTTGACGTGGAGATGGACCGCACCCCCGAGAATATGCGGCTCTATGCCTCCTTCGTCAGCGGCTTCTGCTCGCGGGAGGGGATCCGCCACCTGGACCCCGAGGCCATGGCCCTGGTGGTCGAGCACAGCTCCCGGCTGGCGGAGGACCAGGAGAAGCTCTCCACACGCTTTCACGACCTGACGGAGTTGATCTACGAGGCGGCCAGCTGGGCCGAGGCCGAGGGCGCCGACCTGGTCGGCGCCCGCCACGTGCGCCGGGCCATGGAGGAGCGCACCTTTCGCAGCAACCGCATCGAGGAAAAGATCCGGGAGCTCATCTGCCAGGGCACCATCCTCGTGGACACGGACGGGGCGGTGCCGGGGCAGGTCAACGGCCTGGCCGTCCTGGACCTGGGCGATTACGTCTTCGGCCGCCCCAACCGCATCACGGCCCGCGTCCACCTGGGGGACAAGGGCATCGTCAACATCGAGCGGGAGACGGAGATGTCGGGCCCCATCCACTCCAAGGGCGTCTTCACTCTCAGCGCCTACCTGGCCGGCAAGTACGCCCAGGACAAGCCGCTGGCCCTCTCGGCCAGCCTCACCTTCGAACAGCTCTACGACGAGATCGAGGGGGACAGCGCCTCCAGCGCCGAGCTGTACGCCCTCCTCTCGGAGCTGTCGGGTCTGCCCGTCCGCCAGGGAATCGCCGTCACCGGCTCCGTGAACCAGAAGGGGGAGATCCAGCCCATCGGCGGCGTAAACGAAAAGGTGGAGGGTTTTTACCATGTGTGCCGCTGCAAGGGCCTGACGGGAGAGCAGGGCGTCATCATCCCCGTCCAGAACGTCCGCAACCTCCTGCTCAAGGAGGAGGTGCGGCAGGCCGTGGCGGAGGGCCGCTTCCACATCTGGGCGGTGAGGACCGTGGACGAGGGCATCGAGATCCTCACCGGCGTCCCGGCCGGCGAGCGCCGCCCCGACGGGACCTACCCCCCCGACTCGGTCAACGGCCTGGTGGACCGGCGCCTGCGGGAGATGGCGGAGACCATGCGGCGCTACGGGCACGAGGACGAGCGGGAGGAGGGGGAGGATCGGCACGGCGACCGCAAGCCCCGGCGGGCGCCCGAGCCGGTGCCCGAGCGGCCGCGCCGACGACAGCGGCGGGGCCGGCGCCGCCCTTGAAAATTGCCAGGCGCGTATGAGTAAAGTTGTTTCGGGGGAAGAGGGATCCCCCGAGGATGAGGTGGAAGGAAAGAGAGGCCTCGTTCCTGAAGTGGTGAGAT
>FWPU01006640.1_pt1 | contig 22768 bp, 16 predicted proteins | sample 2228361 | NCBI WGS metagenome assembly FWPU01 (sample SAMEA103939777, study PRJEB20133) | metagenome
GCGCGGGCCATTCTGGCTTCGGTCTCCTGAGTTCTGGCTTCCATATCCCGAAGGGATATCAAGGGCGGAGCCCTTGCCTGGTCTGTGAGCCCAGTGGTGCTAAGCAGTCCGTGGGCTTTCCTACTATTTCTCTCTCATAACTCACTGTGGGGCCGGGGGACAGGAATTGCCGCAAAATAGATACGCCTGGGAAATGCGCTCGGATCTTACCGCCGCGCCGGGAGGCTGACTTATTGCGCCTCCGGATCACAGGGTGTTTTTTGGGGTGAGAACAAAGGCTCCTGGCGTACAAACTCGTGCAGCCTCGTGACCTCCGCACGGAACTCCCTCACAAACCCGTCCAGCTTGTGAACCAGCCAGCCGGGCGGCTCGCCGTAGCCTCGCAGCTTGGTCGTCTCGATTTCCTCCAGCGTAATCTCGATCAACACCAGCGCCACCCGCATGGATTGGCGGGCGCTGGCCAGCGACGCGGGCCGGGCGATTTCCAGTTCTTCCAGGAAGTCCAGTAAGTGCTTCCTCATTGCCTCGACAGATTGCCTGATGAACGGGTGCTCTTCTTGTCTCAGATCCGGTTCCAGGCGAGGGAAAGCAGCCGGCGACTCGCTGGCTCGCAGGGCGGTGTCAATCTCGTTGAGCAGGCGGTCAATATGGCGGAGTCGCGCCACCAGCCCCATCGCATGGGTTGTGCTCAAAGGCTCGTTTTCGTTGTTCTGCACGGGACCAACTCCAGGTGCACATTTGCCCCTGTCTTGAGTCAAGAGCAGCAAAGGTAGGAGTCATTGGCCCGGGCAAGGCGGTCAACGGCGGACTCCACCGCCTCAAAACCGCAATTTTAGCATCCTGAAACCGACACGTCAAAAGGGGCCTGCCCTGGCAGCGTCTCCGGTGTTCGATCGGGGCAGAGGCTCATGAAAACTACACCTATTCCCTATCTAGCGTCAAGTCCCAAGGTGATTTTTCCAGCGTCTCCCGCTTCGGCGTCATCCTCCGCCGGCGTTCTTGCCACCTACCGGCGCCGTACGGGCGGAAACCGCCCGATGGTCGCGACGCTTCCGTTTCCGCCGCATCCTTCCGGCCCCCCGATCCAGCGGCCGCCGGATGGGGCGGCAGCGTCGTAGACATCATTCCAGGACCACCACCTCGTAGCCCTCCAGCTCCGGCAACGTGAATCTGGTCCGCCCGCCGGCCCGGGCCACCGGCAGGCTCCGTCCGAGCCGGACTGCGCGTGCGTCGCGAAACTCCCCGGTTACGTTGACCAGGATGTCCCGCATCGGAATCGGAGCGAAATAGCCGGTCTGCGAATGGCCGGTCAGATTCACAAAATGCACCTGAGTGCGGTTGCGCGCCGGCTGGCGCATCAGGGTCATTTCCACCAACGGATGCGCGTTGGTCATCAGTTGCCGCCCGTTCGGCAGCAGCAAGTCGATCAGGTCCGCTAGCAGGCCGGCATGCGCATGGTTGCTGTAGCGGTAATAGAGCCCGCCGGCATCCCAGGGCAGGTAGACCATCTTTCCCTGCCCCAATTCCCGGATCAGCACCCCCGGTTTGTCCGTCTCCACCTTGTCCGTGAACACCTTCTCCGGCGGGCCGAACATCGACGGCGGGATCAGCGTCAGCAGCGGCGTCTCAACCGGGGGAAATTCCAGATAATCGCCGAACTGAAACATCAGGTCCGTGTCTTCGAGCGAAGGAAACCGCGAGTGGTCACGGATTCGGAAATAGCCCCGAATATCGTCCCAGCGTTTCACCGGCGCCGGCAGCCCGAACGGCGGCGGCTCGGCCGAGGCCACCAGCAGCCGGCCTCCCTTCCTGACCCACGCCTCCAGCTCCGCCGGCGGCGGCCCGCCGCACACCGCCAGGTCGAACTGGCGCCCGTCCGCCAGCCACCGGGTGTTGGCCGACGCCTGGAACGGAATGTGCTCCTCGCTCAACAGCCGGAAAAGGCCCCGGTAAGAGTTGTTCCGCGGCCCCAGCAAAACCACGCGGCCCGCGTTCACCTGCCCCGCGTACAGCTCCTCATGCTCGGCATGCCAGGCGTAGATGGGCTTGGCGGCCTTCAGAAACGTGCGGTCTTCCTGATCCATCGTCCCGTGCATGTTCTGGCACAGGGCGCCGCCATGCGCCAGGGCCTGCCGCAGCCGGAGCTCGATCTCGTGCGGCGGTACGGCCGCAAAGCGCCACGCGTAATCCACAAAACTCATCGAGAGATTGAACGCCATCTTGTCCGGCTCCGAACTGCGGGCATAGTTGATGTTGTCGCTCGCCGAGTACGGCCACAGCGGCAGCGGCCGCGTCACCGACGTGTTGGACTCGGACATGATTCCCGTGACGTGCTCGTGGACATAGGTGTTGAACGCCGCCTCCGGCCGCAGCTTCCGGATCAGCGCGCCGATTCGCTCGGCTACCTCGCGCGAGGACCGGTGCATGAACTCCTGATACTGGGCATCGCTTTCATCGGAGGGCAGTTCCCGGCCGTACCGCTCGCGAAACATCCGCCGGCAACTGTCGCAGTGGCACGGCCCCATCCGGTTGCCGCTGTAATCCGACCGTGGATTGCCGAACATGTTAAAGAACAGCCCGTCCACCTCATACTTGGTCAGCGCCTCGGTCAGAATTTTGAAGATGTGGCCGCGATAGTAGCCCCCGTTGATGCAGGTTGAATACAGCCCGTTGTAAATGACCGGTTCGCCGTTCACCCGCCGGAAAAACCACTCCGGATGCGCCTCGAAAACCGCTTTCGGCGTCTTGCTGAAGTCGAACCGCCCGATCACCCGGATGCCCCGCCGGTGCGCCTCCCTCAGCATCTCCCCGAACGTGTCCCGCCCGACGGGGAGCCACGCGCTCCGGTAGTGGAATTCGACCTCGGTGGGATAGTGCGCCACGATCCCGCCCATGCCGAACAACAGCGTGTTCGCCCGAAAATCGGCCAGTTGCCCGGCCAGCCGCACCGGGTCAAGCCCTGAGTCGGTCTCGCGCAGGTTGGTCTGGATCAGCCGGATCGGCTCCTCCATCCACCAGCCGCGCGGCCCCGCGCCCAGCGCCGCCGGCAGTAGCCCAACAACGCTTAGCCATACCGTCGGTTTCATCGCTCCCTGCTTCATAACACAGCGCCAAATGGGCCCGCCAGCCCCCAATGTCATAATGGGTGGCGGAGGTCTCACCCATGTCCGCCGAACTCGCCTCGCCGATCCAAAGAGAGTTCAATCCCTGGCTGGCGGCCGAGGCCCGGTTCGACGAGGCCGCCGCTCGCCTCGGCCTGGACGAAGGTCTGTGCAAGATCCTGCGCACCCCCGCCCGCGAACTGACCGTCCATATCCCCGTCCAGCTTGATGACGGCCGCCTGGAGGTATTCACCGGCTACCGCGTCCAGCACTCTATCGCCCGCGGCCCTGCCAAAGGCGGCATCCGTTTCGGCCCCGACGTCACGCTGGACGAGATCCGCGCCCTCGCCGCCTGGATGACCTGGAAGTGCGCCGTCGTCAACATCCCTTTCGGCGGCGCCAAAGGCGGCGTCATCTGCGATCCGGCGGTCCTCTCCGACGCCGAACTGGAACGCATCACCCGCCGCTACACCGCCGAAATCTTCGAGTTCATCGGCCCGGAGAGCGACGTGCCCGCTCCCGACATGAACACCAACGCCCAGACGATGGCCTGGATCATGGATACCTACTCCATGCACAAGCGCTACACCGAAACCGCCGTCGTCACCGGCAAGCCCCTCGACCTCGGCGGCTCCCGGGGCCGCGAGGAAGCCACCGGACGCGGTTGCATGATCGTCACCCTGGAAGCCCTGCGCCGCTTCGGCATCGAACCGTATAACGCCACCGTCGTCGTCCAGGGCTTCGGCAACGTCGGCAGTATGAGCGCTTTGCTCATGTCACGCCTGGGAATGAAGATTATCAGCGTCATCGAAATCGACGGCGCCGTCTACAACCCCCACGGCCTGGATATCGAGGCCCTGCGCCGCCATCGGCAGGAAACCGGCTCCATCCTCGACTTCCCCGAGGCCGAGACCATCGACCGCGACGACGCCCTCTGCCTGGAATGCCACGTCCTGCTGCCGGCCGCCAAGGAGAACGTCATCACCTCGCAGAACGCCGGCAAGATCCGCGCCCGCATCATCTGTGAGGGCGCCAACGGCCCCACCACCGCCCTCGCCGACGCCATCCTCTCCGAGCGCGACATCTTTGTCATCCCCGACATCCTCGCCAACGCCGGCGGCGTCACCGTCTCCTATTTCGAGTGGGTCCAGGACCGCCAGGGCTACTTCTGGAACGAACGTCTGGTCACGGGCCGCCTCGAGGAAATCATGGTCGATGCGTTTCACGACGTCGTCTCCTACTCGGAAAAGCACAAGGTGAACAATCGGATCGCCGCTTATATGCTGGCGCTCGACCGCGTCGCCTTCGCCATCAAGCTCCGGGGAATCTACGCCTGATGCCCGACGCCTCCACCCCGCTGATGCGCCAGTACCAGTCCATCAAGCGGCAGGTCCCCAACGCGCTCCTGTTCTTCCGCCTCGGCGATTTCTATGAGCTGTTTTACGAGGACGCCGTCATCGCCGCGCGCGAGCTCGAAATCACCCTCACCTCCCGCAACAAAGAGCACGGCCGCCCCATCCCCATGTGCGGCGTGCCCTACCACGCCGCCGAGAGTTACCTCGCCCGCCTCATCCAAAAAGGTTACCGGGTGGCCATCTGCGACCAGGTCGAAGACCCCAAACTGGCCAGGAAACTCGTCAAGCGCGAGCTGACGCGCATCGTCACCCCCGGCACCGCTACCGAAACCCACCTGCTCGACCCCCACGAGAACAACTACCTCGCCGCCGTCGCCCGCCAGGCCGGCCGCGCCGGCTTGGCCTACGTCGACATCTCCACCGGCGAGTTCCGCGCCACCGAGATCGACAGCACCGACGTCGGCGCCATGCTCGAAACCCTCAATGTCCGCGAGGTTCTGTTGCCCGCCGGCGCCGAGCCGCTGCCGGGCTTCCGCACCGAGCTGGAAGACTGGATTTTCAGTTACGACCACGCCGAGCGCAGCCTCTGCGACCACTTCCGCCTCCACAGCCTCGACGGCTGCGGCCTCAACGGCAAATCACTCGCCGTCTCCGCCGCCGGCGCCGTCCTCCACTACCTCCGCGAGACCCAACGGGCGGCGCTCGACCACCTCGACCCGCCCGCCTTCTTTGACCGCGCCGGCGCCATGTTGCTCGACGCCGTCACCGTCCGCAACCTCGAGCTCGTCGAGCCGCTGTTCGTCGGCGAAGGAAAAGAGGTCACCCTCCTCCACGTCCTCGACCAGACGCTGACCGGCATGGGCGGCCGCCTCCTCCGCGGCCGCCTCCTCCGGCCCGCCCTGGAACGCGAGGAGATCGAGGCCCGGCTGGACGCCGTCGAGGAACTGCTCAAGAACACCATCCTGCGGGCCGAGCTCCGCAAGCTCCTCGGCGAAGTCCTCGACCTCGAGAGGCTGCTCGCCAAGGTCACCCTCGGCTCGGCCAACCCCAGGGAGCTGCTCGCTCTCGGACGGTCACTCGCCAAAGTGCCGGAAATTCGCCGCCGGATCGCCGACTGCCGTGCCCCCCGGCTCCGCGAAGTCCACCACCGCCTGGATGACCTCGCCGAGGTCCGTGACGCCATCCTCAATGGGTTGGCGGACGAGCCCCCGGCCAACCTCGCCGACGGCGGCGCCATTCGCGACGGCTTCCATGCCGAACTCGACCAGCTCCGCGACATCAGCCGCAACAGCCGCCGCTATATCGCCCAGATCGAAGCCCGTGAACGCGCCCGCACCGGCATCCAGTCGCTCAAGGTCCGCTTTAACAACGTCTTCGGCTACTTCATCGAGGTCTCCAAGCCTAACCTCCGCCTCGTCCCCGATGATTACGACCGTAAACAGACGCTGGTCAACGCCGAGCGCTTCATCACCCCTGAGCTCAAGGAACTGGAAAGCAAAATCCTCGACGCCGAGGACAAGATCCTCGCCCTCGAGCGCGAGATCTTCGCCGAACTCCGGAGCCGCGCCGCTGCCCAAGCCGCCCGCATCCGCCAGACCGCCGCCGCCATCGCCGAACTCGATGTCGCCGCCGCCCTGGCCAACGTTGCCGCCGAAAGGCGCTATACCCGCCCCCGCTTCTCCGACTCCAGGCAGATGAAAGTCGCCGCCGGCCGCCACCCCGTCATCGAGCGGCTCTCCGAGCGCGAGGCATCGCGCTTCATCCCCAATGACCTGTTCCTCGACCCCGACGGCGAATTCATCGCCATCATCACCGGCCCCAACATGGGCGGCAAGTCCACCTATCTTCGCCAGGCGGCCCTGCTGGCCATCATGGCTCAGATGGGCTCGTTCGTCCCGGCCGAAGAGGCGGTGCTGCCGCTCATCGACCGCGTCTTCACCCGCATCGGCGCCGCCGACAACCTCGCCCGCGGCCGCTCCACCTTCATGGTCGAGATGACCGAGACCGCCGTCATCCTCAACACCGCGACCCAGGACAGCCTCATCATCCTCGACGAAATCGGCCGCGGCACCGCCACCTACGACGGTCTCGCTCTGGCCTGGGCCGTCATCGAGCACATCCACCGCGCCATCCGCGCCAAGACTCTCTTCGCCACCCACTACCACGAGCTCACCGAGCTCGCCGAACAGCTCGACGGCGTGCGCAACCTCCACGTCTCGGTCAAAGAGGCCGGCGATCGCATCATCTTCCTCCGCCAGGTCGAGCCCGGCGCCGCCGACCGCAGCTACGGCATCGAGGTCGCCCGCCTGGCCGCCATCCCTCCCAGCGTCATCGAGCGGGCGCGCCAAATCCTCGCCCTCCACGAAAAGACTGAGCACGAAGTCACCGAAGAACTCGCCCCCCGCCCCTCGACCACCCCGCGGCCTGTGCAGATCCGGCTCTTCGAGCCCGTCAACTACGCAATCGCCGAGCGCATCCGCCAGCTCGACCTCGACAACCTCCGGCCCCTCGAGGCGCTCCAGTTGCTCAGCGAACTCCAGAAGGAGCTCCGCCGCCGGTGAGAGTCGCCGGCATTATGAGCGGCACCTCGCTCGACGGCATCGACGTCGCCATCGTCGATATCAGCCACGGAACAATCTCAATCGTCGCCCACGGCGCCGTCGGCTACCCCGCTCGGGTCCGCCAAGCCATCCTCGAGGTCTCCGACGCGGAAGCCCACGTCGGCGATGTCGCCCGCCTCCACTTCCTGCTCGCCCAGCTGTACGCCGAGGCCGTCGCCGCCGTCTGCCGGCGAAGCGGCGTCCCTCTCGCTTCCATCCAGCTCGCCGGCTGCCACGGCCAGACCATCTTTCACCAAGGCGCTCCCGCCCGCTTCCTCGGCCGCCGGCTGGCCTGCACCCTGCAAATCGGCGACGGCTCCTTCCTCGCCGAACGCCTCGGCGTGCCCGTCGTCTCCGACTTCCGCACCCGCGACATCGCCGCCGGCGGCCAGGGAGCCCCCCTCGTTCCCTACGTCGATTTCCTCCTGTACCGCCACCGCCGCCTGGGGCGCGTCGCCCTCAACATCGGCGGCATCGCCAACATCACCGCCATCCCCGCCGCCGCCGCGCCCGGCAACGTCATCGCCTTCGATACCGGCCCCGGCAACATGGTCGTCGACGCGCTGGCGGCGCACCGCACCGGGGGCAGATTGAGATTCGACCGCGACGGCAAAATCGCAGCCCGCGGGCGTCTGAACGAGCCGCTGCTGGCCGAGTTGCTCCGCGACCCCTACTTCCGCCGCCGCCCGCCCAAAACCGCCGGCCGCGAGCAGTATGGCCGCCAGTTCCTCGACCGCCTGCTGGCGACCGGCCTCCCCCTCGACGACTTGGTCGCCACCGCCACCGCCTTCACCCCCCTGGCCGTCGCCGCCGGCATCGACCGCTTCGTCCGCCCCCGCATGCGGGTGGACGAGCTCATCGCCTCCGGAGGCGGTGTGCGCAATCCGCAGATGATGGCCTACCTCGCCGCCTACCTGCCCGGTGTCCGCATCCGCACCTCCGACGAGTTCGGCATCGACTCCGATGCCAAAGAGGCGATCGCCTTCGCCGTCCTCGCCTATCAAACCTGGCGCCGCCGCCCCTCCAACCTGCCCGCCGCCACCGGCGCCCGCCGCCGGGTCATCCTCGGCAAAATCAGCCCCTAGTCTTGTGGAGCGGGGCGCCAGGCCCGCCACGGCGGCGGTCAAGCCCTCGGATGGAGCCGGCGCCCTGCTGCACCTGGGCGTTCCAGAATCAGAGCATCGGCGGCGGGTGTCGGGAGAGCTTCACGGTGGCGCACGCTTCAGCTTGCGTTCTATCCCGCCCACACCATCCTCCAGAAATCCCGCTCGTGCTCCAGCGTCCGGTTGAACTGCTCCTGACTGTCGTCGTGCGGATAGCGTTCCGCCAGCGTGCCCAGCGAGGCCACATACTCGCCAAACTCCTCGCTCGACCAGCGCGCAATGAACTCCGCGTACGGCCCGCTCGCCTCCAGCGCGCTCCACGCCGCCAGGTAAGAAACCTCCACCCCAAACAGGATCGCCAGCAACACCGGATAGGGCCGCGAAGCCGCCGCCCGCAGCAAGAAATCGATATAGGCCCGGCACGTCGGATGCGGCGCCCCGCCGAGCTCGATCCCCAAGCCCGCCGCATGCGCTTCAAACCAGCTCAACTCCCCGTCCAACGCCGTCAGCCCGCTGACCAGCGGGTGGTGGCAATCCCGCGGCGCCTTGGCCAGCACCGTCGCCTGGTACGCCATCAGCCCCTTGGCGAACAGATAGTCCTGCGCCAGCCAGCGCCCAAAGGCCTCCTCCGGCAGCGTCCCGGCCGCTGCCGCCTCCAGAAACGGCGACCTCGTCGCCTGTTCCCATAGCTCACCGGCCGCCCGGATCAGTCCCCGGCCCGGAATCGTCTTCCACCGTTCCGCTCGCAAGGTGCCCTCCCTTCAACCCGAGCCTACACCACCCACGCCGCCGGCCGGAATCCGCTATCATTCATGATCATGTCTGGGATCTTCGCTCGACGAGAGTTTCTGGGCCTCCTCGTGGTCGCCCGCTCCCCCCTGTCCGCCGAGCCTCGCTACCGCGTCGGCATTACCACCAACACCCGCGGCGGCTGGGAAAAGGACGTCTTCCTCTCCTTCCGTGAAGCCCGTCAAGTGGGTTATCGCTACGTCGAGTCGTTCTTCCACTACTTCGTCGATTATGTCGAACGGCCGGACGAGCTCCGGCAAAAGATCGATGAGATCGGCGTCCGCTTCGTTACCATCTCCAACAGCGGCCCGATGGAAATGCATTTCGAAGACCCGTCCAAACACGAAAAGCTGATCGCCGACCATCTCCGCCTCGCCCGCTTCATCAAGACCTTCGGCTGCTCCCACCTCAAGATCAACTGCGGACCCCGGCGCCCCACGGGAACCACCGGCGAAGATCTCCGCCACATCTCAGCGGTGCTCGACGAGCTCGGCCGTCGCACTGCCGCCGAGGGCGTCAGACTCGCCGTGCACGCCCACATGTGGAGTCAGTTCGAAAATCGCCGCGAGATTGACTACGTCCTCGGACACACCGACCCCGACTACGTCGGCTTCGTCCTCGACACCGGCCACATCACCCTGGCCGGCATCGATCCCGTCAGCCTCGCCCGCCAACTCGGCCACCGCATCGTCGAGTTCCACCTGAAAGACACCGCGCCCGAGCACCGCGGCGGCGCCAAGACTCGCCTCGAGCGCCCCGATGTCATGAAAGACCCGCCGTTTTTCCCCCTCGGCCACGGCGGCGTAGACTTCCCCGCCCTCAAGGCTCACCTGGATTCCATCGCCTGGCGCGGCTGGCTCACCGTCGAGCTCGACTCCTCACCCTTCCGTCCGCCCAAGGACAGCGCCCGCATCAGCAAGCTCTACATCGAGAATACGCTCGGCATACCCCTCTGAACACAGCCGACAGGCGCTCAGAATTCCTTCCCCGTGTACATTCCCGCCACCCACTTCTCGTAGCCGTTATACACCAGCGTCGGCCGCGGCTCCATCGTCGGAAGCAGCTTCTCCGTCGCCTGCGACCAACGCGGGTGCGGCTTGGCCGGGTTGACGTTCGAGTAAAAGCCATACTCGTTCGGCGTCACGTCGTTCCAAAATGTCCTCGGCTGTTTCGCCACGAACTCAATCCGCACCACGGACTTGATGCTCTTGTAACCGTACTTCCAAGGCACAACCAGCCGAACGGGCGCCCCGTTCTGTTTCGGCAGCGGCTTGCCGTACAGGCCCGTCGCCACGAGCGTCAGCGGATTCAGCGCTTCGTCCATCCGCAGCCCTTCGTAGTACGGCCACGGATACCACGGCGCCATCTTCATCCCCGGCATCTCCCGCGGCCGGTTCGCCGTCACCAGCCGCACAAACTTCGCCTCCGCCTTCGGCTCGACCCTCTTGATCAGCTCCGCAAACGGAAACCCCGTCCACGGCACCGCCATCGACCACGCCTCGACGCACCGGAATCGGTAGAGTCGCTCCTCAAGCGGCATCGTCCTCAGCAAGTCCTCCAGATCGAACTTCGCCGGCTTGTTCACCAGCCCCGTCACTTCGACCGTCCACGGCTGCGTCCGAAACTTCCCCACACGGTCTTTGACCGCTTCCTTGTCCGTCGGGTGGAACTCGTAGAAGTTGTTGAAGCTCGTCGCCGCCCACTCCGGCGTCATCGGACGGTCCAGTGTGAACTCGGGGTTCCGCTTGGCCGGATACGGCCCCCTCCCGCCGACCGCCCGCCCGACACAAGCCTGGATCCCTATGAACCCCGCCGCCCGCAGAAGCTGCCTGCGGTTAAAATACACCGCTTCCGGCGTCGCCTCCCGCTCGGGAATCTCCCAGCCTCTCACGACTCTGACCAGCATCCCAGCACCCTCCCTACACCTGCCTTTCACCCTAATCGCACTTGCCGTTCCCAGCTTCCAGACACACCTCCCCTTCCCCTGCCAGACCCAGTCCCAGTCCCGATCCGTGCTTCTAGTACCGCGGGCCCCTTCGCGAACGTGAGCCCGACCCGCCGCCACCGCGCCGCTCCGGACGCCGCTCCTCGCGCGGCCGCGCCTCATTCACGACCAGCCGTCGCCCGAGGAAGTCGCGCCCGTTGCAGCTTGCAATGGCTTGCGTTGCCGCGTTGTCGTCCTTGATATCCGCAAAAGCGAACCCCCGCGACTCGCCCGAAAACCGGTCCCGCACGATCGTGATCTCATCCGCCGTCACCCCGGCCTGCGAGAACAGCTCGTACAGCTCCGATTCCGTCGCCTGATAGGAAAGATTCCCGATATACAGTTTCATGCTTCGCTCCCTTCCGCCCGTAAATTGCTGAAATTGCCGAGAATCAGAAGGGCTACGAAGCAACTCAACGGGCGCGGTTTCGCTTCGGCCCCCTGCCCTGCCACGGACCGTCGGGGACCGCACTCCCCTAGTATTCCCCTAAATCCGCCGCCGCGTCAACCCCCCCACCCCGGCGCCTTCCAACCCTAACCCGCTCCCCTTAAATCGCCATTTCGCCCCGTTCGGTGTTTCGTATTTGTCAACCGCGCCGGATTGCGGCAAACTGCTTTACAAACAAAGGCTTAATCAAACTGTACGAGAAAGTACTGATCTTCCGCAGGAGGTGGGATGCGATGAGTTCACCAGCCATCGAGCCAAAGCCGTCACCGGAGTTGGTGCAGATCGAATCCATCGAGGCTGTCATCCGGAGCCGATTGGCCCAGGAGCGGGCCCGGCTGGAGCGCGAAGCCGCCGTCGCCCCCCAGCCGCGCCAGCACTTCAAACGGCCCGTGGAGCGCCCCTTTACCAAGGACCAGCGCCCCCACACCACCCTGCTGTTCGGCGGCCTGACCTGGAAACACGAGAAGCTGATTCACGGCGCCCTGGAAGGGCTCGGCTACAAGGCCGAAGCCTTGCCGACACCCGATGTCGCCGCCTTCCAGACTGGCAAGGAGTACGGCAACAACGGGCAGTGCAATCCGACCTATTTCACCGTCGGCAACCTCGTCCAGTACCTCCAGCGGCTCGAAGAGCAGGGCCTCAGCCGCGAAGAGATCATCGACCGCTACGTCTTCTTCACGGCCGGCGCCTGCGGGCCCTGCCGCTTCGGCATGTACGAAGCCGAATACCGCCTGGCGCTTCGGAATTCGGGCTTCGACGGCTTTCGCGTCCTCCTGTTTCAGCAGTCCGGCGGCCTGAGCCAGTCCGATGCCGAGCAAGGCCTCGAGATGAACCTGGACTTCTTCCTCGGCATCCTCAACGCCATGAACTGCGGCGACGTGCTGAACGACGTCGCTTACGCGATCCGCCCCTACGAAGTACAGCCCGGCCAGACCGACCAGACGCTCGCGCGGATCATGGACTACATGCATGAGGTGTTCCTCCGCACGCAGCCCTGGAAAGTCGGGGACCGTCTGGCCGCTTTCCTCGGCGGCTTCAAAGATACCGCCGAGTATGTCGGCAAGTTCGTCCGCCAGCTCGCCGGCGATGACTTCACCTCCGCCCTCCGCCGCTGCCGCGACATGTACAACGAGATCGAAGTCGACCGCCTGCGCGTCAGGCCGATCGTCAAGATCACCGGCGAGTTCTGGGCCCAAACCACTGAGGGCGATGGCAATTTCAACATGTTCCGCTTCCTCGAGCGCGAGGGCGCCCAGGTGCTGGTTGAGCCCGTCGGCACCTGGATCCTGTACATGATCCACCAGGTCGTGCAGAAGCACCGCGACCTCAAGGGGCTCGAAGAAGGCGCCGTCCTGCCGCCGCTATGGCGCCTGGACAAGCGCGCCAGGATCGAATGGCATCACCGCAGCAAGCTGGCCAAGCTGCGGCTCGCCGAAGCGATCTTCAAGCGGGAATACCACCGCCTCGTCGACGCCCTCGGCGGCTTGGCTCACCGGCTCACCGACCAGTACGAGATGCAGCGCCTCGGCCACCCCTATTACAACTCTCGCGCCGGCGGCGGCGAAGGCCACCTCGAGGTGGCCAAGAACATCTACTACTCAAACAAAGACCTCGCCCACATGGTCCTGAGCCTGAAGCCGTTCGGCTGCATGCCGTCCACCCAGTCCGACGGCGCCCAGGCGGCCGTCATCGCTCACCACAAAGACATGATCTATCTGCCCATCGAAACCTCCGGCGAGGGTGAAATCAACGCCCACAGCCGCGTGCAGATGGCCCTCGGCGAGGCCAAGACCAAAGCCAAACGGGAATTCGCCGAGGCGCTTCAACACACCGGACTGTCCCTGGATGACTGCTACGCTTACGTCAACGCGCATCCGGAAATGAAACGACCCATGTACCGCGTACCCCATCGCCAAGGCGTCGTCGGCGTCGCGGCCAACATGGTCTATCACATCGCCGACCGCCGGCGAGCGGAGCGGCGGGGCTAAGCCGGAGGCTCCCAGGAATCGCCTATGTCCAAGAACGTCCTCATCGGCATGGATGTCGGCTCGACCACCGTCAAAGCCGTGGTCGTGGACGCCGCCACCGACGCAACACTTTGGCGGGATTATCAGCGCCACGATACCAGGCAGCCGGAAAAGGTTCTCGAGTTCCTCCGGCGCTTCGAGACCGAAATCGACGGCTTCGCCCCGGACCGCGCGCGCATCTTCATCACCGGCTCCGGCGGCGCGACCATCGGCAAGTATATCGGCGCCAAGTTCGTCCAGGAGGTCAACGCCGTCTCGCTGGCGGTCGAAAAACTCTACCCGGCTTGCGGCTCGGTCATCGAGCTCGGCGGTCAGGACGCCAAGATCATCATCTTCAAGGAAGACCCGGAAACCGGCCGCAAAAAGAAGATCCCGTCGATGAACGATAAGTGCGCCGGCGGTACCGGCGCCGTCATCGACAAGATCAACGCCAAACTCCGCATCCCCCCCGAAAAGCTCTGTGACATGGGCTATAACGGTCTCAAGCTCCACCCGGTCGCCGGCAAATGCGGCGTCTTCGCCGAAACCGACATCAACGGCCTCCAGAAAAGCGGCGTGCCCAATGACGAGCTGATGGCCTCGCTGTTCGAGGCTATCGTCATGCAGAACCTCTCGGTCCTTACCCGCGGCAACACTCTCCGCCCCGAAGTGCTGCTGCTCGGCGGACCCAATACCTACATCCGCGGCATGCGCGAGTGCTGGAAAGCCAATATCCCCAAAATCTGGGAGGAGCGCAAAACCCCCCTGCCCGAAGGCGTCCACCCGGAAGACCTCATCAAAACCCCCGACAACGCCCAATACTTTGCTGCCATCGGCGCCATCGAGTTCGGCAAGGCCGAAGAAGACGGCGCGGGCCGCTACACCGGCTGGGAGAAGCTCGACTGGTACATCCGCGTCGGCCGCGAAGAGGAGAAGAAGAAAAAAGGCGGCAAAGGCGGCTTGGCCAAGTCCCCCGCCGAGTTGCGCGCCTTCCTCGACAAGTACCGCCGCCAGCCCTTCGTCCCCGCCGTCTTCTCCCCCGGCGAAGTGGTCGAGGGCTTCATCGGCCTCGACGGCGGCTCCACCTCCACCAAGGCCGTCCTGCTCTCCAAGGACCCCGAGCGCCGTGTCCTCGCCAAGGCCTACCAGCTCTCACGCGGCAACCCCATCGAGGACACGATGGAGATCTTCGCCCGCCTCGAGCAGCAGGTCCGCGATCAGGGCGCCTCCCTTCGCGTCCTCGGCGTCGGCGCCACCGGCTACGCCAAAGACATCCTCAAGGACGTCATCGGCGCCGATGCCGCCATCGTCGAAACCGTCGCCCACACCCAGGCCGGCCTCCACTTCTACGACGATATCGATGTCATCTGCGACATCGGCGGCCAGGACATCAAAATCATCATCCTCAAAGACGGCCGCGTCAAGGATTTCAAGCTCAATACCCAATGCTCGGCCGGCAACGGCTACTTCCTCCAGTCCACCGCCCAGGGCTTCGGCGTCCCCGTCGAGAAATTCGCCGACGTGGCCTTCAGCGCCTCCGGCTTCCCTCAGTTCGGCTACGGCTGCGCAGTGTTCATGCAGAGCGACATCGTCGACTTCCAGCGCCAGGGCTGGAAGCCGGAAGAGATCATGGCCGGCCTGTGCAACGTCCTCCCAAAGAACGTCTGGCTCTACGTATCCCAGATCCCCAACCTCGCCGCCATCGGCCGCCGCTTCCTGTTGCAAGGGGGCACCCAATACAACCTCGCCGCCGTCAAAGCCCAGGTCGACTTTATCGAGTCCCGGTTCAAAGGCAAGGACGTCCGTCCCGAAGTCATCGTCCATAAGCATTGCGGCGAGGCCGGCGCTATCGGAGCCGCCCTCGAAGCCGGCCGCCTCTACGACAACGGCCGCCAAACCACCTTCATCGGACTCGAGGCCGTCCAGCGCATCCATTACAAGACCACCCGCAACGAGGACACCCGCTGCTACTTCTGCAAGAACAAGTGCCTCCGCACCTTCATCGACGTCCGCACCACCACCATCAACCCAGACGCCTACCGGCCGAAAAACTCCAAGGTCCCCCTCGAAGACGGCGCCCAGCGCCTCATTATCGCTACCTGTGAGAAGGGTACCGTCGAAGACGTCGCCGAAATGCGCGTCATCAAAGGCGGCCTCGACAGAATCCGCAAGGAAAACCCCAATTTCGCTGAAATCGCCGCCCGCCAGGTCTTCAAAGTGCCCAATGTCGAGCTCGTCGCCGACCCGCCTCCCCGCTTCGCCTTCACCTCCGCGCAAAAGCGCCGCCTGGCACTGATGAATCGCCGTGCCGCCCTCCGCATCGGCATGCCCCGCGTGCTCAACATGTACTCCATGGCCCCCCTGTTCACCGGTTACTTCGCCGCCCTGGGCATCGACCCCCAAAACCTCGTCTTTTCCGACTACACCTCCGAGGAGCTTTACAAAGCCGGAGCCAAACGCGGCGCCATCGACCCCTGCTTCCCGTCCAAGCTCGGCATCCCCCACGTCCACAACCTCCTGTTGGTCCACCATAAGCGCAAGCCGCTCGACATCATCTTCTTCCCCATGATCGACGACCTGCCGAGCGACCTCGCCTGCACCCAGGGCAGCCGCTCCTGCCCCACCGTCGCCACCACCCCGGAAGCCGTCAAGGCCGCCTTCACCAAAGAGGGCGACCTGTTCGCCGAAAACGGCATCCTGTTCCTCGACACCTTCGTCAATACCGCCCAGCCCAGGCTCTTCGAACGCCAGATGTACCTCCAGTTCAAAGACATCCTCGGCCTCTCCCCCGAGGAAAACCACCGCGCCGTCACCCAAGCCTACCAGGCCCTCGAGCACTTCTACTCCGTCACCCTTCGCAAAAGCGCCCGCGAAGTGCTCGACCAGCTCGAACGCGAAAACCGCATCGGCGTCGTCCTGCTCGGCCGCCCCTACCACAACGACCCCGGCATCAATCACGAGATCCTCGATGAGTTCCAGAAGCTCGGCTATCCGGTCTTCACCCAGGACTCACTCCCCATCGACGAGGACATCCTCGACCGCCTCTTCGGCGACGAAGTCCGCCGCGGCGACATCCCCCACCCCATGGCTATCACCGACGTCTGGAAAAACAGCTACAGCGAGAACACCTCTCGGAAAATCTGGGCCGCCAAGTACGTCGCCCGCCACCCCAACCTCGTCGCCCTCGAGCTTTCCAGCTTCAAGTGCGGCCACGACGCCCCCATCTACACCGTCGTCGAGGAGATCATCGAGCGCAGCGGCACCCCCTACTTCTGCTTCAAAGACATCGACGAAAACAAACCGTCCGGCTCCATCAAGATCCGCGTCGAGACCATCGGCTACTTCCTCAAGCGCTACCGCGAAGACCTGATCGCCAACAAAGGCAAGCAGAAATCGATCGAGGAACGCTTGGCCGACTACGAGCGCCGGCTCCGCGCCCAACTCCTCAAGCAGCCCCTCGGCGCCCCCCACCAGGAGCGCCTCATCCGCGACGCCTTCGACACCGGCGCCATGCCCACCATCCACGTGGGCCTTGAGGAGCTCGCCGCCTCCAACCCCGCCCGCCGCCAAACCGCCCACCTGGTGGCCGGGGATTGATGCCGCTCGGGGTTCCCGCGCCGCACCTCACCCGGCGCCCCTGGTCCCCCCGGCCCCGGCCGGCCGCTGCCCGTGCCACGGCTCACCTGGTCTAAACTGGCTAGGGGAAATGCCGCACACGGCTCCATCTCCGTCTGCCCCCTCCCCCGCCGCCCGGCGCTTTGCCCGCGCCGCCTGGGCCGTCCTCGTCTATGTTCTCTTGGTTGTGCTCTGGGGCGCCTTTGTTCGCGCCACCGGCTCCGGCGCCGGCTGCGGAGGCCACTGGCCCCTTTGCAACGGCGAGGTCGTCCCCCGCTCGCCCACCGCCGAAACCATGATCGAGTACACCCACCGCCTCACCAGCGGCCTTTCCCTACTCGCCGTCGCCCTGCTCTGCATCTGGGCCTTCCGCCTCTTCCCGCGCGGCCACCGCGTCCGCCTCATGGCGATCCTCTCCCTGCTGTTCTTGTTGATAGAGGCCGCCCTCGGCGCCGGCCTCGTATTGTTCGGATTCGTCGCCCAAAACGCCTCCCTCAGCCGCGCCGTCTATTTGTCCGCCCATCTGACCAATACCCAGGTGCTGCTGGCCATGCTCGCCCTCACCGCTTGGTTCGCCACCCACGAGGCGCCCTCCGCGACCAAGCCGCGCCGGCTATTCGCCGCCCTAGCCGTCGCCCTCGCCGTCAGCGTCACCGGTGCCGTCGCCGCCCTCGGCGATACCTTATTCCCAGCCACATCCGTGGCCGCCGGGCAGCAGAACCTGTCAGAAACCTCGCGCCTTTTGTTTCGCCTCCGCCTCGTGCACCCCGTAACCGCCGCTGCCGGGGGATGCTTCCTCCTGCTGGCCGCCCTCTGGGCGTTGCGCGCACAACCCTCCCCCGACGCCGCCGTGGCGGCCCGCCTGGTCGTCCTGCTCGTGCTGGTTCAGCTCGCCGCCGGTGTGATCAATATCCTGTTGCTGGCCCCCGTTTGGATGCAGCTGCTCCATCTGCTCTTGGCCGACCTGCTGTGGCTCGCCTTGGTGGTCCTCTTCGTCACCGCGCCATCGCCCGCCCTTCGGACCGTATGACCGCCCGCTGGCCCTGGCGCTCCGCCGCCGTGATCTTTCTCCTGGCCGCCGCCGTCACTTCGCTGTTCATCATCAACCTCTGCGACTGGATTTACGACTGCGGCTGCCGATCCTGGTGGGCCGGCGCGGCCGACCGCTGCAACGTCCACTCCCCAGACGGCCCCCACTGCCCCTGGTGCGCTGCCGGAACCCGCGGATTCGCCGCCGTCTACCTCGGCATCCTCGCCCCCCAAGCCCTGCTCAGTTTCTGGCCCCGCCGCTGGCGCTGGCAATGGCGCCTCGCCGCCGCCCTAGCTGCCTCGCCGATCATCGGAGCCGCCATCGGCCTCATCATGGGCTGGCGCGCCGGCTACTGGGAGTAGCCCTCCTTCAGACTTCCAGCCCCACGCTTCGCATCAGTTCAATCGCGTTGCTGTGCTCCACTACGCCCGGCCGCAGAATGTAATCGAACGTCATCCGGCCCTTCTCCAGCCGGTCCTGGAAGTGCACGTTCGCCGCCTTCGGCGCCAGCCGCTCGGCAATGTGCGCCAGCGCCAGATCATGCGTCGTCACCAGCCCCATCGCCCCCCGCTCAACCAATCCCCGCACAATCGCCTCGGCCCCGACCTTCCGGTCATGCGAGTTGGTCCCGTGCAGCAGTTCGTCCAGCAGAAACAGCAGCGGCTTGCCGTTTTTCTCCTCCGCCAGCTCCATCAGCCGCCGGATCCGCGTGATCTCGCTGTAGAACCGCGACATGCCGCTCTGAAGCGAGTCCGTGACCCGGATCGCCGCGCCCACCCGCAACGGCGACAGCCGCAGCCGCCGCGCCCGCACCGGCGCCCCCGCCATCGCCAGCACTGCATTCGTGCCCACCGTCCTCAGCAGCGTGCTCTTGCCGGACATGTTCGACCCGCTCACCACCAGCAATTGCCGCTCGCTGTCCAGCCGCACGTCGTTCCGCACGCACTGGCTCTCCGGGATCAGCGGATGCCCCAGCCCCTCACCCTCGAAGCACGCGCATCCTTCCACCAGCTCGGCAAACGGGTCCGACGGATGCTCGTACGCATAGCCCGCCAGCGCGCTCAGCGCTTCGAATTCGCCCACCGCCCGCAGCCATCGGCGCACCTGCGGCCCTGTCTTCTTCCGCCACGCCTCCACCGCAAAACACAGTTGCGTCGACCACAGCAACAGCGGCCCCACCGCCCGCATCACCAGGTGGTCCCGGCTGTCCAGCAGCTCGATCAGCCGCTTCAGCCTCCTGATCCGCCGCGACGGCGTCTGCCCCCCGGTCTCGAGCGCCTTCTGAAGTCTCCTCAGGCGGGCGCAGGAAAACGGCTCCTGCTCGAGCCGCCGCAGCACCTCGGACAGCACCGCCAGGTCGTGCGACGGATGCTCCACCTCCCCCATCACCTCCAGCACCCGCCTCCGGTACCACAGGCCGAGCGCCCCCTCGGCCGCCACCACCCCCGCCAGAAACGCCGCCGCCGGCAGCCCGTGCAAGATCCACCCGACGAACGTGCCCGCCGACACTGCCGCCAGCGCCGCCGCCCCCATCCGTCCCGCCGTCGAATCCAGCAGGGGCGGCGCCTCCCCCCAACGCGGCAGCGCCCCCGCGTGAACGCCCCGCCGCACCTCTTCGCCCAGCAACGCCAGCTCCTCCCGCAACTCCAGCCGGTCCCGCAGTTCCTCGACGGCCTCCTGCCGTTCCCGGATCTCCTCCGGCTCGGCGGGGTGCAGCAGCCAGTATGCCAGCGTTCTCTGCCCGGCCAGCGTCCGCGCCGTGCACATCATCTCGAACAGGCTGCCGCGGCCGAACAGGTCCAGATCCAGGGCGTAGGGGTGTTGGTCGTCGGCAAAGCGCTCGCCGCAATCGCCCTTCCCGCTCCACCGCCCCTCCAGCCGCTCCACGCCCCGTTCGTAAAATCGCGCCGCCCGGTGCGCCCGGCGCCGCCTTCGCTGCACCCGCTCGTGGACGACCACCAGCGCCACAAACCCGACGGCCGGAAACAGCAGACTCCACGCCGGAAGGCTGTGCCCCGCGAATACGAGCCAGCAGGCCGCTACTCCAACAACAACTACTGCCAGCCGTGCATTCCCCAGCCGGATGTGGAGCCGCTTGTACCGCTGTTCCACCTGCCGCCGGGCTTCCAGACGTTGTTTGTACTCGGAAGCAGGATCCAACTTCGCCTCCGATTTCCAGAATAATCGGTCGGCGAGCTCCTCCGAACACACACCTCCCCCTCGCCGGGAACACCGCTCTCCCCTGCCCCGGCTCCCGTCGCGGAAGCTCTGCTGGCGCAGGCTTCAGCTCGCCTTTACTGCCCGGCCCGCTTCGCCGTAAACTCCCGCGTGCGGCCGCTGCCTTCTCGTTCGCTGGTGAACTTGATCTCGTCCCCCGATACCTTGCCCTTATACAGGATCCGCATCCCTTGGCCCACCACCATCACGAAGGAAATCTCATCGCCGCTGATCTTTCCCTCGGAAATCTCTCGGTCGCCCCCGGGCGTAGACATCGTGCCGGTCAGCTTGTCGCCTTCCGCCTTGAAGTTGAACGTCACCTCCCGCATCGCGCCTTCTCGCCCGGGCACCTGAGCCGTCCACTTCCCATCAACGTTCGCCGCGAGGGCCACTACCGCTGCGCACAACAGCAGGGCCGTCAACCACAACAAAACGTTCGTCTTCATAAAAATCGTCTCCTTGCAAAAAGACTTGCTGGCTGTAGAGACGACCACCGCGTCGCCGAGATTACCGAGGCTCTCAAAATCCGCCGCCGGCGCCTTAAATCCCCCGCCCCGGCAGCCGGCCGCCCTCCCGATGGATACTAATACGAAACACCTGAGGTTGCCTATGCCCCGCCATCTCAACAGTTCCTACTTCTTGAACCTGGCCGCCGCAGCCCTCACCCTCGCGCTGCTGCCGCCCGCCCCCGCCCAAATCCGCCCGGACCCCGACCTGCCCGGTCTCGGAAACAAGCTCGAACGCCTCGACTGGCTCCAGGACGCCGGCTTCGGTATGTTCGTCCACTGGAGCCTCGACAGCCAGATCGGCAGCGTCATTTCCCACAGCATGGTCGGCGCCTCCGAGGACTATCTGCGCTGGTTCGTCCACGAACTCCCCCGCACCTTCCACCCTACCCGCTGGAACCCGGACGAGCTCGCCGTGCTCGCCAGGCTCGCCGGCATGCGCTACGTCGTCTTCACCGCCAAGCACCACAGCGGCTTTTGCTGGTGGGACACCGCCACCACCGACTTCAAGATCACCAACACCCCCTACGGCCAGGATCTCCTTTACGGCTACGTCCGCGCCCTCCGCCGCCACGGCCTCGCCGTCGGCTTGTATTACTCCCCCGAAGACTTCGCCTGGCTGTACCGCAACGGCTTCGACGTCCGCCGCCGCAACCTGAATCCCCATCCGGACACCGATCCGGCCTACGTCCGCCACATCTCCCGGCAGGTCACCGAACTGTTCACCAACTACGGCCCCATCGACGTCCTCTTCATCGACGGCGAAGGCGAGCTCCCCACCAAGAAGGTCGCCTGGACCCTCCAGCCCAACTGCCTCATCACGCGCGGCGCCATCGAAACCCCGGAGCAGTTCGTCCCCGGCCGCCCGCCCGCCGGCCCCTGGGAGTCCAACCTCACCATGGGCACTCAGTGGCAGTACAAGCCCACCAACGAAGAATACAAGTCCGGCGGCCGCATCATCGAAATCCTGATAGAGACCCGCGCCAAGGGCGGCGCCCTCCTGCTCAACGTCGGCCCCAAACCCAACGGCGAGCTCCCCATCGAGCAAGAGGAGCGCCTGCGCGAGGTCGCTCTCTGGCATGCCGTCAATGGCGAAGCCGTTCACAATACCCGGCCCTGGATCGTCCCCCGCGAGGAGGATATCTGGTTCACCCGGCGCAAGGACGGCGCTGCCCTCTACGTCTTTCTCACCCGCCGGCCGGACTGGCCCCGCGGCCGGCGCCGCGACTTCCTCCTCCGCTCCGTCAAAGCCACTGCCCGGACCCGCATCTCCGTGCTCGGACACAATGGCCGCATCGTCGAGTACATGCCCGACGTCGATCCCACGCCGCGCTTTGAACAAACGCCGGATGGGCTCCACATCTCCGTCGTCCGCGCCCAGCGCCTCTACAACAACCACCGCTGGCCCAATCCCGTGGTCGTCAAGCTGGAACACGTCGAGCCCGCCTTCACCCAGGTCCCCTACGCCGAAACCCTCGGCGCCGAAGCCATCGAGCCCGGCACGGTTCTCCTACGCGGCGAACTGCTCGAACTCGCCGGCGCCGCCGAAGTCGAAGTGGGCTTCGAATACCAGCTCTACGCCGGCTTCGCCGCCGCCATGCACAACGTCGAATGGATCGCCACCCCGACCCGGAAGATGAATGCCCCCGGCCGCTTCGAAGTCCGGCTCAGCCGGCTCCGACCCGGCGCCGAATACCAGTACCGCGCCTTCGTCAAACACCCCAGGATCACCATCCGCGGCGACCACAAGCTCATCGCCCTCAACTGACCCGCTCGCACCATATCATCCACCCAGGACTCGGAAACTTACCGGACGACACTGCCTCCTTTCCGCGGCCGCCCTCGCCGTGTGGTCGAGTCCGGAAGCCTCGGGCTCCCTCGAGTACGCACCGCGCGCGCTCGGCGACCAGGGGATCCTGCATGCGGCCTCGGCCGCGCTGCGCGCGCTCACCTGCCATTGGGCTCACTGGTCCCAAGACCAGCTCGCCTGGAACGTCTGCGTTTTCCTCGCGCT
>FWPU01006641.1_pt1 | contig 22766 bp, 19 predicted proteins | sample 2228361 | NCBI WGS metagenome assembly FWPU01 (sample SAMEA103939777, study PRJEB20133) | metagenome
CTGGCGGCCTTCGGCCGCCAGCGCCAAAACCCCTCCGCATTTTTCTTGCCTACTTGCTCACTTGCCCCCTTGCTCCCCCGCCAGCGGGGGAGAAGGGGGCCGGGGGATTGCTAAAAGGGCCAAACTTCAGGAAAGGGGAAAGAGGGAGTTTCGGAGCGAAAGAATCCCATAGGAAGGATGTCTGCTTTTGAATGAATAAGCGCCCCTTATTTTACAGGGAGTTTTCCCGAACAAACCCCATCACCTCGTCTACATACGCGAAGGCCAGGCAGGTGACGGTATCCGCGCCGCCGTAGTAGATCGCCATCCGCCCCGTGGGCGGGTCCACCAGCGCGGCGCAGGGGAAGACCACATTGGGCACATCGCCCACGCATTCGTAGTACTCCCGTGGATTCATCAGATACGGGCGGGAGCGGTAGATCACCTTCCAGGGCTGGTCCAGGTCCAGGAGCGCTGCTCCGAAACTGTAGACAAAGCCGTTGCAGGAGGTCAGGACGCCATGGTAGAAGAGGAGCCACCCTTCGGAGGTCTCAATGGGGGTGGGACCGGCGCCGATTTTGGTGGATTGCCAGCCTCCGACCGGGGCCATCACGAACCGGTGATGCCCCCAGTGGATCATATCCGGGCTCTCGCTGTAGAAGATGTCGCCGAAAGGGGTGTGGCCGCGGTCGCTGGGACGGCTGAGCATAGCGTATTTCCCACGGATACGGCGGGGGAACAGGACTCCGTTGCGGTTGTAGGGCAGGAAGGCGTTCTCCAACTGGTAGAACGCCCGGAAATCCCAGGTATAACCCACCCCGATGGTCGGCCCGTGGTAGCCATTACACCAGGTGACGTAATACCGGTCCTCCAGCCAGCAGACGCGCGGGTCGTAGCCGTAGACGAACTGGCCGATCTCCGGATCGTCGCAAATGAACTGGATGCGCCGGGGCTCTATCTGCCAGTGGATACCGTCGTCGCTGAAGCCGGCGTGGAGTTGCATATCCCGGGCCGTGTTATCGCAGCGGAAGACCCCGGCGAATTTCCCGTTGAAGGGGACGACGGCGGAATTAAAGATGCTGTTTGCGCCCGGCACCGCGTCCCGGGTGATGATGGGGTTTTTGCTGTAGCGCCAGACGATGTCACTGCACCCCCGGGGACGGTCTTCCCAGGGGATGTTGGGGAGCGGAGAACCCGTAATCGTCACTTCGGGCACGGCGGATTCCTCCTCACGCGAAGGGGATAAGGGATGGATCAGCAACGATAGCAGGCCACCCAGTGGTCCGGCGCGACCTCTACCAGCGGGGGGACCCCTTCGGTGCACTCCCGTGTCCCCCGGGGACAGCGGGAATGATACACGCATCCGTCCCCATATATGCTATCCCCGCTCTCCACCGATCGGGCCGTCTTCACCCATTTCTGGTCCAGCCGCGGGACGGACTCCATCAGCAACTGGGTGTAGGGATGAAGCGGGCTGGCAAAGACCCGCTCCGTCCGCCCCATCTCCATAATGCGCCCCCGGTAGAGGATGACCGTGCGCTCGCTGATGTAGTACCCCAGGGAGAGGTCGTGGGTGATGAAGAGGATGGAAAGCCCCCGGCTTTTCAGGTCGGCCAGCAGGTTGAGCACGTCAATGCGGGTGGATGCGTCCAGCATGCTAATGATTTCGTCGGCCACCAGAAACTGGATGTCCAGCAGGAGCGCGCGGGCAATGAGAAACCGCTGCAGTTGCCCGCCGCTCAGTTGATGGGGAAACTTGTTCAGCACCTGTTGCGGATTCAGGCCGACGGACCTTAGCGCCTCTTCCACCTTCGCGTCCCAATCGGCCTGGGGAATATGTGGGTAAAACTCCCGCCGGACAATCTGGAAAATCCGGTCCGCCTTGAAAATGGGGTTATACGACCCGAAGGGGTCCTGGAAGACTCCCTGCACCTTCCGGTAGTAATCCTTCAGGGCATACCCTTTGAGGGTAGAGATGTCCACATCGTTGAACCAGATTTTCCCCGAGGTGATGGAGATAAGCCGCAGGATCATCTTGCCGATGGTGGATTTCCCGCTGCCGCTCTCGCCGATCAGCGAGACCACCTCTCCATCCCCGATGTCAAAACTGACGTCGCGCACGGCCGGAAGTTTTCTGCTGCCGAACGCGCCGACGCGGTAGATTTTGGAGACCCGATCCAGCCGCATCATGTTCCGTACTCCCTCCAGCAGGCTACGAAGTGGCCCGGTTCAATTTCCAGGAACGGGGGGACGTCCCGACACTTCTCAAAGGCCACCGGACAGCGGTCCTGGAAGCGGCATCCGGGGGGTGGGTCCAGCAGGGTTGGCGGACTGCCGGGGATGCCACTCAGACGGGTTTCGGCATACCGCACCCCGACCTGGGGCAACGATCCGATGAGCATCTTTGTATATGGATGCCGCGGCCGATGGATGATCACCTCGGTAGGGGCCTTTTCGGAGAGTTGCCCGGCGTACATCACCAGAATGGAGTCGGCAACCTGGTAGAGGATGGAAATGTCGTGGGTGATGACCATAATGCTTTTGACGAACCCCCGGTTCCGGAACTCCACCAGCATTTCCATCACCGCTTTCTGGGTGGAGACGTCCAGCGCCGAGGTAATCTCGTCGGCGATCAGTACGGAGGGGTTCAGCAATGTGGAAAGGACCAGCACGACCCGCTGTTTCATCCCCCCGGAGAGTTCTATGGGATACATTTTCAGCACGTCGTGGGAAAGCCCCACCAGGTCCAGCCGTCGCTTCAGTTCGGGCAGGATTTCGCCGTAGTCTATTCCCCGGGAAAGGACCACTTCGCCGATCATTTTGCCGATTTTGCGGATCGGGTTGAGGGCATTCATCGCGTATTGAGGGATGATGGAGATTCGCTTGAAACGGTACTCCCGCATCCGTTCCATATCCCAGATAGGCAATTCCTCGCCGTCCAGGACCACCCGACCGCGCACGAATTTCATCGGGGGCTTCAGAAGGACGATGCCATGGCCGAGGGTGGTCTTCCCACATCCGGACTCTCCCGCCACTCCCATGATTTCCCCATCGGCCATAGTGAAGGTTGCGTCCTCCAGGGCGCGGGCGTCCCCCCGAAGCGTCTGATAGTACAGGGTGAGGTTCTCCACTTGCAGCGACACGGCTCACAACTCCCGGAGTTTGGGATTGAAGACTTCATCCAGCCCCACGTTGGTGACGTAGAGCGCGCCGACGATGGCGGTGATGGCTGCGCCTGGCGGGACAAACCACCACCAGATTTTCAGCGGAAGCGCCGCCCAGAGAAGCGCGTAGTTCATCATCAGCCCCAGGGAGATGGTGTTCGTCGGACCGAGGCCGATGAAGTCCAGCGCGGCCGCGTTGAGCACCGCCCCGCCGAACTGGAGGATGTAGACCAGGAGCAGGTAGGACATCATGTTCGGGGCGATCTCGCCGAAGATAATCCGCCAGGATTTCATTCCGGACATCCGGGCCATATCCACATAGTCCCGGACGCGCAGGGAGAAGGTCTGGGCCCGGATGGCCCGCGCGGCCCAGGGCCAGGCCGTCAGCCCGATAAGGATGCTTTCGGTGAGGATGCCCCGCACGGTGAGGTAGGCGGCCACAATGATGAGCACGGCCAGGGTGGGGATGATCAGCACGATGTTGGTGATCATATTCAGGATTTCATCCGCCATCCCTCCCCGATAGCCGGCGGTGAAGCCGATGAGGATTCCCAGCACGGTGCCGATACTCCCCCCGATCAGGCCCACGATAAACGTCGCTTTCAGGCCGTGGACGAACTGCGAGAAGACGTCCTGGCCGAAAATGGTCGTCCCGAACCAGTGCTCTCGGGAGGGGGGAAATGCGGCTGCTTCTACATATTCGTTGGGGGGATACTTCGCCAGGGACGGCCCGACGATTGCCAGTACCACAAAGAAGAGAATAATGGAAACACCGATGCGCAACTTTTTGTTGCGCCATGCGAAGTACAGGAACTCGCTGCGTACTTTCCGCTCCATCACGCTCCCTCCCCCACCATTCCCAGCCGCGTGCGCGGGTCCACAACCACGTAGGCGATGTCAATGAAGAGATTCGCCAGCAGCACTCCCAGGATGATGAAGAGGAAACAGCCCTGGATCAGGAAGTAATCCTGGTTCTGGATGGCCTGAACGATCATGTTGCCGATACCAGGGTAGGCGAAGACCACTTCCGTCGCTACTGCGCCAGCCACAATGGTCCCCAACTGCAGGGCCAGGCCCGTAATCTGGGGGAGGACGGCGTTGCGGAAAGCGTAGCGACGGATCAGCCCCTGCGGCGCGCCCAGGGCTTCCAGGTAGCGGGAATAGTCGGCCTCCAGTTCGTAGATGATCATGTTGCGCATCCCGATGGCCCATCCACCGAACATCACCATAAACAGGGAGAGGAAGGGCAGGAACCAGTGCCAGAGGAGGTCTTTTATGAATGCCCACGAGAGGTGGGGGCGCAACTCAAAACTGTATGCGCCCGCGATGGGGAACCATCCGGCGAGAATCCCCAGCGCCCAGGCCAGGAGCAGAGCCAGCCACATGTAGGGGGTGGCAGTAAGGATGTAGCCCAGGGGAAGAACGGTGTTATCCATCCAGCGCCGCCGGGCGGCCAGCGCCCCAAAGTTGTTCCCGGCGAACCAGCTGGCCAGAATCGCCGGCAACAGCAGGAAGACATCGTAGGGGACGGCGGCCTTGATGATATCTATCACCGGTCGGGGAAAGTACAGAGTACTTCTTCCCAGATCGCCCTGGAACACCGATTTCCAGAAGTTGATGTACTGCTGCCACATTGGGACGTCCAGCGCGAAGAGCCGGAGATAATACTCCCGCAGCAGTTTGACCTCTTCCGGGTTCCGGGGCCCCAATCGGCTGATCATCACGTTGATGGGGTCGCCAGGCATAAGGCGGGGGATTAACCAGTCTATGCTGACCGCCAGAAAGAAAGTCAGGATGTAGATCAGCAATTTTCTGCCCAGATAGCGGGTCACGGCGCCTCCCTCGAGTTACGCTATGCAGGATTGCTCATCCGCATCGTAAATTATACCACATTTGTGCCAGAAAATGGGGGTGGAAGGAGCGGCCGTGCCGTCTCCCCCCACCCCCCGCTTATCCCATTGCGATTGCTTCGGCGCGGCGGATAGCCGCTTTAGAAAAGCCGCCCCTCCCCTCTCAGGGGAAGGGCGGCGAAAAGGGCTACTTCTGGACCGGCTTCAGTTCCGTGAGCATCAGGATGGCGGTCATGTTCCAGTAGCCTTCCCAGGTGCACGGCAGGTACTTGGGAGCGCCCTCCGCAGCCGACGGCCAGTTGGTCCAGTTGATTTCGTGCCACTGGGCCCACAAACCGTTGTACCACATTGGGATGGCGGGCATCTCGGTCAGCTGGATGCGCTGAATCTGGGACGTCACCGCCTTCATCCCTTCAATGTCCTCCACGGGCACCCGGTCCAGTTGATCCACCAGGGCGAACACGTCGGGGTTCTCATAGCGGCCGAAGTTCCCGCCGAACATCGTGTCCTGCAAGGGGTGGTTGAAGAGCCAGTTATAGAAGGTCCAGGGGGTACTGCTCAGGTTGGAGCCGAAGTTGTTGATGGCCATGTCAAAGTTGCCGCCCGGGACCATCTCCCAGTAGGAGGGGAAGTCCGGGAACTCCGGCTGCAGGTTGATTCCCACCGCCTGCGCGCTGTTGGCGATGACCTTGATGGACTCCATCCAGTCGGTCCAGCCGAAGGGCACGATGACCTTCAGTTCAATCTTGGAGCCATCGGGCGCCTCCACCCAGCCATCCCCGTCCACATCCTTGTAGCCGGCCGCGGCCAGGATCCGGCGGGCCTCATCCGGGTTGTAGGTGAAGCCCAGTTCATCCACCACCGCCTGGTCCACGTACTGCTCCCAGACCGGCAGCAGGCCGGTGGGGTTGGCCTTGGCGACGATGTTGCCGTAGACCTTGTTGACGATGTCGTCCACGTTGATGGCGTAGGCCATCGCCCGACGGAACGCCGGGTCATCCATGGGCTTCTTCTTGGTGTTCATGAACAGGAAGGCGGTATTGGCGGAGAGCATGTACGGCGGGTCGTCGTACCAGGTCTTCACACCGTAGCCACCCTCCACCAGGGTGTTGATGCCCGGCAGGAAGTTGTTGCTCAGGTCCATCTCGCCCTTCAGGAAGAGGCCCAGCGCCACGTTGTTGCTGGGGTTGACGATGTCCACGATGTACTTGGGCGCCACGCTCTTGCCCAGCAGTTTCGTCGCCCACCAGTTCTCGTTCCGCTTCCAGACCATGCGGTCTTCGGAATGCGTCTCATAGACGTAGGCGCCGGAACCCACCGGAGGGATGTTCTGACCGGTGGTGATCTCCTCCTCGGAGCGGGTCTCCCAGATGTGCTTGGGGACGATGGTGAGGGAGTAGAGGACGTAGCCCCACTCCTGGTAGCGGGGATCGGAGAAGGTGAAGCGGACGGTATAGTCGTCTACCGCCTCCACTTTCTCCAGCCACTCCCAGACGTAATTGAACGTGGTACCCGCAATCTTGCGCACCTCAAAGGAGAAGACCACGTCGGCGGCCGTCAGGGGCTTGCCGTCCTGCCACTCAATCCCCTGGCGGATTTTGGCCTCGTACACGTTGTCGGCGGTCCACTTCCCGCTCTCGGCCAGCCACGGGATGAACTCGTTCTTCAAGGGGTCGTAGAGGAAGAGGGTCTCGTAGCAGAGACCGATCAGCCCCGTAGCCTTATCCCCACCGTAGAGCGGGTTCCAGGACGAGGGCGGCCCCCATTGCTTGCCGCTGGTGTAGATGGTCTCGTTGCGCGGATACACCACCTCCGTCGGCGAGGGGGTCGCCGTGACCACCACCTCCTTTTCCACCTCTACCGTCTTCTCCACCGGAACGGTCACGGTGACCGTTTGGGGAGCGCAGGCCGCCAGCAGGGCGACCACCGTGAGGACAGTCAGAACAAGAAGCATCGGTTTCCGGTACATTTTTCTCCTCCTGGGAAACGTTTTGTGGACTGGAACAATAAGGGTTTATTGGGGTGTGGAATGAACTTTTCTCGCAATATGCATCCCTCCTTTCATCAAGCGCGTGTGCGAGTTTGCGAGTTTGCAAGTGTGCAAGTGTGCAAGTGTGCAAGTGTGCAAGTTTGCAAGTGTGCAAGTGTGCAAGTGTGCAAGTGTGCAAGTTGGCGAGTGGGCAGGTTATTTGGCTTTGATCCCGCAGGAGGCCCGGACAACCAGTTCGGTGGGGAGCACGACCCGGTGAACGGTGTTTCCCTCCGGGTTCTCCATCAAACCGATGAGGAGTTTGACCGCCATGCTTCCGAGTTGTTCTATCGGCTGACGGACAGTGGTCAGCGGCGGTTCCACCATAGAGGCCAGCGGGATATCGTCAAAACCAACCACAGCGATATCTTCCGGGACGCGCATGCCGGCATCCCGGATCACTTTGATCGCACCGATCGCCATCACATCGCTGGCGGCGAATAGGGCCGTCGGCCGATGAGGGAGGAGTCGCTGCGTCGCCGTCCTTCCCCCCTGTTCGGTGAAATCTCCTTCGGCGATGAGTTTCTCGTCTATCGGTATCCCCCGGGAGGCCAGTGCCTGTCGGTATCCTTCCAGGCGGTCCTGCCCGGCACACATGTTGAGTGGGCCCGTGATGGTAGCGATCCGTTCATGCCCCAGGCGGAGGAGATGCTCCACGGCCATCCGCGCCCCGTTGACGTTATCCACATCCACATAATGAATCCGTTCATGGGGGTACCGCCCGACGATCACAAACGGAACGCCGTCCTGCAAAAGGCGGGGAAAAATCGGGTCATCCAGCGGGGCCGAGGAAATCACCACGCCGTCTAGATACCGGCCCCGCAACACTTGCTGATACAACTCGTCCTGCCGGGCGCGGGAATTGCCCGCCTGGCCCTGGCTGAACAGAGAGAGCATCAGGTGGTAGTGGTGGATATTGCAGGCATCGGCAACACCGCGGATGAGGATGGGGAAATACGGGTCGGTGAAGAGGGTGGTCACAGACTGGGGGATAACAAGGCCAATAACCCGGGTGCGCCGGGTGGCGAGGCTACGGGCTGCGGCATGGGGCTGGTACCCGGTCTCCCGAATGACCGCCCAGACCCGTTCCCGCACTTCGGGGCGCACGCTGGGGTGTTGATTGATGACACGGGAGACGGTGGAACGGGAAACCCCCGCCAGTTTGGCGACCTCTTCCAGAGTCGGTGGCATCGTCACCCCTTTTGAGAGCGCTCCCAAAAATGGCCTTTAAAAAATCCGCATTCGGAGCAATTCTGGAGCAACAGAGACACTTTTTTGGGAGCGCTCCCAGAGTTATTTTACCACAAACCTGTCCGTTTGTCAAGACCGCAAATATAGTTCTTATTGGGAAATCGCCGGGTTCATCCCCAGTCTATGGGCGCCTCGCCCTTCCGCTTGCCAATCCGGATGTTCTGAAGTATCCTTGGGGTGCAACGATATGGGGCGGCGGATTCGTCTGGATCATCTGCTGGTGGAACGGGGCCTGATCGCCAGCCGCACTGAGGCCCAGCGGTGGATCCGGGCGGGCGAGGTGCAGGTCGCCGGACAGGTGGTGGACCAACCCGGTGCACTGGTTCCGGCCGATGCGCCGGTCGCGCTGACCGCGCGGCCGCGCTTCGTCAGCCGGGGCGGGGAGAAACTGGAAGCGGCGCTGATCGGATTCGGGATAGACGTCCGCGGACTGGTCGCTGCCGACGTGGGCGCCTCCACCGGAGGCTTCACCGATTGTCTCCTGCAGCGCGGGGCCGCCCGCGTCTATGCCATAGACGTGGGATACGGGCAACTGGACTGGCAACTGCGCCAGGACCCCCGGGTGGTGGTAATGGAGCGAACGAACGCCCGCTATCTGGAGCAACTGCCGGAAAAGGTCCACCTGGTCACCATAGATGTCTCCTTCATCTCACTGCGGCGGATTCTGCCCCAAGTCGTCCGGTGGATGCATTCCCATGGACAGGTGGTCGCGTTGATCAAGCCTCAGTTTGAGGCCGGACGGCGGGATGTGGGGAAAGGGGGCGTGGTCCGGGACCCCGCAATCCACCGCAGGGTGCTGGAGGAGGTCGTGCGGGCCGCGGCCGACCTGGGTCTAACACTGCGCGGGCTGATGGTCTCCCCCCTCCTGGGCCCGGCAGGCAACCGGGAGTTCCTGGGATGGTGGAGTATATCTTCATTCCACGAGGAGGAGTAGATGGAGAGCACCGTTTATTTCGCTACTGCCAGAGCCACTCGCTGGGACTATCAGTTCAGTCTGGTGGCACGATTGGAGCGATTGCTGGAATGTTTGGACCTGGGAAGTCGGATAGAGAAAAACGAGTATGTCGCCATCAAGACCCATTTCGGGTCGGACGGGGCGCACCGGATCGTGCGGCCGGTCTTTCTGCGCAAGATAGCGGAGGCCGTCAAGGCCGTCGGCGGCAAACCCTTCGTCTGTGACACGGTGCGGATCAACGGTTGGGATTACCTGGAGATCGCCAACCAGAACGGGATCAATCCCCTCTCGGTCGGGTGTCCGGTGATCCTGGCGGATGGGCTTTTCGGGTGCGACAGCATAGAGGTGGAATCTGGCCCCATTCTGGGCTCCGTCCGCATTGCTTCGGCTATCTACGACGCGCCGGCGATGATCGTCGTCTCGCACTGCAAGGGGCACATTGAGGCGGGGTACGGAGGGGCGATCAAGAATCTGGCGATGGGCGGGGTGGCCGGCCGGCACCGCAGCGGTGACTGGCGACAGGCGCGCGGACATCTCCACGCCGCCGGGCCGGACTCCACGTTGGAGCGGTACCCGGAACTGTGTATTCTCTGTTTGCAGTGTTTGCATGTTTGCCCCACGGGGGCGATTTCGGAAGTGAACGGGACCCTGGTGGTGGATGACAGGAAATGCTGGCGCTGCGGGCGCTGTGAGCGGGTCTGCCCCCAGGATGCTATCCGGCTCCAGAAGCGGGGAAAGGACGAGTTTCACGCCGCGCTGGCGGAGGCCGCCAGAGCCGTTCTTTCCACTTTCCAGCCGGGCAAGGTGGTCTTCCTGAATTTCGCGCTGGAGGTGCAGCCAGAGTGCGACTGTATGCCGATGGCCGATACGCCCCTGGTGCAGGATCAGGGGGTTTTCGGCGGAGATGACATCGTGGCCGTGGAGCAGGCGACGCTGGACGCGATCAACAATGCCATCCCCCTTCCGCAATCCGCCGCCGCCGACCGGGGGGTCTCGCCCGGGCAGCGTATCCTGGCCGAAACGCTGGGAGTAGACGGTCAATTGCATATAGACGCGGCTGCAGCGATGGGGATGGGGCGGAAGGAGTACCGGCTGGTAGAGGTATGAAGTGTGGCGGTGTGCTGGCGGCGAGGCCGCCAGCACACCGCCACATTATTTTTTCCGGCGAGGCAAATTGTAGGATTCGCGAATTGGGCGTATAATAGGTCATAATCCAGGGCTCAGCAGGGGAGGGACCATGGCCCGCATTCTGGTAGTGGACGACAACGCGGATCTGCTCCAGATGATCCGGACGTTGCTGGAGCAACGGGGCGGTCATGAGGTCGTTCTGAGCGCCGATGGCGATGATGGCCTGGCTAAAGCACGCGCAAACCCTCCGGATCTGGCGATTGTGGACGTGATGATGCCCGGAATGAACGGGTATGAGGTCTGCCGGGAGTTGCGAAAGAACCCGGCCACCGCGCAGATTCCGATCATTATCCTCACCGCCCGCGGGCAACCGGTGGATCAGGAGACCGCCCTATCCGCCGGAGCGGATGACTATATCGCCAAGCCGGTGACCATGGGGGAACTCCTGGAGCGGGTCAATCAGTGGCTGACCCGGAAGCGGGAACGCCGCGCGACTGGGGGAACGGTGGCCGTATTGGGGCTGCGCGGGGGCGTGGGAGTCACCACGATCGCGGTCAATCTGGCCGTCACGCTGGCCCGTTCGTTCCCCAACCAGGTGTGCCTGGTGGACCTCTCTCCCTCTTCCGGGCATGACGCGCTCCAGTTGGGCCTTCGCCCCGACCCGAACTGGTCCGCCCTGGCGCTGATGACCTCCGGCCTGGGTTCCGCCACAATTCGCAATTATCTTCTCTCCCACCCCTCCGGCCTTCACCTGCTGGCATCGCCGTTTGTACCCGTCATCGGGGAGGGGCTGCGCCAGGACATCGTGCGCGCGCTCCTGGTTGCTCTTCAGGAGAATTTCCCCAACGTGGTGGTAGATCTCCCCCCTGTTCTCACCGAGGGGGCGATGATGGTGCTGGAGAAGGCTACTACTATTTTTCTCGTCACCACCGCCGATCCCCCGGCGTTGCAGACGGCCGTTGGAACGTTGCAGGTGTTGAAGCCTTTTGCATCCCGGCTGCGGCTTGTCCTGAACCAGACGGTGCCGACATCGCTGCCACCGTTGGAGGCGCTCCAGCGAGTGCTCAAACAACCGGTTGCCGGGGTCATCCCCTTTGACCCCGGGCAGGCGCGGGCACTTGCTCAGGGCAAACCCCTGGCGCTTACCGCGCCGGAGTCCCCTCTTGCCAGCGCCATCCGCCAGCTGGTGCAGGGAATGGGGGGTACTATGGGGGCGGCCGGGACCCAACCGGCCACGGCCGCGGGGAAACGGTAACCGGGACGATCAGGGGGAAAACGGCACTACCCGTCCCGTCATCACCAGGCACATACACCCCAGCAGGGCTACATTCAGGAAGAGCAGCAGCGCCAGTACGAAGCGTTGCCAGGGCGCCAATTCGCCAACGAGGCCCGCCAGCCCCCGGCGGGGGGGTCTCCGCTTCTCCGACCGCTCCTCTGGCGGTTCCTCCTGCAAGCCCCGGAGGATATCTTCCTCAGAGTCCGGCAGCCATCGCCCGCGGTCCAGAAAATCGTCCATCGCCGGCAACTCCCCGAATACAGGCCTCTCTCACCCTACCCGCACCCGCCACCCCTCCTGCAGGTAGACCTCGTCCCGGGGTAGCCCCAGGTCGTCCCAGAGGTGACCGTTCCACTCCCAGAACTGCTGACGGGAGATACCGTAGCGCTTGCAGATGCTCCAGATGGTATCGTTGACGGTGACCACGTGAAAGCGGGCCGTCGCCTGGGGAGGAATCTCTTCGGCCGGAGCAGGGGATGGAGGCGCAGGCTGCGGCGCGGGGAGCGGCGCCACGGACGGCCCTAACGAGGCCAGAATGGGCCAGAGTTCCCGATCCGCCGTCCCTACCCCGTAGATGCTCAGGAACGGCGGACGGTGTGCAGCCAGTGCCTGAGCCCATTCCAGGAATTCCGACACGCCCGGCCGCTCCCCTGTCCCCCCATCTTTGCCGACCGCCAGGACCGGATACATCGGCGGCATATCGCCCCATTCTTTCGCCCAGCGAGCGTGCTCTCCATAGGCCCATTTATCCACCACCGTTTTGGGGCTCCGCCGACGGGTGAATGTACACCAGGGCATAAACCCGCCGCGGCAGAACTGATTCATCTCCCGGTAGGGGATCTCCGGATGCTGCCAGATGTTGGGGAAAGAGGCATAGAATAGCCGTGCCGAATCCCCCCCGTCGGCCAGAATCTGGCGTCCCAGGGTAGCGGCTGCCACGGTTTTCCCGCCGCTGGCCTCCCCCACTTCCAGGACGACCCCGGCGTATCCGACCTGGAAGGACTTCCGTACCACTTCCGCTTCGGCCAGGGGGTGCTCCAGGGACAGGGGCACCCAGGCCATAGGGATCAGTCCCGCGTCCCGGGCGTGTCGGAGGACGTAGCGGGCTGCCTCCACGAGAAACATCCCCCGCCATCCCACGCGGTAGAGGAGATGGGTCGCGCCGATCGCGGCGGCCATCTCCAGGGCTCCGTCTATCTCTCCCGATAACGACAGCCAGAGCCCTTTGCCGCGAAGGGTCTCCCCGCGCGCCTCCGGTCCTTCGCTCATCCGCCCCTTACCGTTCCAGACTCATTGGCATGACGACGTATGTGAAGTCGTCCCCACCGACCGGCCGGACGACTCCCGGGTTGGAGTGCGCAATAATGTCTATCATCACCTGGGGAGTGCTGATGACCGAAAGGACGTCCAGGATAAAGTTTACGTTGAAGGCGATCTCTACTTCCTCTCCTTCCACCGCGGCGTCCAGTTCGGTCACATCGCTCCCGGTCTCGGCGGAGGTGGCCGAAACGACCAGGCGGCCCGGTTCCAGGTCCGTCCCCGGGTGGATGTGGAAGATGAGGGTATTGGTATTATCCCGGGCGAAGATGCGGGCCGTCTGACAGGCCTTCAGGAGTTCCGCTGTTCCGGCGATCAGCCGGGTGTTCCAGTCGCGCGGGATCAGTTGCTGATAGTCCGGGAAATTGCCCGGGATCAGCTGGGAGGACAGCACCACTTCCTGGACGGGCGCGTCTGCAGGGGGCTGAATCTGAAAAAGGATGCGGTTTCCATCGGGGGGGAGGGTGATCTGAACCGGCGGGCGTTCTTCCCGGCCCCGCGCGAACTCCCCGCAGATGCGCGCCCACTCTACCATCGTGCGGGCCGGGACAATGACGCTAAAAGGAGCCGGGGGAAGGTCTGTTTCAGGCAACGGGACCCGGCGAACCGCCAGACGATAGCCATCGGCAGCAGCCAGGGTAAGGAAAGGCCCGCTGGCGCCGCTCCCCTCCTCCAGGCGGAGGTGCACGCCGGTCAGCGTGGGGCGCGCTTCATCCGCAGCGGCGGCAAAGGCAACCTGAGTGATCGCCGTCCGCAGGGTCTCGGAATCCAGGGTGATCCGGACCGGCGCCGTTCCCGCGATTTCTTCCGGGACAGGGATTACGGGGAATTCCAACGCATCCATCCCTTTGATGTTGGCCTCGCTCCGGCCGCAGCGGACGTTGAGGGTCATCGTGCGGACTTCCTGGCGCAGGTCCACCCGGTCCGGCGGCAGCGCGTTGACCAGGTCAATGATCGTTCGGGCCGGTACAGCGATCGCCCCGTCTTCTTCCACCCGTCCCCCGATCCAGCAGTGGATGCCCATTTCCAGGTTGGTGGAGGAGAGACGAACGCGCCCCTCGTCGGTAGCGATCAGGATGTGGCTTAGAATAGGGAGGGTAGAACGGCTGGCGACAGCCCGTCCAGCGATGCTCAACCCTCGTGCCAGATTGTCCTGCAGGCAGGAAACCTTCATCAGTGCTCCTCCTTGCCGAATTCCGCAAAAAGTATACCCCACTATCGGGTAACCGTCAATCCGGCAAACGGTGCCGCTCCCATCTGCGCGCCCATCTTTACCGGCCGCCGGTGCGGATCAACCAAACCGCCAGGCCGATCAACCAGAGGGCGCTCACTTCCGTCTGGAATGGGACTGCTTCTCCCAGCGTTCCCACGGTTTCCAGATTCCAGGCCGATAATCCGCCGGCGGCCAGCGTCAGGATCAGCAGAAAGATACGCCCGGCACGATCCCCGGATCGCCAGGGCCACAGGGCACCGGCCAGCGAGAGGGTGCCCAGGACCAACCCGACTCGCTTCAGCCATAAGCCGGGATCGTAGACGGCGGCCAGCAGAGGATAGGGTTTCCGGACAATTTCCAGAGTTGTCTCGTCCACAGTGAGGCGAAATAAATCCTGGTCTGTTCGGGCTTCCTGAATCCGCTCGCCGCCAGGAGCGCGGAACACTTCTATCTGCACCGGACTCTGGCCGGAAAACGGCTCCTGGATTCCCAACCGGACAACTATGGCGCGCTCCGGTAGAGCGAAAGAGGTTTCCGGCGCCGAAGGGTTCAGGTACAGGACCAGTTCCCGCTGGGGGCCGTCCCGAACAGTCTGCTGCAGGTCCACAGGGCGACCTGCCCTATCGGTTGCCCGGACGGTCAGACACAGGCCGAAGCGGACAACGTAGACGCGGGGCACCTCGTCCCGGCCGGGAACCCGGCCCCCTTCCAGGGCGATTATCCCCTCTTCCCGCCATCCCCATCGCTGAGCGACCAGCAGGCCCAGCAGCAGGATCAGGGCGCCCAGGTGAGCCAGAGTAAGGAAAGCGGTCGCTTGCCAGCCCTCTCCCCCCATCCTTTCGCCCCGGAGGCGGGAGTACAGGGCGGCAGCCCCGTCCATCCCGCGGACCAGTACCAGGAACCCGATTACGGAAAGCAATACCGTCAGGAGGGGGGAATAGGCGAGGGAGAAGACCCCCAACCGGTACATCGTCCTGGTCCAGGGGCCGAAGCGGGTCTGCACCAGCCAGCGGTCCACCGCGGCAGATTCAGGAGAGAATTGGGGAATCCAGGCCAGAAGCAACAGGTAGAATGCCAGAAGGAGGAGGGAGACCGCCAGCGGGATGTTGCCCGTGACGATGCGCCAGGTGAGGCGCCAGGGATCGGGGTGGGAGGAAGGCAATGCCGTCATCGGACATACAGAAAAGGCCCCGGTGGGGGCCCGCAGGAGAAAAGTACGGAAGACAGGCGGCTACCGTTCCGCCTCCAAATTAGAAGCCACCCGTCGGAGTTGAACCGACAACCGGCCGCTTACGAAGCGGCTGCTCTGCCGATTGAGCTAGGGTGGCGCTGAGGAAAATTATACCACATCTATAAAGGCTGACAAGTTTTCGGGGGTTTGCAGGCGGCGACTTTGCCGCCCGCAAACCCGGTTCCGTTAGCAGATGCGAGGCAGCAATTCCCCCAGCGGCATATCCACCACCCGCCGCCCGCCGATGCCGGTGCGCGCCAGGACCATCCCGGGGTGGTCCGCTGTCGCCATGCCGATCCGGGCGGCATCCTGTCCCAGAGGATGAGCCCGCAATGCCTCCAGTGCCGCCTCCGCTTCATCCGGAGGGACGAACGCAATCAGCCGGCCCTCATTCGCCACCACCAGGGGGTCAAATCCCAGCATCTCGCAGGCTGCAGCGACGGCCGGACGAATCGGCACCGCCGCCTCGTCTATTTCCACACCCACGCCCGCGGCGACAGCCAGTTCGTTCAGTGCCGCTGCCACTCCCCCCCGCGTGGGGTCGCGCAGGCAGTGGATGTGCGGAGCAGCCGTCAACAATGCCTCTACCAGGCCGTTCAGGGGAGCGCTATCGGAGACCAATTCTGTCTCAAATCCCAATCCCTCCCGCTGGCTGAGCACAGCGATCCCATGGTCGCCCACCGGGCCGCTGATCAGGATCACGTCTCCAGGACCGATCCGATGGGGGCCGATATCCACCCCGTCTGGCACAATACCGACCCCCGTTGTGGTGATGTACATCCCATCCCCGCGACCTCGCTCCACCACCTTGGTGTCCCCGGCGACCACCAGGACCCCTGCCTGACGCGCAGCGTCGGCCATGGAGCGGACGATCCGGTGCAAGTCGTCCAGAGGCAGGCCCTCTTCCAGAATGAAGGCTGCGGCGAGCCAGAGGGGGCGGGCGCCGCGCATCGCCAGATCATTGACCGTGCCGTGGACAGCCAGGGAACCAATGTCGCCGCCCGGGAAGAACAACGGACGCACTACGAAGGAATCGGTAGAAATGGCGATCCGGCTGCCTCCTGACCCGGGCTGCAGGACAGTGGAATCAGCCAGTTGGCGCAAGTAGGGGTTATCCAGCGGCGGTACAAAAACTTCCTGGATGAGGTCGGCCATCATCCTTCCCCCCGCGCCGTGACCCATACGAATGGCATCTCCCAAGTTTCACCTCCCAGGGCATCCTGTGCGCTGTTGGCTCTGGCGGCCCATGGTAATCTGGTCGGGGGAGTTTGTCAAACGAGGAATTAAGATCAGGCTTGTGCGCCGGTCATTTGCCACGATAGACCAGTTCAGTTATAATAATTGCAACCTCTCGGGAGCAACTCGTACCTATGGTCCGCTGGAGAGCATTCGCATACATCTACGTTAGCGGATTGTAGCGCGGCTGCGTCGCCTGCGCGCCTGTCCGCGCTGCAATCCGCCCCCCACCTGCCCACCCGCATATTTCTTGCCCATTTGCCCACTTGCCCACTTGCACACTTGCTGAGGGAGTCTGTCCATGAAACCGCTATCCATAGACGAACAGGTTGCCCTGCTGATGCACGGGGCTGAATTTGGCGATGACCAGATCAAAGAGCGGATGACCCAGGAACTGTGCGAGCGCCTGGCGGAAGGCCAGCCGCTGCGGGTCTACTGCGGCTACGACCCCACCGCGCCCGACCTCCACCTGGGCCACACTGTCACCATGCGGAAACTCCGGCTCTTCCAGGAACTGGGCCATCAGGCTATCTTCGTCATTGGGGACTACACAGCCCTGATCGGTGACCCCTCCGGCCACGACAGGACCCGCCCGCGCCTGACGCGCGAACAACTGCAGGCCAATGCCCAAACCTACATCCAGCAGGCGTTCAAAATTCTGGACCCGGAGCGGACAGAGGTCCGATACAACGGGGAGTGGCTCTCTACACTCTCCTACGAGGAGTTCATCTTCCTGGCCGCACAGGTGACCGTCCAGCAGTTCCTGATGCGGGAAAACTTCGCCAAACGCTACGAACGGGGGGATGCCATCTGGCTGCATGAGTTCCTGTACCCTCTGGCCCAGGGCTACGACGCCGTGATGCTGCGGGCGGATGTCCAGATCGGCGGCACCGACCAACTCTTCAATCTGCTGATCGGACGAAAGATTCAGGAAGCCTACAGACAGCGGCCCCAGGTCTGCATCACCTACCCGATCCTGGTCGGCACCGACGGCAAACTGCGCATGTCCAAAAGCCTGGGCAACTACATCGGTATCAACGAGCCGCCGGAGGTGATGTACGGAAAGGTGATGTCCATCCCCGATGAGGCGATGCCCAACTACTTTGACCTGGCGACCCGCTGGACGCCGGAGGAGATCGCCCGCATCCGGGCCGGCCTGGCCGATGGCTCCATCCACCCGCGCGATGCCAAGATGCGCCTGGCCTGGGAGATTGTGGACACCTTCCACGGCCGGCAGGCCGCCGACGCCGCCCAGGAGCACTTCCGCACCGTCTTCCAGAAGCGGGAACTTCCGCCGGATATGCCGGTCTGGAGACTGCGGGAGCCGGTCAACATCGTGGACCTCATCCACGCGGCTGGACTGACCCGCTCCAAGAGCGACGCGCGCCGGTTGATCCAGCAGCGCGGCGTCACCCTAAACGGGGAGACGGTCACCAGCATAGAGATGATGGTGGAGCCGAAAGAAGCGGTGCTCCAGGTGGGGAAACGGCACTTCCTGCGCCTGATGCCGGAGGAATAGAGTGCCCTACGCCACGGTCAACGGCCTGCGCTTTCACTACCTGGCCCAGGGGTTCGGGCCGGTGGTGATGCTCCTGCACGGCCTGGGGTCGTGTGCGGAGGACTGGCTCCTGCTGCAGGCGCCGGCCCTGAGCCAGCGGTATCGGGTGCTGATGCCCGACCTGCGCGGCCACGGCCGGAGCGACAAGCCCCCTGGCCCATACACCGTCCCCCAGATGGCCGATGATATGGCCGGACTGCTGGAGACGCTGGGAGTAGACTCGGCTCACGTTGTGGGGCTATCCCTGGGCGGGGCAGTTGCCCAGGCCATAGCGGTACGGTATCCGGAGAAGGTGCGCTCGCTGGTGCTGGTCAACACCTTCGCCCGCCTGCGCCCGAAAGGGTGGACGGAGTGGCGGTACACCCTCACCCGCATCCTGGCCCTGTTCATCGGGCTAGCGCTCCACGCCCGGGCGGAGGCCAACGAACTCTTCCCCCATCCGGGACAGGCAGGCCTGCGACGGGTGGCCTTTCAGCGGCTCTGCGCCAACGACCCGGTTGCATATCGGGCAGCGCTGATCGCCGCCGCCAACTACGACGGCCGCTGGGACCTCGGGCGCATCCGCGCGCCGACCTTGGTTGTCGCCGGGCTGGAGGATACGGTGGTGCCGCTGCGGGCCAAGCAGGAACTGGCTGCCGGAATCCCCGGCGCCTGCCTGGTCACCGTCCCCCGTTCCGGCCACGCCACCCCCAGCGACCAGCCGGTGGCCTTCAACCGGGTTCTGCTGGACTTTCTGCGCCAGGTTGAGGGGTAGAAAAACGGCGGGAGGCCAGGCCTTCCGCCGAGGGGAGTTCCGGGGTTCTGGCGCTGGCGGCCTTCGGCCGCCAGCGCCTTTCATTTCCCGGTGATGACCCGCCCCCCGGCGGCCCGCATCAGCCGGTCGCGGATTGCCAGCCCCAACCCCTGACTGCCGAAGTCGCGGGCGATAATGACCGAGGGGTTGCGCTTATCCAGAAATCGCAGGGCCTGATAGAGGTTGCGGGCCACTGCCTCCAGGTCGTCCTCTGGCCCCACCACCGCGATCTCCACGGGCAGGTCGGCGACGGCGGCGCGGTCCTCCTCGGCAATCAGCAGGCCGACGCGGTGGCCTTCGGCGGTGTAGCGGCGGGCGATTTCCCGCAGGGAATGATGCAGGTCCGGCGGCGAACTCATCAGGAGCACCATCTCCGCCCGGGGCGCGTAGTGCCTGGGGAACATACCCGGCGCGGGCATCGGCCCTGCTTCCATCCGCGTCCGGACCGCCACCGACCCCAGCACCGACTCCAGCGCCTCGCGGGACAGCCCCCCAGGGCGCAGAATGGTCGGGATAGGGTGGGTCAGGTCCAGTACGGTGGATTCCACCCCGATGGGAGTTGGCCCCGCATCCAGGATCAGGTCTATCCGGTCCCCCAGGTCCTCCCAGACGTGCCGGGCGGTGGTGGGGCTGGTGCGGCCGAAGCGGTTGGCGCTGGGCGCGGCGATGGGCGTTCCGGCGGCGCGAATGAGGGCCAGCGCCACCGGGTGGGCGGGCATGCGGACGGCCACCGTGGGCAGGCCCGCGGTGACGATATCCGGCACGACCGGTTTCCTGGGCAGCACCAGGGTCAAGGGGCCAGGCCAGAACCGGCGACCCAGTTCCAGGGCCACAGGCGGGGGGTCCTGGACCAGCGCGGTGAGGGTGTCGGCCTCGGCAATGTGGAGAATGAGCGGGTCTTCGGGGGGGCGCTCCTTGGCCTCAAAGATGCGAGTGACGGCGGCCGGGTTGAGTCCATCGGCGCCCAGGCCGTAGACGGTCTCGGTGGGGAAAGCGACCAGTCCCCCTGCCCGGATGATCTCCGCTGCACGGGAGATGAAACGGGGATCCGGATCCTGCGGGTCTATTCGGATGATTTCGGCCATCGGTCCATCGGGGATGTGGCTGCCGGACCTGGGGCGGAATCGGATGGACGAGTAAGGAAAGTGTGACTAATAGCGCCTGAATATCAGAGGCAAATATGCTCGCCTGGTCTCACCCAGAACTGCCCAGATGGAAAAGTGGTTCGGATGGGCTGTAACCGTATTGGACTCAGGATCCACGGTACTGCTGCTGGCCTCTCTTATCCACTGGCTGCCATCCCAATAGTACAGCGCCAGAGAACTTTTAATGACTGGTCCTCGTTCAGCGTCAGTGTACTGCACAGTGAGAGTGTAGGTTTGGCCAGAGGCCAATCGCGCTGGCTGGCCAGTGTTACTGTAAACAGCGGTTACTTCAAAAAAGTGGTTAATCCCGACCGGGTTGCCAGATGGCGGAGTGTCTTCGGGAAATAGGGGGATATGGGTCAAAATGACCGTGTCGGTAAAAGCGCCGGAAGGGAAAGCAAAGGAAGTATGATCTACCGAAGAGGTGAATCTGCCGCCGGTCGTGGAGATGGTAAAAGTTGAAACAGGGGAGAGGAACCGCAGAATGAATAATCCGCCGTCCGCATCGGCGACATAGATGTAATTTCCTCTAACCGCCACATCCTTGGCATGTCCCGGCATTTCGTAGAAACCAACCTGAACAAGGTGAGTTGGATCAGCCACATAATAGATGCGCACGCTGCTCCCATCGGCAACATAGACATAGTCTTCTGCCACTACTATGTTCCGGGCATACCCCGGTGTATCGTGAAAGCCGATCTCCTCCGGCTGATCCGGGTCAGTTACATCAATAATACGCAGGCCGCCCAATCCATCAGCGACGTAGACGTAGTCCCCTCGCACCGCCACTCCGTAGGGCGATCCGGGTGTTTTGCAAAAACCGACTTCGTGAGGGTTTCCCGGGTCAGCCACATCAATGATGTGTAGACCCATAAGAGGATCGGCAACATAAAGATAGCGGCCTGCTACCGCTGCAGCAAGAGCCGCTCCTTCCACCTGATGATAAGTACTGAGGCTACGAGGAAGGGATGGATCGGAGATGTCAATGATATCCAGGTGTCCCCAAGCGACATAGGCATAGGTTCCAGAAACCACCGCTCCATAGATCAGTCCCGACACACGGTAGTTAGCCACCTCATAAGGCTGGGCCGGGTTAGAGACGTTGATGATATGCAAGCCGCTACCGTAGTCGGCGACATAAGCATATTTTCCCGAGATTACCACGTCAATAGCATGATCCGGCGTGTCAAAAAAGCTAGTCTTCCCGGGATGCGCTGGGTCGGTTATATTGAAAATGTGGAGGCCGCTCCGATGACCAGCGATGTAAGCGTGGTCCCCTGAAATATCTACACCCTGGGCAGATCCCACTGTAATGTAGGAACCGGCCTCGGTAAGGGATCCCGGATCAGTTATATTGATAATGTGCAGGCCATTGGTCCCATCGGCAACGTAGGCAAAATCCCCCGAAACCGACACAGCCTGGGATCCCTCAAGACCCGTGCTAAAGTAGCCAAGCGTCACAGGATTGGCAGGGTCAGCGATATCAAGGACATACAAGCCGTCCATCTCACCAATGATATAAGCGAGATGCCCTGCGATTGCCACATCGTTGACGCTGCTCACCCCGTAATAAGAGTGAACCAAAGTGGGATGGAGAGCGTTGGCCACATTAACGATATGCAGGTTCCAACCGCCAACATAAGCGTAATTTCCCGCTACTGCCACAGTCTTGATCCATCCTATTGTTTGGGAATCAGAGAAGCTGACCTCGGTAGGGTAAGCTGGATTAGAGATGTTGATAATGCGCAGGCCCCTATCTCCGTCGGCAACATAAGCAAAGTTTCCTGCGACTGCTACCCCCTGGCTATCTCCTGGCGTGTCGTAGAAACCGATTTCGCGGGGACGTTCTGGATCCGCTACATCAATGATGCGTAGGCCACTGCTTCCATCAGCAACATAGGCATAGTTTCCTGCTATTGTTACATCCCAACTTTGTCCAGGCGTATTGAGGAAACTCTTCTCCGCAGGATGAGCCGGGTCTGAGATGTTAATGACCGACAAGCCACCCGGTCCATTGGCAACATAGGCATAGTTCCCTGAAACTGCCACTCCATATACAAGACCAGGCAGAATGCCAGTTTGCCCGACAACTTCGGGATATGCCGGGTCAGAGACATCTAGGATAACCAGGCGCGGTCCCACGCCGATGTAAGCGTAGTTCTCCCGGACCGTTACGGCGCGGATAGAACCGCCGATTTGATCTTCCAGCTCCACATTCGCATTTTGTAAGTGTAGATGGACAGCAGCTTGAGATGTAACTGCACTAGCGACCTCTGCTGGTGCCCTAACTGGCCTGACGAGAGTTACAGGTAATAAGAGGGTAGAAAGGACGAGGCCAACAGCAAGAGGTTTCATCTTCCAGTTTGTCTCACACCAGGAATAGAATAGAGTATGGATGAACCGATTGCGAAAATCTCTACAATGTGTAGGTGTCAACCGCCAACACATCGTTCCGATTCTGAGACCGGAATCGCCAGAAAATCGTTCCAGGCTAGAATGGCGGAATCGCCAACACATCGTTCCGTCCTTTTAAAATATTCATCCGACTCGGGTCGGGAGAAATCGGTTGCTATTTTTGTTCCTGCAGTGCGCATATGCCCCTCCCCCCTGCCCCCCTCCCCGTTGCGGCGTCCGCCGCACG
>FWPU01006642.1_pt1 | contig 22762 bp, 20 predicted proteins | sample 2228361 | NCBI WGS metagenome assembly FWPU01 (sample SAMEA103939777, study PRJEB20133) | metagenome
CGCCCCGCGCGACTGTCACCGGATCGAGGCGCACAGCCTCGCGGTCCTCAACCGGGATCGGTTGCAGTCGTTCTAACCCGCGCAGTTCCAGCGTGCGCAGCTTGCCGGCCTCCAGATCGGCCACACGGATCAGGTGGTTGTTGGTGTCGGCGATGTAGAGCCGGCCATGGCTCGCGACGACCCCCTCCGGCTCGAAGAGCTCGGCCGCGGCGAAGGGGCCGTCCGCGTAACCGGGCCGGCTGGTGCCGATCAGGGTTCCGACGCGGCCAGTGGCGGGGTCCAGGCGCTTGATCTTGTGGTTGTAGCTGTCGGCGATGTAGAGCAGCTCGCCGTCGGTGGCCAGGCCGGTGGGATGCTGCAGGCGCACGGCTGCGCCCACGCCGTCCACATCGCCAAATTCGAACAGGCCCTGCCCCACCAGGGTCATGACCTGCATCTGCTCGTCCAGGGTGATGGCCCGGATGGCGCTGGCCTCGGCGTCGGCCACAAAGAGATGGCCCATGGCCAGGGCCAGGTCGCTGGGCTGGTTGAAGCTGGCCCGATCCCGGGGGCCGTCCACCAGGGCTTCCCGGCCATTGCCGGCGAAGACGCCCAGCTTCTCCTCGTTAACGAGGACCCAGATCTGATGGGAACCGGCCATGGCGATGAAGAGGACGTTTTCCAGCGGGGCCAGGGCCCAGGGCGAACGGAGGTCGACGGCCGTGGGCTCAGTGGGATGGGGCCGAGGACCCCACCCCTTCTGGCCGGTGCCGGCCACGGTGCGCACCGTCTCCCGCACCAGGTCGATGGCCCGGATGGCGTGGTTCTCGGTGTCGGCCACGTAGAGGGTGGAGCCACCCAGGGCCAGGCCGTGGGGATCGTGGAAGGCGGCCTGGTCGATGGGGCCGTCCGTCAGGCCCGGTTCCCCCCGGCCGAACACCCGCACGATTTCGCCAGACCGACCCGCCAGGTCCAGCTGCACCTCCAGAATCCGGTGATGGCCTGTGTCGGCCACGAAGAGGCGATCGCCCGCTGCGTACAGCAACTTGGACGGGTAGTGTAGGGGCCTGGACCCTGTCGCCAGCTCCCGGCGCAGCCCGGGCATCGGGGTGCGGTCCAGCAGGCCCTGGCTCTCTGCCTCCGCGATGAGCTCATCCAGGAGGGGATAGAGGGCGGACGCCTCCACCTCGCCGGCGTGGTGGGCCACCACCTTGCCGGCCGAGTCGATGAGGACCAGGGTGGGCCAGGCACGCACGCCGTAGCGGCTCCAGATCTGAAAGTCGGCATCGTTGACCACGGGATGGTGGATGCCGTGGCGCTGGACCGCCTGGCGAATGTTTTCTGTCTGCTTCTCCGCGGGGAACTTGGCCGAATGGACGCCGATCACCGCCAGCTCCTCGGGATAACGGGCTTGGAGTCGACGCAACTGCGCGACGTTGTGATGACAGTTAATTCAACAAAAGGTCCAGAATTCCAGCAGCACGAACTTGCCCCGCAGGGCCCATAGGGTGAGGGGCTGCTCCACGTTGATCCACTCCAGGTGGGCAGGAAATTCCGGCGCGTTCACTTTGCTACGGTATGGTTGCATGGGTTCCCTCGATTCCATTCCGGCCAGCCTGTCCGGAGGGCCTGCCGGCTCCCTTTCAGGCGGTGCTGCCGCCTTCACACCGGGCGGATCTCGACGGAGATCCACGGCCACGGCGTGGACGGTACGCAGGACCCCAGGGTTGGCGTGCCAAGCCGGCGTCTCCGACTCGGATTTACGGGCAGTATAGCATGCAAGCCGTGGGGGTTCAAGGAGTCCCCGGACGTCGGCAGGGGCGGAAAAGAGACCCCAATCGGGTACGTGCCCGGGCCTAAAGGGTATAGTTCACAATCGTCCGCGTTTGCCCATCGGATGCTGCTGTAGGGGCGCTGTTTGCTGCGCCCGCCCACCCCGGACAGGGGTCCAGGAACGCGCCCCTGGACCCCTGTCCCTACATCCGGCACTGACGATCTTGAACTATACCCGGTCCTAAAAAGGGGGTTGACGGGATCTGCAAAACCGGGTATGATAATAAATGGAATTCCTTTCCATATACTGGAATTCCGTTTACGCCCCCATCTGGTTCCGTCCCAGCAGCAAGGGCTCAACCCATGGGCACCGTGATCCAGTCTGTTCTCAAGGCCATTGACATCTTGCATCTCTTCACCCCGGATGAACCCCGCCTCTCCCTGGGCGAGATCAGCCGGCGCCTAAATCTGCCCAAAAGCACGGCCCACAACCTGGTCAACACCCTGACTGCACGCCATTTCGTCGAACAGCAGGAGGACGGCCGTTATGCCCTGGGGCCGGCGATCATCGCCCTGACCCAGGCCGTGCGCATCAACGTAGAGCTGCGGGATGTGGCCGCGCCCCTCCTGCGGGAGCTGGCCGAAACCGCCCGGGAGTCGGTCTATCTGGCCGTGCTGGACGGTGCCTTTGCCCTGTATATCTACGCGGTGGAATCGTCGGCCCGGCTGCGGGCCCGCACCGCGATGGGCGACCGGGCCCACCTGCACTGCACCTCGGTGGGCAAGGCCATGCTCAGCGCCCTGCCCGAAGAACGGGTTCGGGCGATTATCCGGGAGGTGGGTCTGCCCCGCTTCACCGACCGCACCCTGACCGATCCGGAGGCGCTGCTGCAGGAGCTGGCCGAGACCCGGCAGCGGGGCTACGCGCTGGATCGGGGGGAGCATGAAGCCCACAACTATTGCGTAGGGGCCCCCATCTTCGACCGCCGGGGCCAGGTGATCGCGGCCTGCAGCGTCTCCGGCACGGACCCGGCCATCCTGGGAGAGCGGCTGCCTGACCTGGCGACCCGGGTCCTCTACGTGGCCCAGGAGATCGGCCGCTACCAGGGCTACCTGCCCTCCCGCAGCGCCATGGTCCACACCAACCACGGCCCCCTGGGCGCCTGAATGGTTTCAACCGCTTCATTCATCGTTCAGTCTTCTGGAACGTACGTTTCCCGTTCCAATACGCCGAAAGTGAAAACCGGGCACCAACGCCCCTAGCCCCAAGGAAAGGAGGCCCACCGGATTCGATTCACCCTGCGCTCCCCTGGAATGGCCGCTGGATCGTGCGCGTTCACCCGAAATTTCCTGGACACCAGACATTCATGTACTTCATGTACAAAGGAGAGAATCACCATGACTGCAACCCACCTGAGCCGCCGGCGCTTCCTGCAGATGGCCGCCAGCACCGCCACCATGGCCGCCCTGGCCGCCTGTGCCGTCCAACCCACTGGGACCAGCAGCGGCACCGGCGAGTCGGCTGCACCGGCCGGCGAGACGGTCAAACTCAGCTTCTTCAACCGCGGCGGCCAGTTCATCGAAGATGTGATGAACAAGCAGATGTCCCTGTACCGGGAAAGCCACCCGGAAATCGAGTTCGAGATCAACGCCGTGGCCGGCGCCAACCACCAGGAACAGCTCCTGCTCATGGTCTCCTCCGGCACGGCGCCGGACATCTGGTTCGACGCCAACCGGACCACCGGCCCCCTAACCCGCAAAGGGCTCACCCTCAACCTGGAACCTTTCCTGGAGGCAGACCCGAATTTCAACGAAGACGACTACGTGGAAAACGTCTGGATCGCCCAGACCTACGACGGCGCCCGCTGGGGGCTGCCCTGGGACAGCGGCGCCATGTGCATGGCCTTCAACATGGACCTGTTCGACCAGGCCGGCCTGGAATACCCCGATCCCCAGCGTTGGATGACCTGGGACGAGATCATCGAGCTGGCCAAACAGCTTACCTTCGACCTGGACGGCAACACGCCCAACGACCCCGGCTTTGACCCGGCCCGGGTGAAGCAATACGGCTTCATGCCCGACACCGGCCATGGCCGCCAGACCTACATCTGGTCCAACAACGCGGAGATCATCGCCGCGGACGGCACCATGCCCATGGACACACCCGAGTTCATCGAGGCCATGAACTGGCTGGCGGATCTGGGCCTCAAGCACTTCGTCAGCCCCTCCCCCGCCTACGAAGCCGCCGGCGAGGTGAGCCTCCAGGCCCAGACGGTGGCCATGCAGCACATCGGCGTCTGGCTGTTGGGGCGGATCAACCAGGCGGGCGTCAACTGGGGGACCTTCCAGGTGCCCTACAGCAAGACCCGGGTCTCCTACGGCCACTATTCGCCCCTCTGCATCTACCGCCAGACGGAACACCCCCAGGAAGCGTACGACTTCGTCTTCTTCGCCTGCTGCAGCCGGGAAGGGGAGAAGATCCTGGTGGACATGGGCATGCAGCAGCCCATCCGCAAGGATCTGCGGGAGGATTTCCTGAACAACGAAGCGCCGCCGGCCAAGGAATATCGCCAGGTCTTCTATGACGCCTTCGAAAACAAGGAGACCTTCCGCTGGCCGGGCGACACCATCGGCTCCTACTACGGCGGCTGGTACCAGACCCTGATCGACTTCTGGGGGCCGTACCTGGATCAGTTGTGGCTGGGCCAGGTGCGCTGGGAGGACGTGGCCACCGAAGTACGCCAGGGCTCGGAGCACATCCTGCAGACAGGCGAAATGCCGTAAGGATAGCCCCATGCAGACCCAAGCAGTTTCCGGCACAGCGGCCTCGGCTCCGCGGCGGCGCTTCTGGCAGCGGCTGAACTTCGAGGAAACCCTGTTCGGCTGGCTCTTCATCACCCCTGCGGTGCTGGGATTCCTGCTGTTTCACCTGGGCCCGGTATTGGCCAGCCTGGCGCTCAGCTTTACCCGCTACGAGATCATCACACCGCCCCGCTGGATCGGGCTGGACAACTACCGGCGTCTCCTCTCCGACGACCTCTGGTTCAAGTCGGTCCAGGTGACCCTGAAGTACGTGGTCCTCTTCGTGCCCAGTGCCCTGGTCACGGCCTATGCCATCGCCCTGTTGATGAGCCGGAACATCCGGGGCATCGCCCTCTACCGCACCATCTGGTACCTGCCCTCGGTGGTGCCGGTGGTGGCCAGCGCGGTTATCTGGCGATGGGGCCTGAACCCGGAGTTCGGCCCCATCAACTATCCCCTGAAGGTGCTGGGGTTGCCCGCGCCCCGCTGGCTGACCGACCCAGACTGGATCATCCCGTCCATCGTCTTCATCAGCCTGTGGGGCCTGGGCAACACGGTGCTCATCTTCCTGGCGGCCATCACCGGCGTGCCTCCCAGCCTCTACGAGGCGGCAGAGGTGGACGGCGCCAACAGCTGGGCCCGCTTCCGCCACATCACCATACCCATGACGTCGTCCATCATCTTCTACCAGCTCATCGTCAACGTGATCAGCAGCTTCCAGGTCTTCGGCGTGGCCTACGTCCTCTTCGTGACCCAGCCTTCGGCCTCCTCGGCCGGGCCGGACAACGCTGCGCTCTTCTACGTGCTCTACATGTTCCGCAATGCCTTCGGCTACTTCCGCAACGGCTATGCCTCGGCCATGGCCTGGGTGCTCTTTGTGGTCATCATGCTGCTGACCTGGCTGCTCTTCTATTCCCAGAAGCACTGGGTCTACTACGAGACGGAAGGAGGAGGTGAATGAGTGCCGGATCCCTGTCGCGACGGCCGGCGAGGCCCCCCTGGCCCCGCTTCCTGGACCGGGCCTTCACCCACCTGGTCCTCATGGGGGGCGGCGTGCTCATGCTCATGCCCTTCTTCTGGCTCATCTCGTCGTCCCTCAAGGCGCCGTACGAGATCTACGTCTTCCCGCCCAAGTGGATCCCCGACCCACCCCGCTGGGAGAACTACGCCGAGGTGTTTCAGGTGGTGCCGGTCTTTCGCTACACCCTGAACACGTTGATCATCACCTTCTTTGCCACCCTGGGCATCGTCATCAGCTCCTCCATGGCGGCCTACAGCTTTGCCCGCCTGCGCTTCAAAGGGCGGGATCTGGTCTTCAGCATCATCCTGTCCACGGTGATGTTGCCCTTTGCCGCCACCATGATCCCGGTCTACATCCTCTTCACCAAGCTGGGCTGGGTGGGGACCTTCCTGCCCCTGATCGTGCCGGCCTGGTTCGGCGGTCCCATCACCATCTTCCTGCTGCGCCAGTTCTTCCGCACCATCCCCATGGAGCTGGAGGACGCAGCCCGCATCGACGGGGCCAGCCGGCCCCGCATCTTCTTCACCATCATCCTGCCCCTGGCCCGCCCCGCGCTGACGGTGGTGGTGGTCCTCGCCTTCCTGCACAACTGGAACGATTTCCTGGCGCCCTTGATCTATCTGCAGAAGCGGGATCTGTACACCCTAGCCCTGGGCCTGAACGCCCTCCAGTACTTCGAGGGCGGCCTGGACTGGACCCACTACGTCATGGTGATGGCGACCTTCATGGTGCTGCCCGTGGTGGCGGTCTACTTCCTGGCCCAACGGGCCTTTGTGGAGGGGATCGTGTTGACAGGGCTCAAGGGATAAAGAGGAGTTGCCCATGATCACAGGCCTGGGTGTGCATCTCATGGTGTGGAGTGGACAGGTGGGGGAGGCCGAGCTGGCTCTGCTGCCGGCCATCCGGGAGATGGGCTACGACGGCGTGGAGATCCCCATCTTCGCGCCGGATGCCCTGGACCCCAGCCGGGTCCGGGCCGGGGTGGAGGCAGCCGGCCTCCGCTGTACCGCCTCCACCGCGCTGCCGGCGGAGGTCAGCCTCATCGACTCGCCCCGCCGCGCCGAAAGCGTGGCCTGGCTGCAGGAGGTGGTGCGCTGCGCGGCCGCGCTGGGGGCGCCGGTACTCTGCGGCCCACTGGCCGCGCCGGTGGGCGCGCTGCGGGGCCGGGGCTACACCGCGTCCGAGTGGGAGAGCGCCGTCCACGCCCTGCGGGCCGTGGGCGACGTGGCCGGGGAGCTGGGCGTGCGCCTGGCCTTCGAGCCCCTCAACCGCTTCGAGACCTTCTTCCTCAACACCGTCGCCGATGGCGTGCGCCTGGTGGCGGAGGTGGACCACCCGGCGGTGGGCCTCCTGCTGGACACTTTTCATATGCACATCGAAGAAAAGTCCACGCCCGCGGCCATCCACCTGGCCGGCCCCCGCCTATACCACTTCCACGCCAGCGAAAACGACCGGGGGACGGTGGGCACGGGCCAAGTGGCGTGGTCCCAGGTGTTCCGCGCGCTGGCAGAAATCGACTACGGGGGCTGGGTGGTGGTGGAGTCCTTCAACGCCGTTATCCCGGAGCTGGCCGGCGCCACCTGCATCTGGCGGCCCCTGGCCGAAAGCCCGGAAGCCCTGGCGCGGGAAAGCCTGGCCTTCCTGCGCCGACAGATACAAAGCGAATGATGACGATCATACCATGTTCACCTTTGACATTCACTGCCACTTCTTCCCCCAGGCGTTCCTAGACATTGCCCGCCAGCCGGGCAATTCCTTTCAGGCCTCCATTCAGCGGCGAGCCGATGGTCAGGAGCACCTGGTCTGTGCGGGCAACTTCGACCACCCGCTGACGCCGGACTTTTATACCGCCGAGCAGATGCTGAAGGACATGGACGCGGTGGGCATGAAGATGGCAGCCATCTCGGCCGCGCCGCCCACCCTCTCCTACTGGGCCGAGCCGGCCGCGGCGGTGGAGCTGGCCGCCAGCATGAACGAGAGCATCGCCCAGCGGGTGCGCACCCACCCGGACCGCTTCGTGGGCCTGGCCACCCTGCCCCTGCAGGATGTGGAGGCCTCCGTGGGGGAGGCTCGGCGGGCCATCTGTCAGTTGGGGCTGGCCGGCTTCCAGATCGGTTCCCACGTCAACGGCAAACACCTGGACCACCCAGATTTCGCCCCCCTCTTCGCCACCCTGGCCGAGCTGGACGTGCCCATCTTTGTCCACCCCTACATCCCCGCCGGCCAGGAGCGCATGCAGGACTACTATCTGCACAACCTGCTGGGCATGGTGAGCGAGACCGGCCTGGCCATCGCCACCCTCATCTACGGCGGCATCCTGGAACGTTGGCCCAACCTCAAGCTCATCTTTGCCCACGCCGGCGGCGTCTTCCCCTACATCCACGGGCGCATGGATCACGGCTACCGGGTGCGCACCCGGGAATGCACGGCAGCCATCCCCCGGCCGCCCGGCACCTACATGCGCCAGCTCTATTTCGACTGCATCACCTTCCAGCCCCGCACCCTGCGCTTCCTGGTGGATCTGGTGGGCGCGGACCATGTGCTCATCGGCAGCGACTACCCCTTCGACATGGGACCGGCCGATCCGGTGGCCGAGGTCATCGACAACCCCTACCTCTCCGACGAGGAAAAGGCCCAGATCTGCGGGGGCACCGCAGCTGCGCTCTTCAGGCTGGGGAGCAGGGGGTGATTCAGCCGTCGGTTTGGCCTCCGGCCGCACGGCTTCGCCAGGCCCAGGCGGACGCGGGATTCCCGCAGAGCCGGCACCTCCCTGCATCTCTGTCATGCAAGGATGCGTGACCTACGTACCACGCACAATGCAGCATCCATTGACCTATTTCTGCCGGGCTGTACAACACTGCCAAGAAAGTACAACCACAACCGAGAAGAGTCCCTATGACATCGACCAAATCCCATCGCTTCGGCGTGATCACCGACGAGATCGACCAGGACTTTGCCCGGGCCTGCCAGGTGGCTCGGGAGCTGGGCATGAGCTATGTGGAGATCCACACCCTGTGGGGCAAAAATGTGGACGAGCTCAGCGACCAGGAAGTGGATCATGTGGCCCAGATCCTGGAGGAGCATGGCCTGGGCACCCACCTGATCTGTGGCCTGCTCTTCCGGCCCTTCTCCCTGGCCGATGTGGAGCTGGCCACCCTGGAGGAGCACCCCCGCTTCCAGGCCCACCTGGCCAAGCTGGAGCGTTTCATCCAGCTCGCCCACCGGCTGCAGGCCCCCTACATCCGCACCTTCGGCTTCACCCGGGACGTGGGCGGCACCAACCCATCGCCCCGGTCACCGGACGGCGGCGGCGTGGACGAGGAGACCCTGGCCAAGATCGCCAAAGGGCTGCGCATCGCCTGCCGGCGGGTAGCGGCGGAAGGGCTGACCCTGGCGCTGGAAAATGCCCGTTCCCTCTACGCCAACACCGGCGGCAACCTGCGCCGGGTGCTGGATGCCGTGGACCATCCCAACTTGAAGATCATCTGGGACCCGGCCAACGCCTTCGTGGCCGGTGAGGACCCGGCCCAGGGCTTCCAGGCCGTACGCGGCCACATCGTGGATGTCCACTGCAAGGACGCGATGGTGGTGGACGAGGCCACCGGCCTCACCGCGTGGGCGCGCATCGGCGCCGGCGGCACCAACTGGCCCCAGCAGCTGGCCCTGCTGGCCCAGGAACCGGTGGAGACCTACACCATCGAGACCCACTGGCATCCCGACGGCCAGGATCGGGCCGAGAACACCCGCCAGACCTTCGCCAGCCTCCAGGCCCTCCTGGGCTAACGCCAGAAAGGAAGCACCCCATGATCCGCGTCGCCCTGATCGGCGCCGGCCAGCGTTCCGTGTCCCACATGACCGCCCTCAGCCAGATGGCGGACGTGGAGGTTGCCGCCCTGGTGGACCTGGATCCGGCCCGGGCTCAGGCCGCCCAGGCCCGGGCCAACAGCCGCCGTCCGCCGGGATCGCGGCCCATCCAGGCGACCATCTTCACCGACTACCGGGCCATGCTGGACGCTGTGGCGCCGGACTGCCTCTACCTCTGCCTGCCGCCCTTTGCCCACGGCCAGATCGACCATGACCTCATTGAATATAGCCGCCCGATCCTCTTTGAAAAGCCCATCGCCCTGGACATGGGCCTGGCCCGGGAGATCGCTGCCCACATCCAGGAACGGAGCATCGTCCACGCCGTAGGCTATCAGAAGCGTTACAGCCCGGCCGTCCAGCACGCGGTAGAACGGCTGCGCGGCGTCGACATCGGCATGGTCATCTCCATCCGCCTGAGCGGCCTGCCCGGCCAGTCCTGGTGGCGGGTCCAGGCCCAGTCCGGCGGCATGCTCACCGAGCAGCACACCCACGCGGTGGACCTGATGCGCCACCTGTGCGGCGAAATCGAGCACGTCTACGCTGTGGGTGGGATCCAACTCTCTCGGGAGGTGCCCAACCTGGACATCTTCGACGTCAACGCCTGCACCGTCCGTTTCCTCAACGGCGCGCCGGGCATCATCGGCAACTCCTGTGCGGCGCCGGCGGGCGCGGCCATCTTTCCGCCCCACCTGGTCCACGTAGTAGCCCGGGAGATGGTCCTCAGCGTCAACGAGAGCCGCACCATCATCCGCCACGCCGACGGTGAAAGCGAGGAGATCCAATCCCAGGTGGACGACAACGTGGAGATGAACCGCACCTTCATCCAGGCCGTGGGCACAGGAAGCCAGGCCGGCATCCGCAGCAGCTACCAGGACGCACTGCGCACCCTGGCTGTCACCCTGGCCTGCCAGCGTTCCGCGGAGACGGGCCAGCCCATCCCCCTGGAAGCTTTCCTCCAGGGCCAATGAGTCATGGGGCTGGATTCCCATTCAACCAGGTCTTGACTCCCCTGTAAAGGGACATTTTTTTTAACGCAAAGACGTAGAGGGAGTAGCACTGCATGAGACCGTGGCCGGCCTTGGGCCGATGATTTCAATCATCGGCTGGCACACCCCAAGGGCGTTGAAACCCATTCCACGGGGCGAATGGCACCCGGCTTGAATCCGTTTTGAACGGATTCGTTTGAACGGATTTGCTGACCCGGCGAGGCATTTCCATGCCTCGTCATCTGGTGGATGGACGTACCGCGGTTGAATGTGGTGCTACCCAACCATGCTACCCAGGAGAAAACCATGGAGCACGTGACCATATATCGGGAAGCAGGCCGCTATGCCGGCTGGCCGGCCAACTACGGCATCTGGAGTTGGGAGAACGAGATCGTGGTCGGCTTCACCCGGGGCTACTTTCAGGAAAGCGCCCACTTCCACGCGCGGGACCGAGATCGGCCCTTCGACACCCTGCAGGCCCGCAGCCTGGACGGCGGTGCGACCTGGACGGTGCAGCCGTTCCCAGGTGCTACACCGGGGGGGCGGGGTCTGTCGGCCGATGAACACATGAACCCGGACCTCTGGGTGGCCAACGCCCTGGATGGGCCGGACGCGCCCGTGGCCTGCCCCGGCGGCATCCACTTCACCCACCCGGACTTTGCCCTTATGTGTGCCCGCACCGGCCTGCGGGCCGGCGCCCGCTCCTGGTTCTATGTCTCTTACGACCGCTGCCGAAGCTGGCAGGGCCCCTACTGGCTGCCCGACTTCGACCAGACGGGCATCGCCGCCCGTACCGACTACCTGGTGGACGGCCCCGAACGCTGCACCCTCTTTCTGACCGCAGCCAAGCCCGACGGCCAGGAAGGGCGGGTCTTCTGCGCCCGCACCACGGACGGCGGCCGCACCTTCGCCTTCGTCTCGTGGGTGACGCCCGAGCCGAAGGGCTACACCATCATGCCCGCCAGCGTGCGCCTCCCCTCGGGCCGCATCCTGACCGCGGTGCGCTGCAGCGAAGGGGCCAGCACCACCACGTCTCCCCACTGCTGGATAGACCTGTACGCGTCCGACAATGACGGCGTCAACTGGCATCTGCTGAGCACGCCGGTGCCGGACGCCGGACGGGGCGGCAACCCGCCCACCCTGACCCTGCTCCAGGGGGAAGCCCCTGGGAGCCACCTCTGCCTGACCTACGGCTTCCGCAACCCACCCTTCGCCATGCAGGCGGTCCTCAGCCAGGACGGGGGCCGTAGTTGGGGGCCGGCCATCACCCTGCGCAGCGGCGCCGGCAACCACGACATCGGCTACCCGCGCACGGTCCAGCGGCCAGACGGCACCCTGGTTACGGTCTACTATTGGAACGACAGGCCGGATGAGGAGCGATACATCGCCGCCACCTTATGGCAAATCTAGACGCCCTCCGCTGCTCCAAAAGGATCAGTAGGATGTAGGCAACGCTTTGGCACCCGGGTCCGGCCCTACAAAAAACGGGCGACGTGGAAATTTTCACATCGCCCGTTCGTAGTCGGCGCCACAAAGCTGCTGTAGCCGGTCAGTTCGGCTGGATCTCATACCAGAAATTCACCGGGTAGCCCTGCTCATCCACCTCTAGCACCTGGCGGACGATGGTGGGGCTGCCATCGGTACAGCGCCATTCGTAGACTGTCTCATGGCCCGTGACGGCCGCCGGGATGAATTCTGCCTGGGCATTCTCCTGGCAATACGCGACCATGGCCTCGTTGGGCGTCTGGGAGACGTCCGCCTGGCTCCAGCACGGAATGTTGGCCCCGACAAAACAGGCATACACTTTCCCATCCATACAACGCCAGTAGGCGTTCTGCTGGAAAGGTTCCAGCGGCGCATCGTCTGGCGCCTGGGACGCCTGTTTCAGTCCCCGGGCGATGACCTCTGGCACCCCCGGATTGTTGGCCGTGCCAAAGCTCACCTCAGGCTGGTCGATAGTGCCGATGGCTGCACAGTAGGCAAATGGATCGGTGAAGACAGCAGCGTCGTCCGTTGTCGGCGGGGGAGTCGAACCCTGAACCGGACGTTGAGTCGTGGCATCGGCGATGGGTGTCGTGGTGGATGTTCCTGCTTCTGGCGTAACGGGAACGCAGGCAGCCAGGAGCACAACAAGCCCAACCGCTATCGCCTGGCAGAGAAATAACTTCATGGGGGAAACTCTCTTTCTAGTACAGTCTGGCGTAAATACCACGGCAGAAATTCCGGGTGCCCTCTGGGCGCACGACCTCTGGTGGAAACTATCGGCGAATTTCTGCCGGGATTTACTAGCAGGATAATGGTATCACGGCTGAAAGGTTCAATGCAGGATCGTATCGAAAGCCACCGTAGGCGCAGGACTGTCGTCCGGCCACGAAAAGGATAACGAGTGAACGGCCGGTTGGGTTCCCATCGGCGCCATCACATCTTGCGCCCACACGGCATCCTGCATACACTGAGGAACATGGCAGCGCCCTTCGCTGCCTGACCAGCCATCCACACAGCAAAGGAGCAATCCACCCATGCACGTGTTTATCACCGGCCATCGGGGCCGGATCGGTTCGGAAATTGTAGCCCAGTTGGAAGCCGCCGGCCACCAGATTGTGGGCTATGACCGGGCCGATGGACAGGACATCCTGGACGGCCAGGCCGTGCGGGCTGCAACCCAGGGCTGCGATGCCGTCATCCACCTGGCTTCCCTGCTGGGCCGCCCGGACGACGATCCCGATGAGACCATGGCCATCGGGCTCCAGGGCACCTGGCACGTACTCATGGCCGCTCGGGAAGCCGGGGTTCACCGGGTGGTCTACTTCAGCAGCGTCAACGCCCTGGGCATCTTCATGGGCCAGAAACCGCCGGACTATTTTCCCATCGACGACGACCACCCGGCTCGCCCCGGCAGCCCCTACGGGATCGCCAAGCGGCTGGCCGAAGAAATGTGCCGCCATTTCACCGCGGAGACCGGCATCACCACCATCTGCCTGCGGCCACCCGCGGTCTGGATGCCCCAGACCTACCAGTGGGTGAGAGCCCGCCGCCAGGAGAAGCCGGAAAGCGAATGGACGCCTATCTGGGAATACGGCGCCTTCTGCGATGTGCGGGACGTGGCCGCCGCGGCCGTGTGTGGCCTCACCTGCCCGGACCCGGGCCACGTCACCCTGCTCCTCTGCGCGGATGACATCAATTCGGACACGCCCAGCCGGGAAATGGCGGCCCGGCTGCACCCGGACGTGCCCTGGCGGGGCGGCCCCGAGTACCAGGCAGACCCGTTCAAGGCGCTGGTGGACAACGGCCGAGCCAAAGCCGTGCTCGGCTGGCAGCCGAAATACCGCTGGCACACGGCCTCCTGAGAGACTGTTCTACAGACTTTCCGCTCTACAGGCTCGCTGCCTCTCCGCCGCTTTCCTCCGTCAGCGCCTGCTCCATGTAGAGCAGGCGCACCCATTTGGTGCCCGAGCGGATACGGTTGCTCTCCCCTGTGAGGGTGAAGCCCAGGCTCTGGAAAAACTTCAAGGCCGGAATGTTGAACTGGGCGATGCCCACCCGGGCCCGGCTCATGTGGGCCGTCTCCTCCAGCCAGGGCCGGAGTAACTGCCACGCCTGGGTGCCGATGCCCTGGCGCTGATAGGGCTCGGCCACCATGATCATGCCCAGGTAGACCATCTGCGGACGGGGCCAGTGGAGGCGAAAATCCACCAGCCCGATGAGTTCTCCCCCGGCCTGGGGATCATCGGCCACCAGGCGGCGGACGATCCCCAGCAGGTAGCGGTCGGGCATCCCTGCCGCCTCCCGCAGATCGTGCTCGGCCTGGCCCGCGGGGCTGGAGGGCAGGCCGTACATCTGCCAGTAGCGGGGTGTCGCCCGATAGACCTGCTGCAACGCCTCCACATGGTGCTCCAGGCTCAGGGGCAGGAGGGAGATAGGTGTGGAAGGGATGGAAGGATTCGCCATGGTGTTGAGGCTCAACGGGGTGCCGACGAAGCGGAAGCCGACGCCGCAGCCTGGAGCAACCGCCGGATCTCGGCCAGCTCCTGGCGGGCCGCCTGCAGATCCCGCTCCAGGCGTTCCAGTTTTTCCCGCTCGACCCGCACGAAGCGGGTGTAGGGGGCGATGGCCTCTCGGATGCGCTGGACGCTGCGCCCCAGCTCATCCTCAAACTGGCGGGTGAGGGCGGCGTTCAACTGGGCCCGTAGCTCGTTGATGCGCTCCCGCAGGGCCGCCTTCACCTTGGAGCGACGATAGGGCAGGACATAGAGGCCCAGGGCCGCCACCGCGCTGGCCCCCAGGATGCCGGTGATGTCCAGCAAAGTGGTCTGGAGCAGGGCCACCAGGAGCGCGCCCAGCCCCAACGCCCCGGCCTCCACGGCGGCCGTCTGGATGATGGCCCGTTGCACCTCCTGGGCCAGCTTGAGGGACTCGGCCTCCCGGTCGTAGCCTTCCACCACCTGTTGAGCGGCCCGACCTACGCTGGCGATCATGGCCTGGCGGTTCAACTCAAAATCGCTACCCATCTGCCCCACGATGCGGTCCGCGTGCTGGGTGGCGCGACGGTTGAGGTACGCCATGATATCCCGCCACTGGCGGTAGTCCCGGTCTACCAGCCAGTCGATCAGGTCGTTGACGTGGCGCTCGATCTCCCGACTGGTGTCGCCCACCACCTGGCGTTCGAACTCGGCCCGCACCTTCTCGCCGTTGACCAGGTCCAGAATACGGGCCAGGCGCAGGGTTTCGTCGAAGAAGCGGTCGCCCCGTTCCGCCATGGCGTACAGCACATTGTCCACCCGGCTGGACTGGTACTTGAAATCCCGCCGCATGTCCTCCTGGTAGGCGGCCAGTTGCTCTTCGATGACATCCAGCGTTTCGAAGTCGCCCCGGAGGAGCTCCTGGCGCCGGCGTACCAGCTCGCTGTAGCGGTCGATGAGGTGCGCGGCGACGCCGATGGGGTTTTCCAGCTTCAGGCGCAGCCGCTCGCCGGCATCCAGGCGCCGCAGGATGTACTCCTCCAGGGAGGCGAACTGGCTGGCCTGCCAGAGTCGGGGCTCGGGAGTATCGATGCCATCCCGGGCCTGGAGGGCCAGCCGGGCACTGACGGCAAAGATCTCAGGCTTTGTCCCCAACAGTTCCCGGGCGTTCTCCCGCACGAAGGCCAGGATCTGCTCCCGGTCGGCCGGGTCTTCAATCAGGTCGATCTTGTTGACGACGATGACCACCTTTTTGCCCCACTGGCGGATCCGCTCCAAAAAGAGCCGCTCGCTCTCGCTGAAGGGGCGGTCGGCGCTGGTGACGAAGAGCACCAGATCGCTGCGGGGGATAAAGTGTTCGGTGATCTGCTGGTGGCGCTGGATGACGGCGTTGGTGCCCGGCGTGTCCACCACGTTGATCTCCCGCAGCCATTCCACCGGCACGTGGACGATCAGATAATCGTCGCCCGAAGGCTCCTGCCTGGGGGGATCGCCGTAGCGCAGCAGATGAATGCGGCTGGTGGTGGGTGTGACCCCTTCCGCCAGCAGCCGTTTGCCCAACAGGGCGTTGATGAACGCCGTCTTCCCGGCGTTGAACTCGCCTACCACCACCAGCAGGAACAGCTCTTCCAGTTGCTGGAGGCTGCGCTTCAAGAGGTCCAGATCCTCGTCGGGCGCGTCAATGCGTGCCAGCAGGACGCGCAGGTTTTCCAGCAACGTGCGCTCCCGCTGGATCAACTGGTCGTATTCCTGGCTCAATATCCGTTGCAAAGCCATTCTCCACCCTGAACTGGAGCGCCAGCCCTCGTCCTGCTGGCCGACGACTCCGGCTAGTAAATCCCGGCAGAAATTCGCCGATAATATCCTCCAGAGGTAATGCCGCCGAATTTCTGCCGTGGTATTTACGCCAGGCTGTACTAGACGCCTGGATGGCGCAATATAGGCCAATTCCCTGCAAGGGAATACGCATGGGCAAACCCTTTGTTGCGCCCCTTCCTGCCCCTGAACTCACAACACCATTGTAGCACATGGGTTTGCCTACCGACGATAAATACGGTATTGTTATGGTAAGCCGTTCCAGCCAGCCCCCGGTCCTCCTGAATCATCGGCTGCCCCGTTGCGAACATCAGGTTGGCTGGCGTCAGGGCCACGGCTGCACGGAGGTGTGGCCCATTGAGGTACACCTTGCCCACCGACATCAAAGCCGCCGCCGGCACCCCATCTGGGACAGCAGCCAGCAAGTTGCCCTGACCGGGCGCGATCCCGGCCCAGTTTGCCCACTATGTACGAGAGCGTACACCAATTTGATGAAAATTCCTCTATTGTGAAAATTCAGCGCGGCCGGGTGTCAACGGGGACGCCCATTTGGATGTTCAAGCTTACAGATACAGTGATCCAGTTTGCCATAGGGTACCAGGATGCAACTTGTACAAACCGTCGGTGACCGCGTATTGCGCAATGTTCAAAAGGTGATCGTGGGCAAAGATGAGGAGATCCGCCTGACACTGGTCAGCCTGCTTTGCGAAGGTCATCTGCTCATCGAGGACGTGCCGGGCGTGGGCAAGACCATGCTGGCGCGCTCCATCGCCCGAAGTATCGGCTGTTCGTTCCGCCGGATCCAGTTTACGCCGGACATGCTCCCCAGCGATGTGACCGGCGTCAGTATTTTTAATCAAAAGACCATGGAGTTTGAATTCCGGCCCGGCCCCATCATGGCCCAGATCGTCCTCACCGACGAGATCAACCGGGCCACCCCCAAAACCCAGTCGGCGCTGCTGGAAGCCATGGAGGAGCGCCAGGTCACCGTCGACGGCCAGACCTACCCCATGGAGCGGCCGTTCATGGTCCTGGCCACCCAGAACCCCATCGAGTACGAAGGGACCTTCCCCCTGCCCGAAGCCCAGGTGGATCGCTTCATGATGCGCATTCGGCTGGGTTACCCCACCCGGAACCACGAAATCGACGTGCTGACCCGCCAGACCGACCATCACCCCATCCAGGATTTGGAACAGGTGGTATCCGCCGACGAGCTGCTGGAGGCCCAACGAGCCATCCGCGAGGTCTATGTGGATGACCTGGTCAAAGCCTACATCGTCGACCTGGTGACCACCACCCGGGATCATCCAGACGTCTACCTGGGGGCTAGCCCCCGGGGGAGCCTGGCCCTGTTCATGGCCGCTCGGGCCTGGGCTGCCCTGGAAGGCCGGGACTTTGTCCTGCCGGATGACGTCAAGCGGCTGGCCGAGGCGACCCTGGCCCATCGCCTGATCATCAGCCCATCGGCCCGCATCAAAAACGTCACGCCCCGCCAGGTGATCGAGGACGCCTTGCGCCACACACCGGTGCCCGGTGCCCGGGCCCGAGTTCGATAATGGCACCGATGGTGGCCCTGCCGGCCCTGTTTGGGTAGATCATGTCGTCGCGCGCGATTTTCCTGATCATTGCCACCATCGTGGCCTGGGTACTGGCCTTCAACAGCGGCCGGGAGCTGGCCTATAACCTGGCCTACCTGCTGTCCAGCGTCCTGCTCTTCAGCGCCGCCTGGGCCTGGCATAGTTTGCGGGCCATCACCCTGCGCCGGGTGACCCGGGCCCGCCGCAGCCAGGTAGGTCAGTATGCGGAAGAGCAGTTCGAGATTACCAACCGCAGCCGCTGGCCCAAGCTCTGGCTGGAGGTCAAGGATTACTCCACCCTGCCCTGGCACGAAGCCAGCCGGGTGGTCAGCAACCTGGGCCGGGGCAGCAGCCAGCGCTGGCAGGTGAAAACCCTCTGCACCCAACGGGGACGTTTTCGCCTGGGCCCCATGGAGCTCCACAGCGGCGATCCCCTGGGCATCTTCCACGTGGTTCAACCCATCGAAACCACCAGCTACCTCATTGTCTATCCCCTGACCGTCGACCTGGCCTCGTTCGAGCCGTCGGTGGCCAACCTCTCCGGCGGCGAAGCCCGTTACCGGCGCACCAACCAGATCACCACCAACGTGGCCGGCGTCCGGGAGTATGTGGCGGGCGACAGCTTTAACCGCATCCACTGGCCCACCACTGCCCGGGCCCGCCGCCTCATGGCCAAGGAGTTCGAACTGGATCCCACCGCGGACATCTGGCTCTTCCTGGATTTGCACCGGGATACGGAAGTGGGGCTGCCGTGGACGCCCGAACCGCCCGAGCCGCCCATCTTCGCCCTCCACAGCCGCAGGCGACGGGCCGAGCAGCCGGAGTTGCCGCCGGTGACCACCGAATACAGCATCACGGTGGTGGCCAGCCTGGCCCGCTATTTCCTCATGCGCAACCGGGCTGTGGGGATGAGCTGCCAGGGGCGAACCCGGCACTACCTCCAGCCAGATCGGGGAGAACGGCAGCTCAACAAGATCCTGGAGGCGCTGGCCGTCGTATCCGCAGGCGGCAACATGGCCTTTGCCCACCTCATCGCCAGCGACGGCATCCGCCTCAACCGCCACGACACGGTACTGGCCGTGAGCGCAGACCCCAGTCCAGATTGGGCCGTGGCGCTGCATCATCTCCAGCGCCGGGGCGTCAACAGCGTGGCTGTGGTGGTGGACGGCTCCACCTTTGGCCGGGAAACCAGCTATGGGGAACTGCTCGGCGAGCTGGAGGCCGCCGGCATCTCCACCTATCGAATCCGGCGGGACGATCCCATCGCCCACGTGTTGAGCAGCGGCACCCACTACTATCCCCCCCGGCAACAACGCCTCATCGACCAGATATGAATCCAGACGGCCCGGGATGGCATCCAGGATGGCCGGCCCTTCCCGCGGGTGGATTCAGGTAGAGCGGTGCTCGCGCCGCACCCACCGGGCCATGAGCGTCTCCAGCGCCTGGGCCGGGTCATGGCACAGGCCACAGTGGACCGGCGACGTCTGGATGATGGTGTTGTGGGGGGCCACCAGCCAGTGGAAACTCTCCGCCTGCCCCAGCGCGCCGATGGGCCCCTCACCGGCACAGATGCGGGGAATCAGATCCAGGTGGGCCTGGACTTCATCCGCATCCAGTTCCGGGGCCATGGCCCGCAGCCGTGCCCGGTCCAGCTCGATGCAGGCGTCCAGAAAGCGACGGGTGCGGCAGAAGAGGATCACGCCCACGGTCAGGAATTCGTCCCGTTCTAGGCGGGGCACCACGCGGATGAAGGCGTAGTCATAGGAGCTGAGCGTGGGCATGGACGGCCTCCTCCACGAAACGGGTGGATGCGTTGAGCCGGCTCATCAGGTAGGCCAGATAGGCGTGCCGATGCTCCGCCGGGGAGCGGAACTGGGGCTCGTCCCCCAGCCATTCCCCCGGGATCAGGGAGAGGATGTCCAGCAGCCGCTCTTCGGTCAGGATGGGACGCAGGCGGGCGTCCGCCTCTGGGATGCTGGCGGCAAAAGGCAGCAGCGTATGCTGGCGGATCAGGGGGAAGGAGGTCTGGCTGCGCTCCAGGTAGTTGTTCCAGTCGTGGTGAAAGTAGAGGGAGGCCCCGTGGTCGATGAGCCAGAGCTGCTTCTGCCAGATGAGCAGGTTGACGTTGCGGGGCGTCCGATCCACGTTGGTCACCAGGGCATCGAACCAGACGATGGCCGACGCCAGCTCTGTGGACGGGGGTGGCTCCAGCAGTTGGTTGAAGGCGAAGGCGCTGGGCAGATAGCGCATGCCCAGGTTGAGGCCATAGCTGGCCCGCAACAGATCCTGGATTTCGGGATCCGGCTCCGAGCGGCCGAAGCCCGGCTCCAGGTGGATGAACACAATCTCCGGCACCCGCAGCCCCAACAGGCGGGCGATCTCCCCGGCCACCAATTCCGCGATCAGGGCGCGCACCCCCTGGCCGGCCCCCCGAAATTTCATGACATAGAGCTCGCCGTCGTCGGCCTCCACCAGGGCAGGTAAAGAGCCGCCTTCCCGCAGGGGCTGGATGTAGCGGGTCGCCATCACCGTGCGCAGGGTTGGGGTGGACATGGTTTCCTCACAGACTCAACTTCCCGGTAGATGCTGGCGTCAAGCTCAGAGAAAGGTAAATGCTGGCCCCGATGGCCCGGCCGTCCCATGCACCGCCCAGGCATCCAGGAGCCCTTCCATGGTACCTGTCAAACAGAACCTCCGTCAACTTCGGGTTTTTTGTATTCTTGCCAGAGATTCAGAATTTATCCTCTTGGGTTCCACGCGTCGTTTAAACCGTCCCCGGCCAGATTGATTCCCAACACGGTGAGGGTGATGGCCAGGCCAGGGAAAAAAGCTGTCCACCAGGCAACCCGCATAAAAGCACGTGCCTGATCCAGCATGTATCCCCAGCTGACCATGTTGGGATCGCCCAACCCCAGGAAGCTGAGGCCTGCCTCCACCAGGATGGCTTCACCCACCAGCAAGGAGGCAGTGACAACCAGGGGAGGGAGCACATTGGGGAGGATGTGCCGCCACATGATGTTACGATCTCGAGCACCCAGCGCCCGTGCCGCCAGGACGAAGTCCCGTTCCCGGAGCGACAACACCTCTGCCCGCACAATGCGCGCGATCATGGGCCAGGAGGTCAGGCCCAGAACCAGGATCACCCTGTCCAGCCCGCTGCCGAACAGGGCAATGGCAATGACGGCCAGGAAGAAGCGGGGCAATACCTGGAAGAACTCTGTCAGACGCATCAACGCATCATCCGCCCAGCCCCCCCGATATGCCGATAGGATGCCCACCGCGGCCCCGATGAGGGCGGCCATCCCGGCCACCGCGAGCCCCACCAGCAACGACGTCCGGGCCCCGTAGATTACGCCGGTTAGGACATCGCGCCCCAGGTCATCGGTGCCCATGGGATGAAGGGACGAAGGCGGGTGCAAAGGGGGACCGACAGCTTTTAACGGTGCATATGGGGCGAGGGGTTCGGCCAGAAGGGCCACACTGGCCATCATCAGGGCCAGCAAAGTGCCCAAGAGGGCAGCCCGGCTGCGCCCATAGCGCCGACTGAAGGAAGCCAACCGCCGGCCCCAGACCACATTCGTTGGCCGCGATGGAATTGAGCGGGCGCCCATCACTTCTGGCCGTCTGGCTACGGTTGCCGTTACGGCTGCACCGTCATCCTGGGCTGGACGGTTCACTGCCTCATCCATAGCGTATCCTTGGGTCCAGCCAGACGTAAACCAGGTCTGTGATGAGGTTGGAAACCAGGACCGTGATGGCAACCATCAGGAACAGCCCCATCAACAGGGGAATGTCCCGGCTCAGGGTGGCCGATACCAAAAGCCGACCCACGCCCGGCCAGGCGAAGACGGTCTCCGTGAGTACGGCACCCATAAACATGAACCCTACTCGCCCCCCCACGACGGTGACCACCGGCAACAGGGCGTTGCGGAGGGCATGGCGGAATAATACGCACCAGGCGGAAAGGCCCTTGGCATGGGCCGTGCGGATGTAATCGGCTTGCAGGACTTCCAGCAGGTGGGTACGGGTCAGACGGGCAGTCAGGGCAAGCTGATGGACAACCAATACCAGGACAGGGAGGGCCATGTGATGCATCACGTCCAGGATATGGGCCAACCCTCGGTAGTGCTGGCGGGCGGTGGTCATCCCCTGAACTGGAAACAGCCCCGCCTGCAGGGCCAGAAACAGGATCAACATCTGGGCCAGCCAGAAGACGGGAATGGCATGGCCCACCAGGCACAGGGCGCTAATGCCCAGATCCCGGGAGGAGTGGGGGCGCCTGGCGGCCAACAGCCCCAGAGCCACACCGGTCACGCTGGACAGTATCAGGGCGGAGCCCATCAGCAACAGTGTGGCCGGTAGTCGTGACAGGATCACCGTCATCACCGGCTGACCGTAGGTATAGGAGATGCCCCAGTCCCCGCGGGCCAGCCGAAACAGATAGACGCCCAGCTGTTCGGCGAGGGGCCGATCCAGCCCAAATCTGGCACGCATGGATTCGTAGTAAGCGGCGTTGCCATACTCGCCGGCCAGGGCCACAATGGGGTCGCCGGGCGCCAGGTGTATCAGGGAAAAAGAGACGGCCGCAATCCCCACCAGCATGGGTACGAACTGAAGAAGCCGCCGGACAACATAGCGCGCCACGGTTGCGCCGCTCCACCTACTCAGATACCTGGCACCACGCCATTTCTGCAAAGTGCCCAGACCAGGCCTGAAAACCCTGACAATTGGACCGATGTCCGAAAGTAAAATTCGTCTCCACCAGCCACCAGTAGGGCAAATCGGCTTTCAAAATCCGCTGAATCTCTGCATAGAATTCAGCCCGCTTCTCCCGGTCAGCCGTGGAAGCAGCCAGTTGGAAGAGCTCATCGATGCGTGGATTCATGTATGCAGCCCCGTTGGAGAAGGGAATAGGCCCGATGTTGTCCGATACATACATCCGCCGCACGCCGATCTCGGGATCGCTTTTGTTGCAGTAGGAGATCA
>FWPU01006643.1_pt1 | contig 22758 bp, 18 predicted proteins | sample 2228361 | NCBI WGS metagenome assembly FWPU01 (sample SAMEA103939777, study PRJEB20133) | metagenome
CGGCGGAGAGGGAAGGGGAGGGTGAGGGAGGGGTTAGGAGAGGTCAAGAAGCCCGAATCTGATCTGAAAATAAATCGGTTGCACCGCATTTTCATGCTTTATGGTGCCCCTGGGGGCATGTGCAACTGGTCGGTAGAGCAAACTTTGCTCAGAATCCCCCTCTTCGCATCCTCGGCCAACCGTTGACAGCCGCCGTGGAATGTGGTAAGCTGAAGCCGCGTCATGCACTATGGGAAGCCATGTCCGAAATCCTGGTCGGCACTGTCGAACGGATTACGTTCTATAACGAAGAGAACGGCTACACCGTGGCCCAGCTCACGCCCGAAGGGCGCGATTATACCGTGGCCGTCGTCGGCAACCTGCCAGAGGTCAGCCCCGGCGAGTGCCTGCGGCTGCACGGCGAGTGGACCAGCCATCCGCGCTATGGCCGCCAGTTCCAGGCAGATCGCTACGAGACGGTGCTGCCGGCCACCGCCGCCGGCATCGAAAAATACCTGGGATCAGGGTTGATCAAAGGTGTCGGCCCGGTGACGGCCCGGCGCATTGTGCGCCGCTTCAAGCTGGATACACTGCGCATCATTGAGGAGGAACCACACCGCCTGCGCGAGGTGCTGGGCGTGGGCAAACACCGGGCGGCGCTCATCCAAAAAGCCTGGGAAGAGCAAAAAGCCATCAAAGAGGTGATGATCTTTTTGCAAAGCCACAATGTCAGCACCGCCCACGCCGTCAAGATCTACAAGACCTATGGCGATGCCAGCATTGAGGTGGTGCGGAGCGATCCCTACCGCCTGGCCCGCGACATTCGCGGCATCGGCTTTCTCACCGCCGACAAGATCGCCCGCGAGCTGGGCCTGGCCCACGATAGCCCGCAGCGGGTGCAGGCCGGCATTGCCTACACCCTCGGCCAGATGGCCGATGACGGCCATGTCTACGCCCCGGAAGGAGAGCTGGTCCACGAGAGCACACGCCTCCTCGACGTGCCCCCCAACCTGGTGGCCCAGGGCATTGAAGCCCTGGCCGCCGAACAGCAGGTCCACATCGAATATCCGATATCCAATGCCCCCTCTGCCCACCTCCCCCTCCGAGAAGAGCGCGCTGTCTACCTCCCTCCCTTCTATCACAGCGAGATCGGCGTCGCCAACCGGCTCAAAACCATCTTGAACGTGCAGAAAAGCCGCCTGGCCTTTTACCGAGAGGCCAACCTGGAGCGTGTGTTCGATCACCTGGCCGCCGAGGGTGGGGTGACGCTCAACGACGGCCAGCGACAGGCGGTCCGCACCGCACTGACCCACAAAGTCACCGTGCTCACCGGCGGGCCGGGCACCGGCAAGACCACGGCAGTGCGAACCATCATCCGCCTGCTGGAAGCCAAAAAGTTCTCCTACGCCCTGGCTGCCCCTACCGGCCGGGCGGCCAAACGCCTGGCCGAGGCCACCGGCCGCGAGGCGAAAACCATCCACCGCCTGCTGGAATTCAAGCCGCAGGCAGGATTCCAATTCAAGCGGAATGAGGAGAAACCCATCGAAGCCGACATGATAGTCGTGGACGAGGCTTCCATGCTCGACCTGCTGCTGACCAACCATCTCCTCAAAGCCATCCACCCCGAAAGCCACCTGCTGCTGGTGGGCGATGTGGACCAGTTGCCCAGCGTCGGCGCGGGGAATGTGCTCCGCGACATCATCGAGTCGGATGTGGCAGCAGTGGTCCGCCTGAGCGAGATCTTTCGCCAGGCAGAGAACAGCCTGATCGTGGTCAATGCCCATCGCATCAACCGGGGAGAGATGCCGATCTTTTCCAGGAATGCGACCGACTTTTTCCTCTTTCCCGCCGACGACGCCGAGCAGGCCGCCGATCTGGTGGTAGACCTGGTGCAGAACCGCATCCCCCGCCGCTTTGGCTTCGACCCCCTGGCCGATATCCAGGTTCTCTCGCCGTTGCACCGGGGAGCGGCTGGCGTAGCTGAGCTCAACCGCCGCCTGCAGGCGACCCTGAACCCGCCGGCCGAAGGCAAGGCCGAGCACCGTCGGGGCGCATACCTCTTTCGCGTCGGCGACCGGGTGATGCAGACGGTCAACAATTATGACAAGGAGGTGTTCAACGGCGATATGGGGCGTATCACCGCCCTGGATCCGGTGGACCAGGTGCTGACCGTGCGCATAGATGATCGGCCGATAGAGTACGAGTTCTCCGAATTGGATGAGCTGGTTCATGCATACGCCGTCAGCGTCCACAAAAGCCAGGGGAGCGAATACCGCGCTGTGGTCGTGCCGGTGTTGACCCAGCACTATATGATGCTGCAGCGCAACCTGCTCTACACGGCAGTGACGCGGGCCAGGGAGCTGGTAGTGCTGGTGGGTAGCCGCCGGGCTATTGCCATTGCCATACGCAACAACCAGATCGCAGAGCGGCACACAGCATTGGACGCACGGCTGCGAGAATGATCGAGCGCAATGCCCAAAAGGGTGCGCTTCCGATCAGTGCTCCCCTGTCAACGGCACAAACAGCACGCCGGTCACATTCCGCTTCTTGATCTCCTTCCCTTCCTTGATGACCTGCCACAGCGTCTGATAGCCGCCCGGCGGGCCGACAGGGATGACCAGCCGGCCGCCATCTTTTAGCTGCTGCACCAGCGGCGGGGGGATATGGTCCGGGGCGCAGGTGACGATGATGGCATCATAGGGAGCATGTTCCTCCCAGCCGTAATAGCCATCGGCATTCAGGACGTGGACGTTGCTGTAGCCCAGGCGCTTCAGCCGTTCCCTCGCCTCGGTGGCCAGCGGTTCAATGATCTCGACGGTGTACACCTCGGCGACGATCTGGGCCAGAATAGCCGCCTGATAGCCGGAACCGGTGCCGATCTCTAGCACGCGGTCGGTATTCTTGAGCTGCAAAAGCTCCGTCATCAGGGCAACGATGTAGGGCTGGGAGATCGTCTGCCCGTAGCCGATAGGCAAGGGATGGTCGGCATAGGCCTGCGACTTGACGTTGTTTGGCACAAACTCGTGGCGGGGCACGCTTTCCATCGCCGCCAGGACCTCTTTGTCCGTCACCCCCCGGCGGCGGATCTGGTACTCTACCATCTCCATACGTTCCTCCAGCCGGTCATCGCGCTCAGTTTGAACCGTAGGGGCAGAGGTGGGCACTGCCGTTGGCCTGGGTGGTTGTCGGTGGGAGCCAGCCAACAGCAGGTAGCCGGTCACCAGGATCAAGGCGGCGACGATCGCCCCCCCCACGACAATGGGTTTCATGCCCCGTTGGCGCTGCTCCTCGGCCATGCCAACACCTCTCGCACCAGTTCAACCAGATCTCCCACCCGGAATGGTCGCAGCAGCGCTGCGGCAATCGGCGGCAGGCCCTCCTGGCTCAGAGTTATCCGGCCAAGCGCTCCCCCACACACGATCAGGGGAGCCTCGCCGGCCAACCGCCAAAGGTCCGCCAGCAATTGCCCCTCCCTCTCACTCCCCTGGACCTCGACGAGGATGAGCCGTGGGCGAGCGCCGTCGCGGATCAGGTGGGCCAGCGCAAGTTCCAGGGAGGGCCAGGCCCGCACCTCAAAGCCCTCCTCCAGGAGTTGAGCACGGACCAACGCCCGTAGCTGCCAATCGGCCGCAATGAGCAGAATCTCGCCCACAGCTTTATTGTACCATGTTCCGGGAGGAATTTCAAGCCCTTTATGTAGGACAACTGCTAGCAATCGCCCTACGACCGTGGGGAATTGCTACCTGTGCCGGTTTGCATGCCCCTTTTAAGGGTGGTATAATCCAATCATCAGACAACGGGTCTGGCCCGATGAAGGGCCAGATCGGATCGGGTTTGAGGCGATGTTTGCCCGCTGAAAAGATAACAAGGAGGCAGAAATTGACACCCCAACATTTCAGGCTGATGATTCCAGGTCCGGTAGACGCAGAGGACGACGTCCTGGCAGCCATGGCCGGGCCCACCCTGCCCCACTATGGCAAGCAGTGGTTGGAAATCTACCACGAGGCAGTGAATTGCCTCAAAGAGATCTTTGGCACCCGAAATGACCTCTTGTTGATGGCCGGACCGGGCACGGCAGGGTTGGATGCTGCTCTGGGAAGCCTGGCTCGGACGGGCGAAAAGGTATTGGTGCCGACCAACGGCTTTTTCGGACGGCGGCTGGCAGCGATAGCGCGGGGCTATGGGCTAGAGGTGCGGACGGTGGAAGCGCCTGCCGGGCAAGCCCTCGATCCTGAGGCCATCCGCCGCTGCTTGGCAGCCGAGAGCGACCTCCAGGCCCTGGCCGTGGTGCACCTGGAAACCTCCACGGGGGTCCTCAACCCGCTGCGGGAGATCGCAGCCGTCGCAAACGAGTTCAACGTGCCGATCATCGTGGATGCCGTGTCATCGTTGGGGGGGGTGCCCCTGCCGGTGGACGAGTGGCACATTGACATCTGTATCACAGTCGCCAACAAATGCCTGGCCTGCCCACCAGGGGTAGCGCCGGTATCGGTCAGCCAACGCGCCTGGGACCAGATGGAGGGCAAGGGTAGCCGTGATCATGGGTGGTATCTGAACCTGCAGACCTGGAAAGAGTATGCCATCAACTGGGCCTCGTGGCACCCCTACCCCACCACCCTGCCTACCAACAATATCGTTGCCCTGCTGGTCAGCCTGCGGCGCATCCTCGACATCGGCCTGGAGGCTTATTATCAACGCCATGTCCAGGCCGCCCAGACGGTCCGCACCCGGCTGAATCAGTGGGGCTTCCGGCTGCTCACCGCCGAGGCTCACACCTCGCCACTGATCACCGCTGTGTATGGCCTGCCGGGCATGGACATTGCTGACCTACAGCGCTACCTGGTAGAGGAGTGGCAGATCATGATCTCCGGCGGGCTCGACGAGTTTAGCGGCCGGATCTTTCGCGTGGGGCATATCGGCAAAGCCGCATCAGAAGAGTACACCCAACGGTTCCTGACCGGCCTGGAGGCCTATCTCCACCTGCGCGGCTACAAGGTGCCGTAACGCCCAGGGAGATCACGAGATGAGCGCCTGGTGCCGGTGCCAAGAAATTCGCCGATGAAACGCAAGTTCCGCCTTGACCTGATCAGCGCTTCGACCCGCGCCTTTTGCCACGAAGCCCGACGGACGCCGGGCTACTCCCTTTTCGACTGGCTCCACGGCTATGTCTATGCCCGCTGGCCCTACCTCTACATCGGCATTGGGACAGGAGAGCATCCGCTGGCCCGCGCCTTTGGGCCGCTTTTGCGCCTGTGGAGGCGGCTGTTCCCGCGCCGCGGAGGTGATGGACGCCCCACCTTCGCCGATGGCTATCACGGCAAAGTGGTGCCTTTGTCGGCCGCGGCCCAACTGGTCACCATCGCCGAAGATGTGGACCTGGGGGACCTGGAGCAGATCATCCCTTACGCCCTGGCCCGTGACCTGGTGCTGCGCCATCCTGACCACATCGTCGCCCTGGAATGCCCCTGCCGCGCGGCCCGTACCAGCCCCTGCCTGCCCCTGGACGTGTGCCTCATCGTCGGCGAGCCGTTCGCCAGCTTTGTCGTTGAGCACCACCCCCGCCGCGCCCGCTGGATCACGCCGGGCGAGGCGGTGGAGATCCTCCGCGCCGAAGATGAGCGCGGCCACGTGCACCATGCCTTCTTCAAAGATGCGATGCTAGGGCGTTTTTACGCCATCTGCAACTGCTGCGCCTGCTGCTGCGGGGCAATGCAGGCCCATCAGCACGGCACGCCAATGCTGGCCTCCTCCGGCTATATCAGCGTAGTAGAAACCGAGCGATGCGCCGGCTGCGGCACCTGCGCCAGTTTTTGCCAATTCCATGCGATTTCGACAAATGACGGTCATACTGTTGTGGACCCGGCCGCCTGCATGGGCTGTGGCGTGTGCGTCGCCCACTGTCCGCAGGAAGCCATCTCCCTGCAGCGCGACCCAACCAAAGGTGAGCCGCTGGTGCTTGAAAAAGTTAAAGGTAAACTGCAAGGCGAGTAGGTATGGCTGGCGAATCGGTTATCATCATCGGCGCCGGGCTGGCCGGTCTGTCGGCCGGCTGTTACGCCCAGGCCAACGGCTATCAGAGCCGCATTTTTGAGCACCACTCCCAGCCAGGGGGAGTGGCCGCCGCCTGGAGGCGCAAGGACTATTTGATTGACGGCGGCATCCATTTTGTCATGGGACACAGACCCGGATCGGCGCTCTACAACCTGTACTGTGAGTTGGGCATCGTCCCCGGCTGTCGCTTTGTGGACATGACCACCTATGGCCGCTTCAGCGATGAAGGCAGCGGGCGCAGCATCACCGTCACCCAAAACCTGGACCACCTGACCGCCGACCTGAAAGCCGCTTCACCAGCCGATGCCCGCATCGTGGATGAGCTGATGGCTATGGTCCGCACCATGCGGCGGGGCGGCTTGGGCGAGATGGGCATGGACAGCCCCCCCGAACTGACGGGCTTCCTGGATCAAATCAAAGGGATGTGGGCCATGCGGCAACTGTTCCGCTACTTCACCGGCAGATATAGCTGCTCCGTGGCCGAGTATGTTCAGGACATACAAGACCCCTGGGTGCGCCAGTGCTTTATGTATCTGTTCTTGCCTGAGGTGCCGGTGTGGTTTATCGGCATGATTCTGGCCCTGTTCGCCGAGGGGCAGTTGGGATTTCTGGCAAGAGGCTGCCCCGACTTTGTCCTGCCCCTGGAAAGACGGTATAAAGAACTGGGCGGACAGATAGCCTACAAGTCCACAGTCAAAGAGATCCTGGTAGAGGGCGATCGCGCCGTCGGCGTGCGCCTGACGGACGGCAGCGAACACCGCGCCGACGCCGTCATTTCTGCTGCCGACGGTTACAGCACCCTCTTCACGATGCTGGGCGGGCGCTACGTCAACGACAAGATTAGGAGCCGCTACGCCACCTGGCAGCCGATTCGCCCTATGGTGATAATCAGCTACGGTGTGGCGCGCGAATTTCCCGGCGAACCGCCCTTCACCACCTTTGTGTTGGAACACCCCCTCGATGTAGACGGCCAGGCAGTTAAGGCCATTTTCTTCCGCATCTTGAACTATAGCACCCATTTCGCCCCGCCAGGCAAGACGGTCATCCAGGTGGAGTTTGAAAGCGAGTGGGACTATTGGAACACCCTGTACTCCACAGATCGGGCGGGCTACGAGGCCGCGAAGGATCATCTCGCCGCCGAGGTCCTGCACCGCCTGGAGCGGCACTATCCCGGCCTCGCGGCGCAGGTGGAGGTAACCGATGTGGCCACTCCCTACACCACCTGGCGATATACGCTCAATCACAAAGGGGCCTGGGCTGGCTGGCTGCCAACAACCAGGGTTCTAATGAGCCGCATCGAACGCACCTTGCCCGGGCTGGATCGATTCGTCATGGCCGGACAGTGGGTCACGGCGGGCGGCAGCGTGCCCTCCAGCCTCTATTCCGGCCGCCATGCAGTGGAGATCCTCTGCCGCCGCAATGGCCGGCGATTCGTGGCGACGATGCCTTGAGAAAGAGGAGTGCAAAGAAGGGGAGGAAAAATGGTCAGAGATTTCAAACGAGCCCTGGTCCTTTCCGGCGGTGGGGCCAAAGGGGTCTTTGAAGCTGGTGTGCTCAAAGCCTGTCACCACATCGGCCTGACCTTCGACGTCATCACCGGTTCATCTATCGGCGCCATCAACGCTGTGCTCTTTGCCGAATACCTGCGCCGCCGACAGCACAACCTGGATGATGCCGTCCGCTATTTCAACCGCTTCTTGAGCATCTGGGAAGACCTCGATGCGGCCAACCTGGTGGACTTTGACCTGTTGGAGCCGTTGGTCAAAGACCTGGCCAAGATCGAGATCGGCCTGGATGACCTGCTCCACATCTGGTGGGGGTTGACAGGCGAATCGCTGTGGGACAAGATCAACGGCGGGTGGCATGTCTTCTGGGCCCTGGCCGAGCTGGACGATGTGCTGCCCCTATCGCTACAGGATATCCGGGAGCTGTACAAAGCCTGGCGGGACAAGGAACACCAACCCCCTGTCCAGGAACGGCTGCGAGAAGCCCTGCGCCGCTTTCTGGTCAAACATAAAGCCGAACGAGGGCTGTTCGACAACGCTTCGCTGCGCCAGATCATGACTACGCCCTACGACGAATCGGGAGTGCCGCCCCTGGCCTCCAACCAGGGTCTGAGCAGCTTCCGGGCCGCCGGCATAGACGTGCGGTTGACCCGCACCAACGTGCGCAGTGGCCGGTTGGAGCTTTCCGCGCACCGCACCCTGCCCGAAGTGCTCAACCGGATTGCCGACGACCCGGCCGCGGCCAGGGATGTCATCGTGGGCGACCCGAACGCCATGGCTGCCGCCCTGGCCTCGGCAGCGCTGCCGGTTGCCTTTGTGCCCCGCCCCCTGGCCGAAATCTATCCCCACGGCCCGTACGAAAACCTGGCCCTCCACGCCATCCTGACCGGTCCCGAAGCAGCGGCGCAGTTCGGCATCACCCCGGCTCAACACGCCCTCTTGTCGGCCGTTTACCCGCGCGCCGACGACCTCTACATAGACGGCGGGATCATTGACAACCACCCCCTATCGCCGGCCATTGACGCCATCAAAGATGCAGCCCGCCGGGCTCGCTCGGCCCGCCAGGCCGATCAGGTCTACCGCCAGACCCACGACATCTTTATCGTCTTTCTGGGGCCGGAACCCAAGATCGCCGAGCTCCCGGCTGGCCAGGCTCAGCAGATGCTGGCCTACGAACATGGCCTGCGCGCCTGGGAACTGATGCAGAACGCCAAGGTAGCGAACGACGTCCGGAGCGCCGAGCGCATCACCCGGCTGATGGAGCGGGCTGCCGGCTGGAAAGATGGCAACCGGCCTGAACGCATCCTGGTCAATGTCCAGCGCATCTACCCGGAGGAGATGCTGGCCGGCACCCTGGCCTTCCACCGGCGGATGGGCTTCAGCCGCGAGCGGAACCGGCAGTTGCTGGCTATGGGCTGCTGGACCATGCTTGAACTGCTGGCCGAACCGGCCAACCTGGCCCGGCTGGAAGAGGACGCCCAGCAGGCCCTGCACCGGTTGCGCCGGCCAGACGCAGCCGCTCCCGCCGGCTGGCGCTGCACCGCCACCACCTGCCGCCTGCGCGATGCCTGCAAGCGGACCTGATCATCGGTACAGGCTAGACAAAGGGGAGAAGATGAGTAGCATCCGCATCCTGCACCTGGCCGACCTGCACATCGGCATGGAGAACTATGGGCAATTGGACCCGGCCACCGGCCTCAACGGGCGGGTGATGGACTTTTTGCGGCGGTTGAACGAAGCCGTGGACTATGCCCTGGAGAACGAGGTGGACCTGGTGCTCTTTGCCGGCGACGCCTACAAGAACCGCGAGCCCAACTCCACCTACCGCCGCGAGTTTGCCCGGCGGATCAAGCGCCTGGCCGATGCCGGGATCATGGTGGTGTTGCTGGTGGGCAACCACGATCTGCCCACCCAGGAGCAGCGGGCATCCAGCATCGAAATCTTTCGCACCCTGGCCGTGCCCAATATCCTGGTGGCCAGCCACGACCGGCTGCACCGCCTCACCACAAGGCGCGGGGCCGAAATCCAGGTGGCGACCGTGCCCTACCCCATCCGTCAGCGGCTTCTGGCCCGCGACGAGCACAAGGACAAGACTATCGCCGAGCTGGATGCCCTGGTACAGCAGCTGGTGACCGAGAACATCCAGGCCCTGGCTGCCCAGGTAGATCCCTCGCTTCCAGCCGTTCTGCTGGGGCATCTGAGCGTGTCGGAGGCCAAATTCGGTTCGGAGCGGGCGGTAATGCTGGGCCGCGACGTGGTGGTGCTCAAGAGCGCCCTGGCCGACCCGGCCTTTGATTATGTGGCGCTGGGCCATATCCACCGCCACCAGGAGCTCAACGGCGGCCAACACCCACCGATCGTCTACTGCGGCAGCCTGGAGCGCATTGACTTTGGAGAGGAGCAAGAAGCCAAAGGCTTTGTCGTGGCCGATGTACGCCGGGGCCACGCCGAATGGCAGTTCCACCCGGTGGCTGCCCGGCGCTTCCTGACCATCCGCGCCGATGTGCGGGGTGAGACCGATCCACTGGCGGCGCTGCTGACGACGATCGCCCGGCACAACCTGACCGATGCCATAGTGCGCGTCATCGTCCAGGCTCGGGCCGACCAGGAGGCGCTTCTCCGCGAGGCCGACATCCGTCGGGCGCTGGACGGGGCCTACTATATCGCTGGCATTAACAAAGAGATCGAGCGGGCCTACCGCCAGCGGCTGGGAGGGGAATCGCCGGAGGGGCTGACCCCCGCCCAACTGCTGGCCCGCTACCTGGAAAGCAAAGACACCCCGCCAGACCGGATCGCGGTGTTGCTGCGCTACGCAGAGGAGATCTTGCAAAGCGCAACGGGGCAATGACGGAGGATGAAGGACGAAAGACGGATGGGTAAATTCCGTCCGACCAGCCATTCCCCCTTGGTCCCTGGTCCTTGATCCTCGATCATCACCTGAATCATGGATTTCGATCAGGCTGAGCGCCATTTCCAGGAGCTGCAAAAACAGCGTAACAGCGGGGCACTGGACGAGGCCGCCTTCCGCGTCGAGGTTGCCAAGCTGTTGCTGCGAGATCGGCGGGGCGTGTTCTGGATGCTCGATGCCGACAGCGGCACCTGGTTCTGCAACCGAGGTGAGGGCTGGACGCCAGGAGACCCCCACGCTGAACCCTGCCCCGAGGCTATCCCGCCGGGAGGCAGACGGCAGCGAGCCGCCTGGCTGGTAGTCATGGGAGTGGCCCTGCTGGCCGTGCTCGGCATAGTGGGAACGGCCCTGTGGCAGAAGGGCAAGCCCTCGCCAAAATCCCCTTTGCCGACCCTGGCCGCCGGCACCGGCATCCGCGTGACCATTGCCTCGCCGGCCAACGGCAGCCAGGTGGCTCCCGGCCAGGCGGTGGTCATCGAGTCTACGGTTGAGGGCGTGCCTGATCTCCAGGCGGTAGCTCGCGTAGAGTGTACGGTCAACGGTGGCGGCTCAGCCGGTCCAGGCTCGGGTCCAACCCGGCCAGGTGTCGCTTCCCCTTTCGCTGCCGTGGCGGCCCACCCGCGTCGGCCACTATCGTGTGACGGTGACGGCCCTGTCTGACGAGGATACCCTGCTGGGCACAGCGGCCATCACCCTTACCGTCGTAGAAGCACCCGCCGAGGTGCGGCCCGGGCTTGCCTGCATCCCCAACGCCGATTTCGTGGCCGATGTCACCATCGCGCCGGGCACGGTCTTTCCGCCAGGGGCACGGATGGACAAGGTATGGCAGGTGCACAACAGCGGCACCTGCGCCTGGGGGGTGGGCTATGAACTGTCCCGCGTGGATGGCGATCCGCTTGGCGCCCCCGAAGCTGTGCCGGTGCCCTTTACTGCCGCCGGTGAACGCACCGACCTGGCCATCACCTTCTGGGCCCCCGATACGCCGGGGACCTATGCCAATACCTGGCAGCTACAGGCTCCCGACGGCCAGTTCTTTGGCCCGCGCCTGTCCCTGATGATCGAGGTCGAGGTCCAGGCCACAGAGAGCCTGCCGCCCGCCGCCCCGGGCAACTTGCAGGCCCGGCTTGTCGAGAATGGCCAGGCGGTCCTGCTAACCTGGGAGGATCGGTCGGACAACGAGGATGCTTTCCGCATCTACCGGGCCGACGTGGAGGCCGGCATCGGGTTGGCCCCGGCCAATGCCGAGCAGTTTATGGATCTGAGGGTCATGTGCGGCCACACCTACCGCTACACCGTCATCGCTTTCAACGCAAATGGCCCATCGCCCGGCAGCGAGGTGGCCCAGATAACCTTGCCTGCTTGCGCACCGGCCGACGCCTCCCCAACATTGATCCTGACCGTAACGCCCACCCAGGTGGTAGCCGGCGAAGCCTTTACCATCACCTTCCAGGCCGGCGACAACCTGGGCGTCTTCCAGGTGATCGTTTGGGGAGAAGAAACAGGCGAACCGGCGCTGGACATGGGGCAGATTTTTCCCTGCACCGGTCTGCTGTGTACCGGTGCATGGCCTATTACTCACACGGCCGATCTCAGCGCCACGCTGGCTATTTTCGCCATAGCCCGCGATTCCTCCGGCCAGGAATCGGAGCTGGCGCGAGCTACCGCAGTCGTGCGCCCGCCGGACTAGCCGATCTGAGCATATTCCCTCGGCGGTCCGTCAAAGTAAGCCCTTGTAATAATCAGGCCGGTTTTGCGTCTTTTATCTTGGATAGGGGGCGGCGATGTTGAAACGATGGCAATTCTGGCTGGGGCTGGCGGTCAGTGCCCTATTCCTCTATTTTGCTGTGAAGGGGCTGGACCTGGCCCAGGCCTGGCTCTACATGAAGACGGCTCGCTACTGGTGGCTGTTGCCCGGTGTGGCGATCTATTTCTGTGGCGTGTGGGCGCGGACCTGGCGCTGGCATTATATGCTCCGCGCCCTCAAGCCGGTGCCGCTGGGGCGGTTGTTCCCGGTGGTGTGCATCGGCTACATGGGCAACAACATCTACCCCGCCCGCATCGGCGAGCTGCTGCGCGCCTATGTGCTCAAGCGCAAAGAGGGGGTAAGCATCAGTGCCAGCCTGGCGACGATCCTGGTGGAGCGCATCTTCGACGGCGTGGTGATGCTCCTCTTTGTCTTTATCGGCCTGCCCCTGGTGCCGGCCATTCCCGACGAGTGGCGCCGGTTTGTCATCCTGTTCAGCCTTCTCTTTTTCGGCGCGCTGGGGGTCTTTTTCGCCATCGCTGCTTCGCCCCGCCGCTCCCGCGCCATCTATAGCTGGGTCATTGACCGGCTGGTGCCCCGGCGCTTCCGCGAACCGGTGCGCGGCTTTGCCGATCGCTTTATGGACGGGCTCTATTTCCTGCGCAGCGGCCGTGATGTAGCCATGATCTTTGTTACCTCGTTGGTGGTGTGGCTGGCCGAGACGGGGAAATACTGGTTCGTAATGCACGCCTTTGATTTCAGTGTGTCCTTTTTTGTCCTGATGCTGATGAACGGCGTGGTCAATCTGTTCACCACCTTCCCGTCGGCACCGGGCTACATCGGTACCTTCGACGCGCCGGGCATCAGGGTCCTCGCTGCGTTTGGGATCCAGCCGGAGGTTGCCCTGGCCTACACGGTCGTGCTGCACGTCGCCCTGTGGTTCCCGATCACGGCGCTGGGGGCGTGGTACATGGGGCGCGAGAGCCTGTCGTGGCGCGACCTGGGCGAGGCGGCTCGGGTGCGGCGCTGACCAGAACCCGATCTCCTAGCCCCCCGCTACCGGCAAAAAGAGGGTCACCTGGTCGCCGTCGTGCAAAAGCAGACCCTGCGCATCTTCCAAAGGCAGAGGGCGGCCGTTGACCATAAGGGTGTAGGGGATCTGATCCAGGGGGCGGGGCAGGCCCTTGCCCTTCAACCCTGCCTCAAAGTCGGGATAACGTGCCTGTAGCTCGTCGAACAGGTCGGCGACGGTGGCGCCTGTCGGCACTTCCACCCTCACCTTGCTCTCGCCCACGAGGTGCGCCAGGGGCGCTCCTAGCTTGACGATGACCTTCATGGCCGAGGGTATCCCTCACCCGTTTCCCGGCCAGGGCAGAATGCCGCCCCGCCGCTCCACCTCGGTGCGGATGATCTGCAGGCAAGCACCTGGATCGGCGGCCAGGGTTTCGGGCGTGAACACCAGGCTGCCGGGTGGGGCAGGCTCAGCGCCGGCCAGGCCGATGCTGAGCACACCTTCGCGGCAGGGGATGGCCAGGTTGACGATATATTCGGTCCCTGCGTCGCGCAGCAGGTAGCAGCGTTCCGGGGCCAGGCCCTGATCCCGCAAGGCGTGGTACAACCGGTCCACAAACTCGCCCCCTTCGACGAACAGGTCGTTGATCTCCTCAGCCGACTGGAAGCGATCCCAGGTGGTATGGATAAAGGTGATACGTCGCCACCGCCGGCTGACGATGGGCGGTTCACGACGTTGCAGCGGCCCCAACTGGAGTTTGTAATACCGCTCGTCGGCACGCGGATGGTTGGGCTCGTGGGGCAGCAGGTCGCGGCGGGTGACCAGCTCGTGGCCCAGACGACGGGCATAGTAATGCACGGCATACTTTTGCTCACCAAAGGCGGCGGTGAAATAAAAAGCCACATACTCGAAAAAGATCCCGCGCGGCGCCTTTTTCTCCGGCACGCGGTACCAGCCCTGATTGCGGACGATCTCGAAATCCTCAGGGCGGGTGATGACGGCTACGAGGACCCGATCTTCAGGATACATGGCTCAACCCTCTGCTCACCCTGCGGCCATCGGCCGTTTGCCACACCCACAGTATATCCCAAGATTGCCGATTGCGCAACCGGCTCGGGCGCACCTGTCAACCGCGAGGGCGGGCAACCACAAGGGTTGCCCCGAAAGTCTGCCCGACTTGTAGCGCAACTCCTGCGGAGTTGCGCTCCTCTCACGCAAAAGTTGACGGACTGCCCAACAGGCTGAACCTGGCTTTTGTGCGAGAAATGTGGTATAATGGATGCGCATGAACGACTTGGGACGAATTGGAGTGGTGGGGGTGCAGGCCGAGATACACCCGCTGCTTTGCTCATTTCAAGAGAGAAGCAGGGACAGGCAGGGGGAGGCCAACCTCCTCATCGGGCAGATTGGGCAGCAGCCGGTGATCCTGGCCGAGGTGCTGCCCGGCCCGGTCAATGCGGCGCTTGGTGCTCAGGCGTTGATCGCCCGCCACGGCGCGCGTTGCCTGATCAGCTTTGGCTCGGCAGGGTCACTCGAACCGGGGCTGTCGGTGGGTGATGTCATCATCAGCCGGCAGGCCGTGGCCCACGACGCCGGCGTCTTTTGTGGCCGGCAGTTTCAGCACGCCGGAATCATGGGCCGGGATGAACAGGGGCAGGTTGGTTATCGCCGCGCCTTTGCTGCCGATGCAAATCTGGCGGCCCTGGCGGTGGCAGCAGCGCATTCGCTAGGGCTGACGGTGTGGGTCGGGACCGTTGTCAGCGGCAACCAGGCCATCTTTTCAACTGCGCGCAAACGATGGCTGCACCGCACCTTTGATGCCCATGCAGTGGACATGGAGACAGCGGCTGTGGCCCAGGTGGCCGTGGCTCATGGGCTGCCCTGGGTAGCGGTGCGGGCTATTAGCGACCAGGCCGGTGATGAATTCATCCTGGACTACAGCCGCCTGCGCGTCTACCTGGATGAAGGCCGGCCAGCCTGGCGCTATCGGGCAGGTCGGTGGATCTACTTGCTGAGCCACCCGGCTGCCCTGCGCCGGTTCCGTCACCTGCGCAAGGGGTTGACCGCCGCTGCGGGGTGCGCTGCCCGCGTCGTTGCCGCCATGATCCACACTACAACCGGCCCGGCAGCCTGATAGACAGGCAGGTGACAATCGGGGAAAGGGGGTGATCGATCGCTTCAGAGAAGGGCATTGTAGCATAGGACAGCCGAGACTATAGAGAGAAGAAAGGAGGTATCCGGTATGGAAGGGATTATCGGTTCTCTGCGGCTGGGGTGGAACGCGCTGTTCTTCAAAGAGGATGCCTATGAGGAGATGCGCGCCTCGTCCAACCCGGTCGTCAAGGGGCTCATCTTTATCATCGTCGTTGGCCTGGTGATCGCTCTGTTTAACCTGGTGGGCACCATCCTGGAGCGGGCCAGCACGCCGGACATGAACCAGATCAAGGATATCGTCCGCCACTACATACCCCAAATGCCCTGGTGGCGGGAGGTGGTGCAAGAAGCTCCCGAGTTTGAGCGCGAGTTCCAACGGTGGTATGACCTGGGCTGGAGGATCTTTCCCCGCCTGTTCGGCGCGCCAAACATCGGGGGGGCAGCCTTGGGGATTATCACCAAGCCGTTGCAGTTGCTCCTGTGGTGGCTGATCTATGGCCTGTTGGCCTTTCTGTTCGCCCGCTGGCTGGGTGGCACGGCCGATTTCAGCCAGACATTAGGTGTATTGGCCTTGGCGGCCGCGCCTCAGTTCCTGAACGTCCTGACCCTACTGCCTTTTGTACAGTTGGGCAGCCTGATCGGTGTGTGGGGCGTGCTGTGCGCCTACGTCGGCCTGAAAACGGCCCACAAGCTGTCGTGGGGCCGGGCAGTGTGGGCCACATTGCTGCCCTTTATCCTGGCCTTGATCGTGGCGATTCTGGCCGGCTGTCTGGGTTCGGCCACCTTTGCATCGCTGGTGAAGGGAGGCTAACATGGGAAGTCTACTAGGGACCCTGTTCCGAACGGCGCTGCTGGATGACGCTGCCTACCGCGATTGGCAGGAGCGGCCCAACCTCTTCCTGCGGGGCATCATCTTGATCCTCATCGCCTCGCTCATCGCCGGGCTGATCACCTTTGCTGTGAACCTGGTGAACCAGGTCAGGCCGGTGGACGCCGCCGCAATCCGGGAACAGATCGATCAGGTGATGGACATGCAGTTCCGCTATAACCCAACCTGGCGGGATATGGACCCAGAAGCCCGGCGAATGATGGAGCAAACGATAGATGTGGTAGTGCCAATGGTCACCGACATCATGGGGGTCAAGTCACCGCTGCCTCAGGGCATCAGCGGCCTCTTTCAGGCGTTCGGGGGCTGGTTGTCGCGCGCCTTGAGCTCCCTCAGCGGCTGGCTGCTCTACGGAGCGATGGTGTTGGTGGTCGTCAATCTGCTGGGTGGCTCGGCCAAGCTGCCCAACTTTCTGGGGACGGTGGCCCTATATGCCGTCCCTGCCATGTTGGGACTGCTGGCTCAGATCCCCTGGATCGGCTGTCTTTTTGGGCTGGCAGCCCTGATCTGGAGCATCGTGGTCTATGTCAAGGCCACCTCGGTTGCCAGCGGCCTGGATATCGGCAAGTCAATCCTGGCCGTTTTCGCGCCCTTTGTCATCTTGCTGCTGCTCGGCATCCTGCTCGCCATCCTGTTTGGCTTCTGGTTGGCTATCATCTCCTAATGCCAGCACCGGCGGCCCTCACCTCTCCTCCTATCCTCTCCCCTCTCCCGCCGATCGGCAGAAGGGAGGGGATCAGGGGGCGAGGTGAGGGATTGAATTAGTAGGACAACTCTGCAAAAGTTATCTATACAGGCGGTTCCCAGCCGCCGGGTAGAGAGGTCTCGACCTGCCAAAACCATCTTGGCATTGACATGGATACGGCCACCTTCCTCCGCCAGATTGAAAAAGTGCCTGGTTACCACGGCCAGATAGTTCACGTGGAGCATCTGCCGGCCCGGAAGGCCCGCTATGGCGCGCTGGACCGGCCCCTCCCCCCGCTTCTGGAATCGGCCCTGCGCGCCCTGGGGGTCGAGCGGCTCTACAGCCACCAGGCTCAGGCCATCAATGCCGTCCGCGCCGGGCAGCATGTGATCCTGTCCACCGGCACGGCCAGCGGCAAGACCCTGGCCTACAACCTGCCGGTGTTGGAACTGCTGCTGGCCGACCCTCACGCCCGTGCTCTGTACCTCTTTCCCACCAAAGCTCTGGCCCAGGACCAGCTCCGCAGCCTGAGCGAGCTGGCCGGTGTAGGGCGAGATTCCACCCCCCTCTTGGCAAGCAAACGCTTTGGCACCTACGATGGCGACACACCGCCGGGCAGCCGCGCCCGGCTGCGTCGCGAGGCCGGCATCCTGCTCACCAACCCCGATATGCTGCACCTGGGCATCCTGCCCAACCACCCTTTGTGGGCCGATTTTTTCGCCAACCTGCGTTTCGTCGTCCTCGACGAGGCTCACGTCTACCGGGGAGTGTTTGGCTCGCACGTGGGTTGCGTGCTGCGCCGGCTGTGGCGGGTGTGCGCCCGCTATGGCTCGGCCCCGCAGATCGTCGCCTGCTCGGCGACCATTGCCAACCCCGGGGAGCACCTGCGCCGCCTGACCGGCATCGAGGCGGTCGTCGTGGATGACGATGGCGCTCCCCAGGGCGCTCGCGATTTTGTGTTGTGGAACCCGCCCTTCGTGGACCGGGCCAGGACGGCGCGGCGCAGCGCCAACATCGAAGCGGCGCGGCTCCTGGCCCGGTTGGTGCAGGCCGGCATCCGCACCATCGTCTTTGCCCGGACCCGCCGGGTGGCCGAGCTGATCCTGCTCTATGCCCGGCGCATTCTGAAGGACGAAGCCCCCGCCCTGGCCGACCGCATTTGCGCCTACCGCGCCGGCTACCGCCCTGAACAGCGCCGCGAGATCGAGCGCGGCCTGCGGCCCGGCGGCGGCCTGTTGGGCGTGGCCGCCACCTCGGCGTTGGAGCTGGGCATTGACATTGGCGACCTGGATGCTTCGGTGTTGGTCGGCTATCCGGGCACTATCGCCAGCCTGTGGCAGCAGGCCGGTCGGGCCGGCCGGGGAACACGCCACGCCCTGACGACACTCATCGCGCTGGACGACCCGCTGGACCAGTATTTTATGCGCCATCCCCGCGACCTCTTTGGCCGGCCCCACGAGCACGCGCTGATTGACCCGGCCAACCCTTATATCCTGGAGATGCACCTGCCCTGCGCTGCCCAGGAGCTGCCGTTGTCCAGAGGTCAAGAGGCCGATCAGGATTCCCTGTCCACCTCCCCGCCGGGCAGGGAGATCCGGCCCACACCCCGGCGGGCGATACCGGGCCGCCGGGTGGTTCCGGCACCTGCTCAGCCGCTCAAGCGCCCCCATCCGTCGCTTCCTCCCGGCCTGGCGCACGGGGATGACGAGGCGCTGTTCGGTGCCGGGTTCGTGCCGGCCATGATCGCGCTGGAAAAAGCCGGCGAGCTAGAGTATCGCAGCGACCGGTGGTGGTCTCGCGCCGGTGCCTACCCTGCCGAGAAGGTGTCGTTGCGGGCGCTGGCCGGATCGCGGGTGGCGCTGCTCGATGCCGGAAACAACTACCGGCTCCTCGAAGAGATCGAGGGTACATCGGCACTGTACCGCGTCCACCCCGGCGCCATTTACCTGCACCAGGGAGAGTCGTTCCTGGTCCGTGAGCTGGACCTGGAGGCCGGACATGCCATCTTGGAGCCGGTACAGGTGGACTATTACACCCAGCCCCGCGAGATCAACGATGTGCGTGTAATCCGGCCAACGGCGCACAAGGGCCTTGGCGGAGCAACGGCCAACCTCGGCATGGTGCGGGTGACGCAACAGGTGATCGGCTACCGGCGGGTGCAGCAGTTCCGCGAGGAGGTATTGAGTGTCGAAGACCTGGACCTGCCGGCCCAGACGTTCGACACGGTGGCGCTGTGGTGGGAAGTGCCGCCGGGCATCCTGGCGCAGGTCAAGCGGCGCGGGCTCGACATAGCTGGCGGGCTGCATGCCGTCGAGCACGCAGCCATCGGCCTGTTGCCCCTGTTTGCCATGTGTGACCGCTGGGACATTGGCGGGCTTTCGACAGCACACCACCCCGACACCGGCACGGCGCTGGTGTTCATCTACGACGCCTTTCCGGGCGGTGTAGGTATCGCCGAAAAGGGGTTTGACCTGCTGGCTGAACTGTGGCAGGCAACCTGTGAAGCGGTCCATAGCTGCCCGTGCGCCGATGGCTGCCCAAGCTGTATCCAATCGCCCAAGTGTGGGTCCAGCAACGAGCCCCTGGACAAGCGAGCAGCGGTGCTGATTCTGACCGAACTGCTCAAGCAGGCCGACTAACATTCGGAGCGAGGGCAACCGGCCCCCAAATCCAAAACTGATACGAAATTGATAGGTTCAAAACGGCGAAAATGTGGTATAATAGGAGGCGAATCTTGGCCGGTAGCGGCGCATTACAAGGAGGAGCAGTGAACCGAGGAAAAAATCGAATCGTTTTATTGTCATTCTTGACATTATTGTTGTCTTCTCTCTCTTTGTTAGCCTTCTCAGCCCGGCGGTAGCGGCGGCGCGACCGGCCGGTGGCCGGGTTTCTCGCCATCGGGCACCTTCCCTGTCGTTGCCACCCGCCGCCTTGCCGATGGCCTCTCCCCCGATGGTGACCCCCACCTGGACGCCAACCTTCACCCCGACGGCGACGGTGACTCCTACGTGGACTCTGACGCCGAGCCCGACCTTCACCCCGACCCTGACCCCCAGCCCGACGCCGAGCCCGACCCTCACCCCGACCCTGCCGCCCAGCCCGACGCCGGCCCCGACCTTCACCCCGACTCCGAGCCCAACGGCGACCGCGCTTCCCCTCCTGCCGCCGGCTTTGCCGCCCGGCCAGGCGATCATTTCGCCCGGCGGAGGGAGGCTGCTCTCGGCCGACGGGCGGGTGACGGTGCACTTTCCGCCGGGGGCGGTGGCAGCGCCGCTGGCCGTGACCTGCACCGTGGTGGAGCCGTCGGCAGCCCTGCCCGACACCCCCTTCTACCAGTTCAAGCTAGAGGCGTGGGAGGTGGACGGTGGCCGAGCGGTGACGACCTTTGGCCGGGCGCTGACGGTGACGTTGGTCTACAGCGAGAGCCAGGTGGCCGGCCTGAACGAAGACAGCCTGCGGCTGGTCTACCGCGACGAGAAGGCGGGCAAGTGGCTGCCCCTGCCGAGTCGGGTGGACACCGGGCGTAACGTCATCATCGCCACGGTGGACCACTTGAGCCTGCTGGGGAGCCAGGGCGACCCGGCGGCGGTGGTGGCCGAGACCTTCAAGTCGTATCAGACCAACCTGTTTGCCGGGTCGGCTGGCTACGGGCTGGAGCTGCAGGTGCCAACCGGGCCCAACGGCCTGGCCCCGGCCCTGACCTTGAGCTACAACAGCGGGGCGGTGAACAGCATGAAAGCCGTATACAGCCCCGGCACGTGGGTAGGTTCCGGCTGGAGCCTGGACTTGGGCTACATCGAGTACAACGAGGGGGCCGATGAACACAGCCTGGTGCTGAACGGGGTCAGCTACAAGCTGAAAAAAGATGCCCCCAACGTGTACCACACCGTGCCGGAGAGCTTTTTCCGGATCACGCGCCAACCGGCCGGGACCAAGTGGTGGGAGGTCACGGCCAAAGACGGCACGCGCTACCGTTTTGGGCAGTTTCTGGAGCAGGACAGCCGCTACAGCGGACAGGGGGTGACCGGCTCCGGCAGCACTCTGTACTACACCCGGGCCAATGAAAGTGGGAATTGCGAACGGCACTTTGTCAAGTGGTACCTGGACGAGATCGAGGATACCCACGGCAACAAGATCGGCATTGTCCACCAGCTGCCTGACGGGGCGAACATCAAAGCTAACTGCACACCTAATGGTGGGGCCAACAGATACTACCCCCGCGAGGTGTATCCCTACAAGATCCTATACAGTACCAACTCGACTGCCAGTCCGGCCGATACCACCGCCGAGTATGTGGTCGAGTTCATCCTGGATGACCGCTACAACGCGGACGTCAACCCCCACATTCCCAGCGGGGCGTTGAACTATGAGACGAAGCGGCTGAGTGAAGTCAAAGTATGGTGGAAGCCGTTGGACCTGCTCATCCGGCGCTACGTGCTGAGCCACGACAAGATGCACTATCCCCTGGCCCTGATGCAGGTTCAGCAGTACGGCCTCGGCGGGACAGAGGCCCTGCCGCCGATCACCTTCCAGTATGTGCGGGGCGACGTCCAATACTACGAGCTGGCAGGCACCTGCCAGCTCCGGGAGGAAGGGAGTGACCGGCCGTTCCTGACGGGGGTGAACAACGGCTACGGTGGGGTGCTGACCATCACCTATGGCGTGTGGAACCCGTGCACCGCAAACCATGGCGGTCCGCACTTTGACCATCCGGGCCGGGAGAGCGGCTGGACGCGGCACACGGTGATCACCTACACCCTGTCGGGCGGGGTGGGGGACCCGGAAGTGCGGTACAGCTATCGCTACTACAACGGGGTGCAGTCCAACGACAAGTCCCAGTTTGTCGGTTTTCAGAAGGTGTGGACGGTTGACGCCGAGGGCAACGAGGGCTACACCCAACACTACAGCTACAGCGACCCCGATGCCCTCAAGAACGGCAAAGTGGAGAAGGCGCAGCAGTACCAGGGTATCCTGCTGCAGGAGACGGTGAATACGTGGGCCGTGTCGGGGGACTTTATCTGGCTTTTGCAGCGGGTGGACAAGTTGTGTGGCAGCAGTGGATGCCAGAGCAGAAAGACGGTGTACGATTACAACCTCAAGTGGCAGAGCTGCGGGGATGCCAATCCGCAGAACTGGAAGCAGTACGGCAACCTGACCCACGTGGAGGAGTATGCCGGCGAGTCGGCAGCGACTCCCTACCGCACCATGCTGACGGCCTATTGTCCCAACACCACGGCCTGGATTGTGGACAAACCGGCGGCCGTCAACGTGTATGAAGGGCAGGTGGACCACAACAACCCGGACAACAACCAGTGCCGGGCTTCGACCTGGTATGTCTACGGCCAGGCGAACGACCCGCCCGTCTGGAACCTGCCGCCGAACGACAAGGGGGAGCTGCGTGGCGTGCGGCGGGTATTGCAGTGGGCGCCAAGCTGGAAGCTGGCCGATACCCGCTACGAGTATGATGACTATGGCAACGTAACGGCGGAGAAGGTGTACACCGGGTACAGCACCAACTACAACGAGTGGGCCACGACCGGTGAACAGAAGACGATGACCGACTACGACGGCACATACCACACCTTCCCGGTCGAAATCCGGCAGCCGTCGGTCGGGGGTGTGCAGTTGACTGAGAAGAGGGAGTACTACGAGGTCAACGAGACGGACACCGGCACCGGCGCTGGCCTGCCGGGGCAGTTAAAGCGGGTGTGGGACACCAACAACGACGACAGCACCTACTACCAGTACGATGTCTATGGCCGGCTGACCAAGGTCATCCGCCCCTACGACAGCTTTTCCCAACCGACGACGGCGTACACCTATTACGACCGGAG
>FWPU01006647.1_pt1 | contig 22754 bp, 13 predicted proteins | sample 2228361 | NCBI WGS metagenome assembly FWPU01 (sample SAMEA103939777, study PRJEB20133) | metagenome
TCGCAGCTACTCGGCGGCTTGGAACGTTTTCGTGTTCGGGGAGTTTTCGTCTTCAGCATCGTTTTCTGGATCGCCGCGGCTGCGGGGATTCTGGTGTTTCGCAGTGCGCTCGTACTCCAGCCGCCGATGTCGGCCATGCTGCCCACGTTCCTCGCGTTCGGTGGGTTGCTCGCGGCCGGCCTTCTCGCCGGTATCGCTCGCCGGCAAGCGTCTCGGCGCCGCGATTTGCCTTGCGGCGGTGTCGGATCTCCCAAATCGAACGGCGGCGACGGTTGCCGGTCGAACGGCGAGCTCGGGGCGGGTGATGTCCACCGCTGGGAAGAAGCCGAAGCATCGTCACCGCACCTTGCCGGGGAGGCGGCAGCGGTAGCGGCGGAAGAAGAACTGGAAGACGAAGGGGACGAGCAGGACGAGGAAGAGGAAGAGGAAGAGGAAGAGGAAGACGAAGAAGAAGACCTGCCCCCGCCCGATGTGTCCCAAAAGTGGACGCGGCAGCGTTTGCCGGACGGCAGCGACGTTCTCTCGGTGTGGCATCGTTTGGAGTTTCTGCCGGGGCAAACCCACCAGACGGTGCACCTGCCGTTTTGCCCGGCCTTCGACCGCCCGCCCGCGGTGGAGGCTCAGATCATCGAAGGACCGGAGGGCAAGGTCAAGGTCTCGCGCGTTTGGGGCTTCGGCGCGCGGTTGGAGGTGCGGCTTGCCTCGCCGCTCGACGAACCCGGCGAAGTCGTGATCTTGACGGTGGCGCAATCTCCGCCGAGCCAATGATTCACGCGGCCGTCAAAGGTCGCCGCAACCGGTCAGCCCCACCGATTGCAGATGGTCCGTCTGATTCACGCTCAAAAGGCGGAATTCGCCGGTCGCGGCATCGGCCTCCAGCGTGGTGATCGAAGCGTTCTGCAATGCCCGCGGAATGCGATGCGCCTCGTGCGGCATTAGAGCGGCAAAGGAGACGACGAACAGCCTTCCGTGGGCGATCACGGCCGCCCTTTGGTAAGGTTGGGCCGCGATCCGTCGCAGGGCCGCGGTTCCGCGCTCCGCCAGTTGGCGCCGCGATTCCCCGCCCGGTATCGCATAGTCCATGTCGCCCCCGATCCAGCGGCGATACTCGTCGGGCCAGGCAGCCTCCAGATCGCGTCGCAACTTGTCCTGGAATATCCCGGCGTGGATTTCCTTCAAGTCGTCCTCCACGAAGATAGGGCAGCGCGCAGCCGCCGCCAGTTCGGCCGTTTGGTAGGCCCGGCGCAAGGGACTGGTGAAGACGGCCTCGATCCCCTTCGCACGAAGCGTCTCGGCCACGGCGGCCCCTTGCCGCAGCCCGAGAGGCGAAAGGGGAACGTCGGATTGTCCCTGCACGCGTCCCTCGGAGTTGTACGTGCTTTCCCCGTGCCGAACGCAATAGAGTATCATGCCTGCTCCGTGCAACCGCATCCTTCCCGAACGCACGGCCGACGTCGCGGCGACCGCCGCGGGCGCATAAAAGCGACACGGCCGCTCAGCGAGAACGACCGTGTCGCGCCGTTTCATCCATACGCCGTCACTTCAATCGCGGACGAAATTCAGGCCTTGGTCTGCTCTTCTTTGTCGAAGGCCGAGTCGAACGCCCGCTCGCTGCGACGGAAGTCCATCTTTCGTACGAACTCGCAGGCCTCCTTGGCCCCGTGTTCGCGATCCATGCCGCTGTCTTCCCACTCCACGGAGAGCGGGCCGTCGTAACCGATATCGTTCAGCGCCCGCATGATCTCCTCGAAGTCCACGCTGCCGCGGCCGAGAGAGCGGAAATCCCAGCCGCGTCGCCAGTCGCCGAAATTGAGGTGGCTGGCCAAAATACCCGCCTTCCCGTCCAATTTGACGATCGCGTCCTTCATGTGAACGTGGAAGATGCGGTCCGGGAAGTGGCGGATGAACTGGGCCGGATTGACGCCCTGCCAAATGAGGTGGCTCGGGTCGAAATTGAAGCCGAAGGCCTCGTGATACTTCAGGGCCTCCAAGGCTCGCTCCGCCGTGTAGAGGTCGAACGCGATTTCCGTGGGGTGAACCTCCAGGGCGAACTTCATGCCGCATTCGGAAAACACATCCAGGATAGGGATGAACCGTTCGGCCAGGAGCTGGAAGCCGTCCTCGATCATCTGGGGCGACACCGGCGGGAAGGAATACAGCAGGTGCCAAATGCTGGAGCCGGTGAAGCCGTTCACGATGGAGACGCCGAGCTTCTGCGCCGCCCGCGCCGTGTCCTTCAGCTCATCGGCGGCCCGTTGATTCACGCCGGCAGGATCACCGTCGCCCCAGACGTGCGGGGGAAGAATCGCTTGGTGCCGTTGGTCGATGATGTCCAGGACCGCTTGACCCACCAGGTGGTTGCTGACGGCGAAGACTTGCATCCCGTACTTTTGCAGCAGAGCCCGTTTCGCCGCGCAATAGCCGTCGTCCTCCAGGGCCTTTTGCACCTCGAAATGGTCGCCCCAGCAGGCCAATTCCACGCCGTCATAACCGAATTCCTTGACCTTGCCGAGCAAGGTTTCCAAGGGGAGGTCGGCCCACTGCCCAGTGAACATCGTGACGGGTCGCGCCATGTCATAACTCCTTGCTTGATTGAGAGTCAGCGATTCGTGCCTTGCGCAATCACACGGCGGAATCCATTTTGCCCGACGCCGCCCCGCGGAGCAACAGCCCCCACCGCCCGCCGCGGTCCCCCCGGATTCGTGGCCACACACCTCGTGTCCTCCGGAAGGCAAGATTGCCGCCTCCGCACACCCAGCCGCTGCGCTTGCCGGAAGCGCCCCCGGGGGCGACAGGAACGGTCGGCGAATCGAACGAAACCGGCCGCCGGGGTGCCGTTGACGGGCGGAAAACCGACTTCTAAATTGAATTTTCCGCGCATTTTGCCCTCGTCATCCCGTGCCGGACGCCCAACGCACGAGAACGCTCGCGGAGATCACCCCGCGATCGTTCTTTCTCGGGCGGGCGAACACCGGGGCCATGTCGTCTTCTGTGAAGAGCGAGGGACCGTGGGAGGGGCCGCGATCCAAGTTGGAAACCACAAGATTCCGGGGGAAAACGTGAGCACGACATCCGCATCCATCGAACGCTTGGCCGTCGATACCATCCGTACGCTGTCCATGGACGCCGTGCAGGCGGCCAAGAGCGGACACCCCGGCACGCCCATGGCTTTGGCCCCCGTCGTCTATCTCCTCTATCAAGAGGTCCTGCGTTACGATCCGCTGCGGCCCGACTGGCCCAACCGCGACCGGTTCGTTCTCTCCTGCGGGCACGCTTCGATGCTGTTGTATTCGGTGCTGCATTTGGCCGGCGTGCGTCAACTGGGTCCTGACGGCAACCCGACCGACGAATTGGCCGTTCCCCTCGAACACATGCAGCAGTTCCGCCAGTTGGGCAGCCGCTGCCCCGGCCACCCCGAGTACCGCCATACCAGCGGCGTCGAAGTCACCACCGGTCCCCTCGGGCAAGGCGTTGCCGCGAGCGTGGGCATGGCCGTCGCCTCGCGCTGGCTGGCCGCGCGCTACAACCGCCCCGACTTTCCCCTCTTCGATTACAACGTGTACGCCCTGTGCAGCGACGGCGACTTGATGGAGGGTGTGAGCGGGGAGGCGGCCTCGCTGGCCGGCCACCTCAAGCTCGGAAATCTCTGCTGGATCTACGACGACAACGGGATCACGATCGAGGGGCACACCTCCTTGGCGTTCAGTGAAGACGTGGCCGCGCGGTTCCGCGCCTACGGTTGGCACGTCCTCGCGGTGGATGACGTCAACGACTTGGCGGCGCTGCGGCGGGCGATCGCGGCGCATGACCCGGCCGGCGAACATCCCACCTTGATCGTGGTCAAAAGCGTGATCGCGTGGGGATCCCCGAACAAGCAGAACACGCACGATGCGCACGGCGCGCCCTTGGGCGAAGAGGAAGTGCGGCTGACCAAGAAAGCCTACGGTTGGCCCGAGGATGCCCGGTTCCTGGTCCCGGCCGAGGTCGTCGAACACTTTCGCCGCGGCGTGGGCACGCGAGGGCCGGCCTTGCGCGAACAATGGGAGTCGCTGCTGCGATCCTACGCCGAACGCCATCCGCGGGAGGCGGACGAGTTACGCCGAATTTTCGCCGGGGAATTGCCGCCCGATTGGGATGCGGAGATTCCCGACTTTCCGGCCGACGCAAAAGGCCTTGCCTCCCGTGCGTCGTCGGGCAAGGTCTTGCAAGGCGTCGCCAAGCGCGTGCCCTGGCTGCTGGGCGGTTCCGCCGACCTCGCGCCGTCCAACAATACGTTGCTGAGCTTCGAGGGAGCGGGCCACTTCTCCCGCGAAACCCCCGCCGGAAGAAACTTCCACTTCGGCATTCGCGAACATGCCATGGGAGCGGCGGCCAACGGACTGGCGTTGAGCGGGTTGCGGCCTTACACGGGCACGTTCTTCGTGTTCAGCGACTACATGCGGCCCGCAATACGGCTGGCCGCCTTGATGGAGCTGCCGATCCTGTACATTTTCACGCACGATTCCATCGGCGTCGGCGAGGACGGTCCCACGCATCAACCGGTGGAGCACTTGGCGGCGTTACGGGCGATCCCCAACCTGGTGGTCATCCGCCCGGCCGACGCCAACGAAACGGCCGAGGCGTACCGCACGGCCATGAGTTTGAAGGATCGGCCCACGGCCCTGGTACTCACGAGGCAGAACCTTCCCACGCTGGACCGCTCGATCTATGCCTCCGCGGAAGGGCTGCGTCGGGGGGCGTACATCCTCCGCGAGGCGGAGGGCGGTCGACCCGACGTCATCCTCATCGGCACCGGCAGCGAAGTCCACGTTTGCTTGGCCGCGCGGGAATTGCTGGCCGCTGACGGCGTGGCCGCCCGAGTCGTCAGTATGCCCAGTTGGGAACTCTTCGACATGCAGCCGCAGGATTATCGCGAGGCCGTACTGCCGCCGCAGGTCGATCGCCGCGTGGCCGTGGAGGCCGCCGGCGAGCTGGGGTGGCACAAGTACCTCGGGCCGCGCGGGGTTTTCGTGGGCATGAGCGGCTTCGGCTCCTCCGCCCCCGCCGGCGTGCTCATGAAACACTTCGGCTTGACGCCCGAAAACGTCGCCGCTCAGGCCAAACGAATCTTGGCGTCCGGTTGAACCGCGGCCGTCGGCCTCCCCGCTCCCAACGGAACGCCGAATATCGCCATGCCGGGGACGCAGGCTGGGGGCGTTTCGACCGCCGTCTCGCGACGCACCATCGCCGCGGTCAGTCGGGATCGTAGGCCAGGTTCGGGGCCAGCCACCGCTCCACCTCTCGCACGGGCAGGCCCTTGCGCCGCGCATACGCCTCCACTTGGTCCCGCTGGATGCGATCCACGGCGAAGTAGCGGGCGTGCGGATGCGAGAAATACCAACCGCAGACGGAGGCGGGCGGGTCCATGGCCAGGCTTCCCGTCAGGCGGATGCCCGTCCGTTCCGTGACCTCCAGCAAGCGGAAGAGCGTCTTCTTTTCCGTGTGATCGGGACAGGCGGGATAGCCGGGCGCCGGGCGAATCCCGCGGTAACGCTCCTTGATCAGGTCCTGCCGCGAGAGACGCTCCTCCCGGCCGTATCCCCAATCGCATCGGGCGATCTCGTGCAATCGCTCGGCGAAGGCCTCGGCCAAGCGATCCGCCAGGGCTTTGATCATGATGGCCGCGTAGTCGTCGCACTGTTCTTCGAACCGCCGCGCCCATTCCGCCGCCTCCGGACCGGCCGTCACGGCAAACGCGCCCAAGTAATCGCGTCGGCCGCTTTCGACCGGGGCCACGAAGTCGGCCAAGGCGTAGTAGCACTCCTGACCGCGACGCTGCCACTGCTGCCGCAACGTGAAAACCCGCGCCGCCGCCTCGCTCCGCGTTTCGTCGGTGAAGAGCAGAATATCGTCGCCCTGGGAATTCGCCGGCCAAAAGCCGTAGGCACCCCGCGGACGAAACATCCGCTCGTCGATGATTCGGCGGAGCATCCGCCGGGCATCTTCCCACAGGGCCTTGGCCTGCGAACCAAGTTTCGGATCGTCGAAAATGCGCGGGAACGTGCCGGGCAATTCCCAAGCGATGAACAGGGGCGTCCAGTCGATGTACTCCTCCAACTCCGCCGGAGTGATCTCGACCGTTTTGACACCCAAGAAGGACGGCTCGGCGATGTCCACGTTCGCCCAGTCGCAGGTGAATCGCTTGGCGACGGCTTCCGTGTAGGGGATGAGATTGGCGGCCCTGCGGTCGGCGTAGCTCTTCGCCGTTTTTTCCTGCTCTCGGCGGACGTCGGCCGCGAAGGCCGCGCGATCGCCGGGGTTCATCAGCCGCTCCACCACGGAGACGCTCCGCGAAGCGTCCGGCACGTGGACGGTCACGCCGTCATACTCGGGGGCGATTTTGACGGCGGTGTGCTTGGCGCTGGTGGTCGCCCCGCCGATGAGCAGGGGGATGTTCATGCCGCGGCGCCGCATCTCCTTGGCGACGTGGACCATTTCCTCCAAGCTCGGCGTGATCAAGCCGGAAAGCCCCACGATATCGGCGCCTTCGCGAACCGCGGTATCGATGATGGTCTCGCAGGGCACCATCACGCCCAGATCGACGATGCGAAAGTTGTTGCAGGCCAGCACGATGCCCACGATGTTCTTGCCGATGTCGTGGACATCGCCTTTGACGGTGGCCAAGACGATGGTGCCGCGGTGCGAGCTCCCGCCCGCCTGCCTCTCGGCCTCCATGTACGGCGTCAAATAGGCCACCGCCTTCTTCATCACGCGGGCCGACTTGACCACCTGAGGCAGGAACATTTTGCCTTCGCCGAACAGGTCGCCCACGATCTTCATGCCGTCCATCAGCGGACCTTCAATGACGGCCAGGCACGACGGCAAGCGCCCGCGGATTTCCTCCACGTCCTGCTCGATGAATTCGTCGATGCCGTGGACCAAGGCGTGGCGGAGCCGCTCTTCCACGGGAGCCTCCCGCCACAGAGTCCGGCGCGTTGCAGCGGATTCCTTGTCCGGCTCCAGCCGTGCCGCCAGGGCGATCAGCCGCTCGGTGGCGTCCGGCCGGCGATCGAAGATCACGTCTTCCACGTGTTCGCGGAGTTCGGGGTCGATATCCTCGTACACGTCCAACTGGCCGGCGTTGACGATGGCCATGTCCAGACCCGCCTGAATGGCGTGATACAGAAAGGCCGCGTGCATGGCCCGGCGGACCGTCTCGTTGGAGCGGAATGCGAAGGAAAGATTGCTCACGCCGCCGGAGGTCTTGGCGTCCGGGCAAAGTTCCTTGATTCGGCGTACCGCCTCGATGAAGTTGACGGCGTAGCGATTGTGCTCTTCGATGCCGGTCCCGACGGTGAGGATGTTGGCGTCGAAGATGATGTCTTGCGGTGGAAAGCCCGCCCGTTGCGTCAGCAGGTCGTACGCCCTGCGGGCGATGCGGACCTTGTGTTCCACCGTGACGGCCTGGCCCTCCTCATCGAACATCATCACGATCACGGCCGCGCCGTACCGGCGGACGAGGCGGGCCTGGTGGAGAAAGGTCTCCTCGCCCTCCTTGAGACTGATCGAATTGACGATCGCCTTGCCTTGAAGGCACTTCAACCCCGCCTCCAGAATCGACCATTTCGAGCTGTCGATCATGACGGGGACGCGGGCGATGTCCGGCTCGGCGGCGATCCGATGGAGGAACTCCGTCATGGCCGATTCGCCGTCCAAAAGGGCGTCGTCCATGTTCACGTCCAGGATGTTGGCCCCCGCCTCCACCTGTTGCCTCGCCACGGCCACGGCCTCGTCGTAACGGCCTTCGCGGATCAATCGCGCGAACTTGCGCGATCCGGCCACGTTCGTCCGTTCGCCGACCAGGGTGAAATTGCCCCCCGGCCGCAGCACCAGCGGTTCCAATCCGGCCAGCGAAGTCAGGGGCGAAGGCTCCGGCGGCGTCCGCGGCTGTTTGTCGGCCACCGCCTCGGCGATCGCGCGGATGTGCTCCGGTGTCGTGCCGCAACAGCCTCCCACCAGGTTCAACCAACCCTGGGCCGCGAACTCCGCCAGCACGGAAGCGGTCTGTTCCGGCGTTTCGTCGTAGCCGCCGAATTCGTTGGGCAGTCCCGCGTTCGGGTAACAACTCGTCCAGACGGGGGCCAGACGCGCAAGCTCCTCCACGAAAGGCCGCATCATCGACGCGCCCAGCGCGCAGTTGATCCCCACGCTGAAGAGCCGGGCATGGGCGATGGAGATCCAAAAGGCTTCCAAGGTTTGACCGGAAAGCGTGCGTCCGCTGCGATCCACAATCGTGCCCGATACCATCACCGGCACGGCTCGGCCGCGACGCTCGAAAAGCTCCTCCACGGCGAAGAGGGCCGCCTTCAAGTTCAAGGTGTCGAACACCGTCTCGAAAAGCAGGGCGTCCACGCCGCCGTCCAACAAGGCCTCCGCCTGTTCGTAATAGGCCGCCCGAAGATCGTCGAACGTCACCGCCCGATAGCCGGGCCGATTGACGTCGGGCGAAAGCGACGCCGTGCGGTTGGTGGGACCGAGGGAACCGGCGATGAACCGCGGGCCGGAGTGACCGCCGTCGCCGCCTGAGGATTCGACGGCCCGTTTGGCGCAACAAACCGCCGCCAGATTGATTTCCCGCACGCGGTCGCTCAGCCCGTAATCGGCCAAGGAGATGCGGTTGGCGTTGAAGGTGTTGGTGGTAAGGATATCGGCTCCCGCCCGCAGATATGCCGCGTGAATCTCCGCGATGGCGTCCGGCTGCGTCAGGCAAAGCAAGTCGTTGCAGCCCTTGAGAGGCCTCTCGTGCTCCCGCAGGTCCGCCGGCGCGGCATGGGCGGGACACGAACAGCCGCCGGGACGGCCGACGGCGGCCCTGATCCCCCGAAACGCATCCTCATCCAAACCCAGGCGCTGAATCTCGGTCCCCATCGCGCCGTCGAGGACGGCGATTCTCCGCCGCAAGAGGGCGTGCAAGGGGTGGTCCGCGCCTACCGACGGCAACGCGGAAAATAAGGGGCGGGGTTGCGATCGTTCAGCGGGATCCGCCGACTGCGTGGACGCCATGCCTTCTTCTTCCTTTTCACCGAACCAGGGTAGGCCGTGTTTGCGACAGGGACGCCGGAGAACCCCGGCCTCGTAAAACGCCTGGAGAATCTTTCATTATATTGGACACGGGGTCAAACGGTTTGCGGCCCTGGTGAAGCCCTAGGCTCAAGCGGTGCGAAAACCGCGACACCGCGGCAGCCTCGATGGGCGCATGCGCCTTCGCATGGAGCGGCGCGCGGGATGAGCCCCGGCCCGGCCTTGCATGACGGAAGGCAGTCCGGTTCCTATTGCGGCTCGGTACTTTACGAAAACGGTCCGCCGGCCGAGTGATTCAGGCCGGGTGATGGGGATCGAAAAGGAGGGGGAAGAATTGCCCGCCCATCGGTTCGCCTTCGGGAATCGGCGGTACGCCCACCAGATGCGGGCGATTGGAAGCGGAACGAACACCGTCACGAAAGACGTTGATCACCACCGCGCGGCGCGGGCGGTCCGTCCGATTCTCGTAGGAACCGTGTACCGTCATGCCGTCGTGAAAGGCGGCGTAGCCCTGCTTCAACTCGGCGGCGACGGGCCGGAAGGCGGCCTTCTGCTCCGGTGTCAGCACGCTTTGGATGGCCTCCATGTCTCCCGCCAGTCCGGTAATCGGCAGAAGCGGCCAGCGGTGACTTCCCGGAACGTAATGCAAGCAACCGTTGTCCACCGTGGCGTCATCCAGACCGATCCAGCACGTCAAGTGGGCCATGGGTTGGGTCCGCGTCCAGTACGAGTAATCCTGATGCCACGCCACCACGCCGCCGTGCCGCGGCGGTTTCCAAAAGATTTGGTCGTGCCAAAACCGTACCGGGCCGCCCAGCAACTGCGAGGCAGGCACCAAGAACGCCGGATTCCACAGCACGTCGTGCAGGCCGGGCGCGATCCGCCACGCCCCCAGGGCGTGAAACAGCACCGTGCTTGGGTCGCGCGACTCGTTGGAATGGAACTCGTAGAAAAGCGAGTGGCCGGGGTGTGCCGGGTCCGACAACTCCTCCAACTCCTTCCGCAAAACCTCCACCTGCTCGTCATTGAGCAGCCGTATGCCGGCCACGAACCCGTCTCGGCGGAAGGCCTCGATTTGTTCCGTAGACAGCTTGTATTGCTCCCACTCCTCGCGCGAGGCGGGCCGCGGAAACAGGCTTCCCACCGGCTCGTGACGCAACGACAGATCTTCCACCATGGCGGAGCACCTCCGAAAGCAGACGCCCTCCAAACGGCCGTGTGATCGCTCCGGCATAGCGCACGCTCGCCCTGCTGCGGCGAAGCGAAGTCGTGACGCCGGATGACGCGGGAATTCTAGAGGTCCCGACCCGATCGTCAAGCCGCCGGCGGGCGGCCGGGATCACGGCTCCAACACGATCTTGCCCGTCAAATCGCCCCGGCCGCCGAGCGTGTTCTCTTCCTGGATGCGATGGGCCTCGGCTGCCTGGTGGAGCTTGAGCGACTTGCCGATCACCGCCCGCAGCTTGCCTTCCGACAGCCAGCGATTGATGTCGCCGGCACAGTGTTGCTGCTCCACGGGCGAGGCGTTGAACATGGCGAAACCGAACATCTTGCAGTCCTTGACGTAGAACGGGCCGACCGGAAAGCTCGGTTTGGAATCGCGTCCCGCCATGATGATGATCCGCCCGCGCGGGGCCGTCAGCGGTACGATCAATTCGAAATTCTGCTCCCGCAACGTCTCGAACCACACGTCGATTCCGTCGGGAGCCAGCCTGCGCAAGGCCTCGGCCTCATCTTCTTCGCGGTAGAGCACGACCTCATCGGCCCCCAATTGACGACACAATTCGGCTTTCTGCGGGCTGCCGGCGGAGGTAATGACACGGGCGCCGACGATTTTGGCCATTTGCACGACGCAAGAACCGACCCCGCCCGATCCGCCGTGAACGTACAACGTCTCGCCCGCTTGCAACCGCGCATCGCGAAACAGCCCCAAGTGCGCCGTGATGCCGACCAAGGCGAGGGCCGCCGCCTCGCGATCCGAGACTTCATAAGGGGTGGGATAAAGCCATTCCTCATCCGCAACTACGTATTCCGCGAACGTCCCTTGCCGCCCCAATAGTCCCTGGTTCGATCCCCACACGCGTTCGCCGGGACGAAAGCGGGTGACTTCCGGCCCTACGGCCTCCACCGTGCCTGCCACATCGCAGCCCAAAATGTAGGGCCGCGGCAACGGCATGGGCACCGTTCCGGCCCGCAGGTATGTATCGATGGGATTCACCGACACCGCCCCGACGCGGATCAGAACCTGTTTGCCGACCGGCGACGGCTTCGGCAAATCACCGTAACGAATGGATTCGGGCGGACCGGGCTGCTCGATGTAGGCGGCTTTCATGTTCCAAGGACCTCCTGGGTTTGCAACGCGGTATTTGTTTTCCTGGGTATCGGCGTCGGGGACGGTTCTTCGCGTCGGACAACCCCGTTTCTCTTGCGTGCGCTAGGACGGTGCGCGGACCTCCGTCGCCCCCGCGCCCCCGGCGACGACGCCGATCGCTTCGCCGCCGAGCCTGATTGGATTGCCGATATTATACGCGCCGCGTCCGCCCCGGGCGGAACATGATCAGGGGCGAATCGCGGGGCCTTCGTCCAGCTCGCGCCCGCCCCAATACCGCGCCAGCGCCGTGCCGGTAAACATGCACAAAAACGTGTAACACGCGCAGGGGATGGCGGCCTGGGGGATGTCGGGAAACAATTGCAGCGTCAGCACCGTGCCCAGGCCGGCGTTCTGCATGCCGATTTCCAGGGTCAACGCCCGTCGCATGGACGGCGGCATTCCCACGGCGCGACCCGCCGACCACCCTGCCAAATACCCGCCCAAATTGATCGTCGGCAAGGCCGCCGCCAGCGGCAGCGTCACCTGCTCCAATCGGTCGCGGTTGATGGCCGTCACCACCGCGATAATCCAGAGGATGGCCGCATGGGCGACCGGGCCGCCCAGCAATTCCGCCGACCTCCGCCAATAGGGCGAGGCGTGAGCGAGAAGCGATCCCACGGCGACCGGCAACACAACCGTCGTCAGCAATTCCAGTCCCGTTCCCACCACGGGAAAGGCCGCCACCCGGCCGACCGTCAGCCACATCGCCGCCGGCACCACCAGCGGGGAGAACAGCGTCGCGCTGGTGGTCAGACTGACGGAGTAGCTCACGTGCCCCCGCGCCAAAAGGGTGCACACATTGGAAGCCATGGCGCCGGGCACGCAGCCCACCATCAACACGCCGATCAGAAAAGGCCCTTCCAAGGACAGGCCGCGCCCCACCACGTACGCCAACAGCGGCATGGTCCCGTACTGCACGGCCGTCCCGAACAACACCCAGGGCCAGCGCCGGACGACCTCCATCCACGCGCTTTGCGGCAAAAGCGATCCGATGGCCAGCATGGTGGCGGCGATCCACCAGCGGAGATGATCCTTGGAAGCGACGAACGGATCTCCCCAGGTTGCCACGGCAAACCGCGGCCAAATGAAAGCCACGACACAGAGCGCAACAAGCCAGACGATCAAGCCGCGCTCCAAGATCCGATCGAAAACACGCACGACCCTTGTGATTTGCGACTCCGGCACGCCGAATCTCCCGCCTGCTCCGCGACCGCTCGCCGACCCTTCCCTCGATTGCGGGGCTCGGCGCACACCGCTCGCCGGCGCCGCCGACCGCAGCGGACCATCATAACATTTCACGCGACGGGGGGCAGATGAGCGGCGAGGCCCTGCTTCCCCCCTTCCCTCGCCGACAAGGTCGTCGCGTCCCGCGCCGGGCGGCCGCCGTTCGACTTCGACCGTGTTCCGTCATGTCTATCGGCCGGGTAGCGTAACGCCGCAGCCGTGGGATAGAATCAAGGCCCCAACGCTCGCGGCGTTCTGCCGTCGACGCCTGCCGGCGTCACCGCCGCGCTCCGAGCTGGAATCCGCAACCGTCAGAATCAGGAAAACACGCCATGAAATGCCCGGCCCCCGTATCTCTTTGCCTCGCGCTTTGCTTGGCGCCGGTGTCGGCCGCAAGCGTCACCGCGGCCGATCCCCCCAAGCCCTACGGCCCTGTCCCCAGTCCCCGGCAGCTCCGCTGGCACGAGTTGGAGGTCTACGGTTTCTTGCACTTCGGGCCGAACACGTTCACCGACAAAGAATGGGGCTACGGCGACGAGCCGGAGACGATCTTCCTTCCCACGGATTTCGACGCCGATCAAATCGTCTCCACGGCGAAGACGGCCGGGATGCGGGGGCTGATCCTCACGGCTAAGCACCACGACGGTTATTGCCTTTGGCCCAGCCGGTATACCGAGCACTCCGTCAAGAATAGCCGTTGGCAAGACGGCCGAGGCGACGTGGTCCAGGCGATCTCCGAGGCCTGCCGCCGGCACGGGCTGCTGTTCGGCGTGTACCTTTCACCCTGGGACCGGAACCACAAGGACTATGCAACGCCCGCCTACTTGACGTACTACCGCAACCAGCTCCGCGAGCTGCTGACGAACTACGGCCCGATCTTCGAGGTCTGGTTCGACGGCGCCAACGGCGGCGACGGCTACTACGGCGGCGCCCGAACCGTCCGCCGCATCGACAATCGCACCTATTATGACTGGGACCGTACCTGGAACATCGTGCGGGAGTTGCAACCGGAGGCCTGCATGTTCAGCGACGCCGGGCCGGACGTGCGTTGGGTCGGCAACGAGGCGGGCTACGCGGGCGAGACGTGCTGGGCGACCGTGCGGAGCGGCGAGGCCGTGCCCGGTGCCGTCGATCCCGCCGTCCTCAACGTCGGCGTCCGCGACGGCGATGTCTGGCGTCCCGCCGAAGTGGATGTCTCGATCCGCCCCGGATGGTTCTACCACGCCTCGCAAGACGATGCCGTGAAGACGGTGGAAAAGCTCCTGGACATCTACTTCGCCTCGGTAGGACGCGGCTGCAACTTGCTGCTCAACATCCCGCCCGACCGCCGCGGCCGAATCCATGAAAACGATGCCCGGGTACTAAAGGAGTGGCGCGAGGTGCTGGACCGCACGTTCGCCGTGGACTTCGCCCGGGGAGCCAAGGCCGCCGGCGCAATCCGGGGCGGCGACGACCGGTTCGCACCCCGCAACGCCGTGGACGGCGACCGCGCGACCTACTGGGCGACCGACGACGACGTGACCGCCGCGGAGCTGGTGCTGGAACTGCCGCAATATACCGTCTTCAACGTGGTTCGCATCCGCGAGTACTTGCCGCTGGGTCAACGGGTCGACGCCTTCGCCGTGGATTGGTGGGACGGCGAGGATTGGCGAGAGTTCGCCTCGGCGACCAGCATCGGTAACCAGCGTCTGCTTCGAACGCCGGCCATCACCACGTCCAAAGTCCGGCTTCGCATTACCAAGGCGGCGGCCTGCCCGGCCATCTCCGAGTTCGGCCTGTTCCTCACGCCGCAGTGACCCTTCCGGCCGCGCAATGAACCGTGCTCCGCGGCGGAGGGTCCGCCCGGCGGCCCGCACACCGTTGCCGCCGCTTGGTCCGATCGACTTTGCGCGGCGGCCGGTAGGCGGTTCTTTGAGCGCCGGGTGCGATGCGCCGGAAACCAAGCCGCAAATATAATCTTAGCAACAACTTACGGCGCTGTTTTCGAGCCGGGTGGCGATTGCATGCCGCACCGAAAACCGCTAAAATGCAGGGTTTATGACGGCCGGGGATCGCCGTTTTGGAAGCGGCCGTTCCCGAGCGAATCCCATGTGCCATCCCAGCCTTGCATTGAGAGGAACTTGCGTTGTCCGACGACGCGGAAAATCCCCCTATCCCGGAGAACGGTAACCCTGCCGGCGCGGGAGAAGAGTCCGACTCTTCCTCCGGCAGTCGGGTCGTAGCTCTGGCCATCGAGGACGAGCTGAAGAGCAGCTACCTGACGTACGCCATGAGCGTGATCGTGGCCCGGGCCTTGCCCGATGTCCGCGACGGCTTGAAACCGTCGCAGCGGCGGATTCTGGTGGCGATGAACGACCTGAATCTCACGCCCGGCGCCGCCCGCGTCAAATGCGCCAAAATCTGCGGCGACACCAGCGGCAATTACCACCCGCACGGCGAAAGCGTGATCTACCCGACGTTGGTGCGCATGGCCCAGGAATGGAACATGCGCTACGTCCTGGTGGATAAGCAGGGAAATTTCGGCTCGATCGCGGGCTTGCCGGCGGCGGCCATGCGATACACCGAGGCCCGGCTCTCGCACTTCGCCGCGATGATGCGGGAGGACCTCAAGCTCGATACGGTGGACTTCATCCCCACCTACGACGAGCGGCATACGGAGCCGTCCGTCCTCCCCTCCAAGTTCCCCAATCTGCTGGTCAACGGGGCGACGGGGATTGCGGTGGGCATGTCCACGGACATTCCGCCCCACAACCTGGGCGAAATTTGCGATGCCTTGGTGCGGCTGATCGACGACCCAGACGTGACCATCGACGAACTGATGGAAATCGTGCCCGGCCCGGACTTCCCGACCGGCGGCATCATCTGTGGCAAGAGCGGCATTCGCCATGCCTACCGGACGGGCCACGGGGGGATCACGATTCGCGCGCGGGCGGAGATCGAGGAGCACCGGCCCGGCCGATTCCGCATCGTCGTCCACGAAATCCCCTACCAAAAGCAGCGCGACTCCGTCGAGGAGAATCTCGCCAAACTGGTCACCGACGGCAAGATCCCCGGTATTTCCAACATCCGCAACGAGAGCGATCTGAAGGAGCCGGTCCGGCTGGTTCTGGAGCTGAAGCGCGACGCCGATCCCGAGATCGTGCTCAACCAGCTCTACGAATACTCCGAGCTGCAAACCCGCTATTCCATCAACCTGTTGGCGCTGGTGGACGGCAAGCCGCGACTCTTGACGTTCAAGGAGATGTTGCAGGAATTCTTGCGGCACCGCGTGGCGGTGATTCGCCGCCGCACGCAATTCCTGCTGCAACGGGCACGGCAGCGCAAGCACACCATCGAAGGCCTGCTGCTGGCCCTGGCGAACATCGACGAGGTCATCCGGGTGGTGCGGACGTCGCAAACGCAGGCGGAGGCCAAGGAACGGCTGATGCAAATCGCTTGCCCGGCCGCCATGCTCGCCCGCGCCTTGGGCGAGGAGGGGTTCCGCCAATTCCAAGACGAGCGGGGGACGGCCGAAAGCTATACCCTCTCGCCCGTGCAGGCCGATGCCATCCTCCGCATGACGCTGGGCCAACTAGTCAATTTGGAGCAGGAGAAGCTGGTGAACGAGCACCGCGGCCTGCTCGCCGACATCAACGAGTATCTCCGCATCCTCTCCGACGAGCGGAACATCTTGGCCATCATTCGCGAAGAGCAATTGGAGATCAAGCGACGCTTCGCCGATGCCCGGCGAACCGAGATCGTGGCCCAGGAAGCCGACAAGTTCGACATGGAGGACCTGATCCCGGACGAGATGATGGTGGTTTCCATCAGCTCGGCGGGCTACATCAAACGGACGCCGGTGACGGCCTACCGCGCCCAGCGGCGCGGCGGAAAGGGCTTGAAGGGCGCCCGGGCCGACGACGAGGACCCCATCGAGCACCTTTTCCTGGCCGGCACGCACGATTACCTGTTGTTCTTCACCAACCAGGGGAAGGTCCATTGGCGGAAAGTCTGGGAGCTTCCGGAACTGCCGCGCGACGCCAAGGGCCGCGCCATCGTCAACTTGCTCAACTTGAACGAAGGCGAGAAGGTGGCCAGTTGCCGCCCGGTCCGCGACTTCCACTTGCCGGACCATTATCTGCTCGTGGCCACCGCCCGGGGATTGGTGAAAAAGACCGAGCTGTCGGCCTACGGCCGGCCCATGAAGGGCGGCATCATCGCCGTCAAACTGCGGGAGGGCGACGAACTGGTCGGCGCCGTCATCACGCGCAAGGGCGATGAAATCGTGCTTTCCACGTCCAAGGGCATGGCCATTCGCTTCTCCCAGGCGGATGTGCGCCCCATGGGCCGCAACGCGTCCGGCGTCAAGGGAATCACCCTGGTGGGCAACGACCAAGTCGTCGGCGTGGTGGTCGCGGATCCGGAGGCCGCCCTGCTGACGGTCTGCGCCAAGGGTTACGGCAAACGGACGCCTTTCGGTCCCAATGCCGAATCGCAGCAGGACGGCGACGCCGACCTCGATCAAAACGGAGGCGAATCGCCCGCGGACGAACCGGAGAGCGAAGACCTTGCCCCTGAGACGGCGCCCGAGGAACCCGCCGCCGAAGACGCGGAGGACGAGGGCGACGAAGAGGTCTCCTCGCAATTCTATTACCGCACCCAGCGGCGTGGAGGCAAAGGCATCCGAGACATCAAGACCGGCGAGCGTAACGGGCCGGTGGTGGGTGTGGTTGCCGTCCACGAGAACGACCAAGTCCTGATGATGACCGCCCTGGGCAAGATTCAGAGGATCCACGTCCACGAAATCCGCCTCTCAGGGCGCAACACGATGGGCGTGCGGCTGATGAGTCTCGACGAGGGCGACGAATTGGTGGCCGTCAAGCGAATCCCGGCCGACGAAGACGACGAACCGGCTCCGGTGGCCTAGACTCGCGCGACCGAGGCGGAGCCGACAACCGTGCCCGGACGGTCCGCCGGCAGCAGGACACGCCTGCCCGGCACGCCAAGAGGGTATCGGGGCACAGGCCGCCGGCTCCCGCGGATTTGTGGCAGCAGCAAGGATTCGTCAATGCCGCGTCAAAGGGCGTTCATCACCGGAGCCGACGGTTTCGCGGGAGGCTTTCTCCTCGAGCACCTGGCGGCGGCGGGAGACGAACTGCTGGGGGCGGTCCCTCGCCCGGTCGTTCCGTCCCCCGGGCAGCCCGACATCCTCCGCAACACGCGCCTCGTGATCTGGGACTTGACCGATTCCTCGTGCGACGACGGCGACGTGAGAGCGGTTCTTCGGGAGTTTCAACCGCAAGCCGTCTATCACTTAGCGGCGATTTCCGTACCCGAGGACTGCGGCGATGCGACCGTCTCTCCGCTTGCCCAGGCGGTGAACGTGCAGGGCACGGCCCGGCTGCTGCGACTGGCCGCCGAACTACCGGCACCGCCCCGCGTCTTGATCGACCGCAGCAGCTACGTCTATCCCTCGTCCGGCGATCGACCGCGGCAGTACACCGAGGCCGGCCCCGTCGCGCCGCGGCGCGGCTATGGTCGCACCAAGCGCGAGGCCGAGCTGCTGGCACTGGAGGCTTGGCGGCAGAACGGCCTGCCGGTCGTGATCGCGCGGGCCTTTCCCCATACGGGGCCGCGGCAATCTCCGCGCATGATGTTGCCGGAATGGGCCGCCCAATTCGCCGCCGGCGCCGATCCCGTCCGCGTCCATACGCTCCACGCCTGGATCGACCTGAGCGACGTCCGCGACGTCGTGCGGGCATACCGCCTTCTCGTGGAACGCGGTGTTCCGGGAGAGGTGTACAACGTCGGCTCCGGCATGGCCCGCCGCAGCGGCGAGGTCTTCGAACTGCTGCGACGGATGGCCGACCCCGCGCGGAACGTGCACGAGGTCCGCCCCGGCCGGAAATGCGATCCCATCGCCGACATCGGGAAGATTCGCGCGGCGGTGGGTTGGCAACCGGAAATCGGCATCGAGCAGACGGTCCTCGATACCTGGGAGTATTGGCGCAATCTCCAGGCAGGCTCGTCCCGTTGAACGCGCCGCCGGCCGCCCGTGGTGTCGCCGAGCGGCCCGCGGCCGCCCGTTTTACGGCCCTCGTCCGGCGGTCGCCGGGAAAGCAGCCTCGCCCGGCGCATGATCCGATGCTGCGTCGCCCGCCCGCGAACGGCCCAGGGCGCGGCGTGCCCGTTCCACCAACTCCGCCGCCCAGGGCTTCTCTTGGTACAGCGCGATCACGGCCCGACGAACGGCATCGGCCTGGCCCGGGTTCTCGGCCTGCAATGCGTCGGCCTGATCCAGGCGCTTTTGGACGAGGTCGGCTTGATTCCGGATCACATCCCGCAGGTCTTCTCGCATGCGAGCGAGACGCCGCCGGGCCAATTCCAGGCACTGGGCCGAGGGACCGCCGTCGAGCAGGCGCGGCTTCGTTTCGGCCGTCTCTTCGGCTCCGCTCGTCTCGCCGGGCGGCGCGGCGCTTTCACGCGGCGGCGCGTCCGAACCGTACAGCGCCAGCAACGCCTCCAGCCGGCGCATTCCCTCCTCCGGGTTGAGCTGGGCGTACCGAACGGCCTCCAAGTAATCGCGCTCGATGGGGATGGCCCCGACGACGCTCCCGCGCCGCCGCGCGTCGAACTCGAACCGCCGCTCCAAACGCTGCAATTCGATCTCCTGCTGGAATTCCCGCACGACCTCCGCGCGGTAATCGCCGGGGAATCGCGTCAGGAACTCGTCGATCAGCCCTTCCGCGGCGGAGAGCCGGTCGGTGGCCCCGTTTTCCGTTCGGGCTAGGATCCGATTATAGAGGGCGTCGGCGGTAGGCGGCTGCAAGAAGTACCAAGTCACGCCGCTGAGCAGGAGCAAACCGGCCGCCAAGACCCAAGTCTGAAGCGAGACCAACGGCCGCGGCGCCGACGGCGGCGGTTCCAGGCGATCCAGTTCATCCGGCGAGACTGTGACGAAACGGGCATTCTTGGCCGTGGACGCGACGGAATTGTTCACCTCGGAACGATCCTCTCCCGCGGTGGCCGGCGGCCGGTCCGTCGGCGCGGCCGGCGGGTATGCGACCGTTCCGTTAGGCGTCGCCTTCACCTCGGGCGCGGATTGGGCCACGGAATACAGATCGAAGGCGTCCGTCTCCCGCGTTTCTTTCCACATCGAGGGCGTGCCGACTGCGCCGGGTGTTGACGCTTCCGCCGTCGGTCCGTCCGGGACTTCTTCCTTTGCCCGAGGAGCCGTGACCGTAGGAGTCGGCGGCGGAGCGGCGGCCGCGCCGTCGATGGCACGCGTCGCTGCTTCCGCGAGGTTGGAAGACGGCGACTCGGCGCGCTCTTCGCCGGGTACGCCGAAGGCGATCAAATCGGAGGCGGCCGCGGTCGCCGCCCGCGACTCTTCTCGCGATAAGGCGTGCAGCATGGCTTGCAGCCGTCGCCCCACCAGCGAGGCCGTCGCGATCCGGCGGTCCGGATCCTTGGCCAACAACTCCTGGAGAATGCGGTCCAATTCTTCCGGGACCTGGGGGGCGTACAAGCGAACCGAATCCGGCGTGGCGTGCCGGTGAAGCTGCAAGATCTCGGCAAAGGAACGGACCTTGAAGGGAGGCCGTCCCGTCAGAAGCGCGTACATCACGGCGCCGAGGCTGTATAAGTCGGCCTTAGGTCCCACGGGCAAGGCGTCGGCCTGCTCGGGAGCCATGTATTCGATGGTGCCCAGCACGCTGCCCGCCCCCGTTTGCCCTTGCGTGCCGAAGAGCCTCGCGATGCCGAAATCGGACAGCTTGATGCTTCCGTCCTCGGCGATGAGGAGGTTGGCGGGCTTGAGGTCGCGGTGAATGATGCCGCGATCGTGGGCATGCTTCAGTGCCCGGCAAACCTGGATGCCGATCTCCGCCGTCTCGCGCCAGGTGAAACGGCGACCGCTACGCAGCTCATCCTCCAGGCTCTTGCCGCGGACCAGCTCCATCACATAGAAGAGCACGCCGTCCTGTTCGCCGAAACCGAGCAAGCGAACGATATTGGGATGGCGGAGCTTGCGGAGGGCCTCGATCTCCAGCTCGAACCGGCCGCGGAAATCGCTTTCCTCGGCCAGAGTCAGGGACAGGATTTTGACGGCCGCCGGCTCGCCCGTCTCGCCGTGGACCGCCTCGAAAACCACACCCATCCCGCCGCGACCCAGACGCCGCATGACGCGATAAGGACCGAGCTGTCGGATATCCATGAGCGACATCCTCCGTTAATCGCGTCGCGTCGATCCTCGGACTGCGGCCGATCGCTGCACGGCTTACCACCCTCCACGGATACCGCGCGAACAACGGCAGAAAAGACGATGAACGAGCATACCCGCAACCATGGCACGAAGCAAACGGCGCGTGCGATGGGCACCCATCCGCCGCGCCGAAGCCTCGCTCTATGTAAGCATTCGGGCAGGCCGGACTGAAGAGAATACCGCCGCAGGGGGGTGACCTTGCGCCTGTTAGCTGTTTTTCATCGGTTCCGAGCGGGCGCCGAGCCGGGAAAAAACTTCTTCCCACGATCGTGGGCCGAAGTCCAGCATCATCGCCAGGGCGAATCCGCCTGCGAAGTTCAACAGACCCGTCACGAAGAAGAACAGGATGATTCCCATGGTCGGCTTTCCGCTTGTCCTCGCATGCACCTGCCGCCGGCCGCCCTAGCACTCTTCGTTCAGAATGCGGTCGTAGAACTCGACGTAGCTGAGGCGAGTCTCGGGATTGCTTCGAGCCTGGATGGCGCTGCGCGGGTGCAGATTCAATTGGCCCGTAATGTTGTATTGCACGAGCGGCCCCCACTCCACCTCTCGGCGGAGGGGTTCGATATGGTCTTGCAGGAATCGATAAACGGGGCGGAGCTTGAACTTGGGATTGCGGAGAAAGCCCAGCAGCAGCTCCATCGGGCAGTTGCCGGCGCCCCGCCCCAGGCCGCCCATCGTGGCATCCACGCGATTCGCTCCGTGGATCACGGCCTCGATGGTGTTGGCGAAGGCCAACTGCTGGTTATTGTGGGCATGGATGCCGACTTCCTTGCCGCGATCCTTAACGTAACTGAGATACTGCTTGACGAGTCGCTCGATCTGCTCGGCGTACAGCGATCCGAAACTATCCACGACGACCACGGTCTGGGCCGGCGTCTCGGCGACAAGCTCCAAGGCCTGGGCGATTTCGGTCTCCGTGGCCCGCGAGACCGCCATCAAATTCGCCGAAACCTCGTACCCTTTCTCGAAGGCATCCTTGATCATCTCGCAGGCCTCGACCGTTTGATGGACGTAGAAGGCCACGCGCATCATGTCGAAGACGCTGCGGTCCTTGGGGAGCACGTCGGTCCGCCAATCGGTCTTGCCGGCGTCGATCATGGCGGCCAGTTTCAAGGGCGTGGGATTGTCTCCGACGACGCGGCGTATGTCATCCTCATCGCAGAACTTCCATGCGCCGAAGCGGTCGCGTTGGAACACCTGCTTGGAGGCCTTGTAGCCCAGCTCCATGTAGTCCACGCCGGCCTCGACGCAGGTATGGTAGGCCGCCCTCACGAATTCGTCGCAAAAGTGGTGGTCATTGATCAGGCCGCCGTCGCGAATCGTGCAGTCCAAGACCTTCAATTCGGGACGATAGGTAATCCAGGGTGCGGTCACGCGTACGTCCTCCCGTCTGCGGGTTCGGCCTCTCTGCCGCAACGCGGTTCCCGGCGGGGACCGCCGTTGCCATACGGAATGCTCGAACATCGAATAACACTGTAGTTTACCCGGATTTTCTCTCGCCGCCTACTTTTCAATCTCGGTCACTCAACCATATCTTACGGGAAGAGCCTCTCGGCCGATCGCCGCGTCGATTCACGGCCCGGTCCCGGTACGAATAAGCCGAAGAATCCTTGTGTCGCGAAAATGGGGATCGTGCCGAAGAACGTCCGCCCCTTTCCCCACACCGAACGGAAACGCTGATGCCTGACGAGCACGAAGAACCGGACTTTCGGAGCGTCGCCGAAGCACCCGCTCATACCCGGTTTCTTCCCGGCACCGCCATCGAGATTGTTCGCCCGCCCGTCCGCGGGCGAGGTTTCCGCTCCGCGCTCTTCGACTTCGACGGGACGCTCAGCCTGATTCGGGCGGGCTGGC
>FWPU01006648.1_pt1 | contig 22747 bp, 24 predicted proteins | sample 2228361 | NCBI WGS metagenome assembly FWPU01 (sample SAMEA103939777, study PRJEB20133) | metagenome
ATCGGAAAGAAAGAGAAAGAGATAGAGGGGATAAGAGAGGAATATGAGGATAGGATAAGGGATATAGAGGGAAGGTATCAAAAAGAGATAGAAAAAATACTCAAAGAAAAACATGTACAGATTGAAAAAATTAAAGAACAACTGATTCAGGAAAGAAATGAAATTAAATCGAAGTATGAAGAAATTATTAAAGAAAAACAAAAACAGATTGAACAAGATAAAGTTTACTATCAAAGTATTATTGATGAATTAAATACAAAGATTATTGAGCTGGGACAAATAAGAAGTCAGAAAGAGAATGAAAAGAAACAATTAGAAGACAATTTAAGAATTTTGGAAAAAAAATTAAATGAACTTCAGGAATATTACAAAAAAGAAATTCGCAACTACGAACAAAAAATTCTAGCAATTGAAGAACAGAACCTGTTAATTGTTGAAGAATTAAATAAACAAATTTTTTTATTAAAAAAACAAATCGAAGAAGATAATCAGGTAATAATAAATTTAAAAACAGAGAAAAATAATTTACAAAGTATTAAAGAAATATTAGAGACAGATATCAAGAGCAAAGAAGAAAATATACAAATTTTGAATCATCAATTGGAAAGCCTTAAAGAAGAAATCAGTATTCTAAATAGAAAAATTATAGATGAACGAAAAGAGTTTCAACAAAAAATTCTGGAACTTAATCATAATTATGAGCAGAAGGTCCAATCCTTAGAAAATAAAATAGAAAATTTACAAAATACAATAGCAACAAAAGAAACAGAAATTAAGGAACTAAGACAAAACATAAATACGAATATTAAACATATAAAGAGTCTGGAGTTTGAATTAAATTCAAAACAAGAGGAAATTCAAAATATAAAAAAACAAATTGAGTTACTAGAATTAGAAAATCGAGAAGATAAAAACATAATTAAAGAAAAAAATGAACAATTACGAAATCAACATATTTCAATTCAAAATTATTTAAATGACATTAAAAGCAAAGAAAGTACTATCATAAAACTTCAACAGGAAATTCAACTCTTAAATCTAAATAAAGAAAATTTTATTAAGCAAGCGGAAGAATTAACTAAAATAAATCAATACCTCGATGAACAAATTCATAAATTAGCTGATGTGAATCAAAACCTTGAAATTGACGTTCGCAAGTTAACCGAAAAAAATTTGAAACTGCAAAAGGAATTGAATTTTCATTTTGAAAAATTAAAATCTGAGAAAGAAATACAAAGTATTATTCATTCTTTAATGTTTTCTATTATAGAAATTCGCCTTTTTGAGGAAAAAATTCAATATATTTTAGATAATTTATTAAATAATTATAATTTAGAAAGATATGTAATTTTTGATGTAAAAGATAATCATCTGCTATTTGCTTATAGCAATCTTAATATACCAAAATTTAAAATTAAAATTTCTGAAAGTATATTTGGAAGTGTTATAACGGATAGAGAGATACAAATATTACATAAAGAAAAAAATAAAAATCCATATGATCTTATTCTTAAAAAAGAAGATATGATATCCTATGATTTAGAACAAATCGATTCGTTCCAAATAATATATGAGGATTTTAGAATAAAAGAAGAAAGTTATTTAATACTCCCAATGATTTCTAATAATATTTGTTATGCAATTCTAATTTTCGTTTTTTCAGGGAAAGTTAGTATTGATGAAAATATTATTGAAATTTTAAGAAATTTATTACCTGTTTACTCAATTTCTTATGAGAATCAAAAAATTAGAGATGAAGTTCAGATGAAACAAAATAAAATTCAGAATATACAGGAGTTTGAAAAAATTTATTTAAAGAAACTTCAGTTCTATCACCAGAAAGAATGGAAAGTAAATCTAAATTCTGAATTTTATAGCAGAAATGATCTGATTCTAATCTTTGAAAACTTTTATACTAGGATTCCAGAGGTAGTTTTAAAGTACTTTAATCAAATGGATTTATTTTTTAGTGATATAGAAGCTCTTTTTTCTAAAAGCGATATTATATATAGGATTGAATATGATAAAAAAGATATTGATATTTTTTATAAGATTTTTATAGATTTTAAGAATTATTTTTTTATTATCTTTTTCGAAGTTTTGCTAAATTCACTAATACATAGTGAAGGAGGGATAATAGGAGTTAAGGTTTATCAGGAGGAAGGATTCTTGAATTTGTATTTTTATGATGACGGAGAAGGAATATTAAGAAAAGCTGGAAGTTATTTTCCAGAAAAGGGGTTAGGAATTCCTTTATTAATGCTAATTGCGAAAATCACTGATGCAAAATTTGAAATTAAAAAAGGACCGGAAGGTTTTGGTACGGGAATTTATTTTAAATGGAATCTTAAATCGATTTAAAATTCATTAATGATTTTTATAAGCTGATTATTTTTGTAAATTTCTTTGCGAATAACTTTTTTTGCGGAGTTAAAAATTATCCATTCACCTTTTTTTATACCTTGATTATAGTAACCAATCATTCTTATATTTCCATTCCTGTAATATTGTATTCTTTTTCCATGATATTTACCTGCAAGATAAGTTCCTTCTTCTTCTAATTGTCCATCGGGATAAAATCTTTTATAATTTCCATTTTCATTTCCATAAATTGAATTAGGATAAAAAATTTTTTCGTTTACGGGAGATGTTTTATATTCTAAAATTAAATAGATTTTGCCATCAAAAAAATAGTATTTCCATATTCCTGTTCTATATCCATTTTCATATATACCTTCTTGAGAAATTTTACCGTTTTTAAAATATTGTTCATATTTTCCATGATACAATTCACCATTTTTTTCAGCTTTTCGATAGATTTTTCCATCTTCGTACCATAAAATTTCTTCTTTTTCCGTTTTATATTCCCAGATATGTATTTTTTTTATATATTTTGCTTCTCTGAAAACGGATGGAGGACGTGGATGTTCCTCCCATTTTTTACAAAAATTTATAAAAAAAATTGTTAAAAATATGAAATATTTCATTGACCGATAATTTGAATTTGCCTTTCGAGTAATAACTTATTGTTTGCATCTAATACTTTAACGAGATAATTTCCCCCATCGAGGGGACCTGCAAAATAAATATAGTTAGCAGTACGGGGAATTTTTCTACCCATTGTAGCTTCCAGATTCCAGACACCACCTTCTTGCTTCATAATTTGAATTGTAAAAAAATGGGAAACTTCTTTTATCCATGTAAATCGGATATGGATTATCTGTCCGGGAGCAAGAACAAATTGTGTTTCTTCCAGAAAGGATTTATAGTTTTCTTCCGTAATTTCTGTTGTGGAAATGGATAAATAATATTTAGGAGCTAATAACCATACACCTAATTGCCATAGACCCAGTAGTAACAGTAAAACAAGTAATATCAAAATTATTTTTTTAAAAATATCATCAAAGTTATTTTTCTGTTTATCTTCTATATAATCTTCAAGTCTTAAATCGGCAGAAACATTGTAAACAGAATCTCTTTTGTTCATAGTTTCCTTTTTTTTTGGTTCTTTTATATTGTCTTGAATTTTTTCAGAATCGAATTCATTTTTTTGAGAAGCAGAGATTTCTTCTGAATCTTTTTCTGATTTTTTTTGAATATCATTAATAATTTTGTTAAGACTATGTTCTTCGACACTTTTTTTTACTTCTTCTTGAATTTTCTGAGTTAATTTATTTTTTTTCGATGCCATTGAGGATTTCCTTTACGAGATTCTGAAACTGCTGGCTCACTTTTGAGTTTTTGGAATAGGTACCGAGGGGTTGTTTCATTAAATGGGATTCTTCAATTACGACAGAACGACTGATATAATTTGAAAAAACATATATATACTTTTTTAGTTCTTCTAAGATGGTTCTAGAAATTAATGTTTTTTCGTCGAACATATTCAATAATGCGCCAAGTACTTTTATGTCTTTTTTGAATTTAGTATTTAATGTTTGAATGGTATCTAAAATAATTTTGATTCCGTCGAGTGAAAATTTTGAAGAAACTAATGGGATAATCACATAATCAGAGCTCATTAAAGCGTTGATAGTAATCATTCCTAAATTGGGAGGGCAATCAAGGATTACATAATCAAAATCTATCAGAGATTCGAGGGAATCAGATAAACGAAAAAATCCATCAACTGTTCCTGCAAGTATATTGTCAATTTCAGCTATATTCAATACAGATGGAATTAAATATAAATTTTCGAACTGAGTGGGAAGTATCATATCTTTTGCTGGAGTTTTATCTTTAAGAATCAAGTATGAATTTTGATTTTTTGAGTCCTCTTTTAATTTTAAGAAAATGGATGTAGCATTTCCTTGAGAATCCATATCCATTAATAAAGTTTTGTAGCCATTTACAGATAAAAAGTAAGAGATATGAGTTGAACAGGTAGTTTTTCCTACACCGCCTTTCTGGTTAGCAAAAGAGATAATTTTCATCGCTATTCTTAAATATTTACAAGGCTTTTTACTTGCCTATAAATTTCAAGTAAAAAAATGGCACTATGAATTATGAAGCAGTTATAGGACTTGAAATCCATTGTCAGCTAAAGACTAATACCAAGATATTTACCGGGGATGGGTATCAATTTGGAGCACCTGCCAATTCATTAGTAGGTCCTGTGACTATGGGGTTACCGGGAAGTTTACCAGTATTAAATGAAAAAGTTCTGGAAATGGCAGTAATGGTGGGATTAGCAATGAATTGTCAGATTTCAAGAATTACAAAATTTGATAGAAAGCATTATTTTTATCCCGATTTGCCCAAGGGGTATCAGATTTCCCAGTATGATATTCCATATGCAAAAAGTGGTTTTATAGAATTTAAAAACAATAAAGGTGAAACTGTTAAAGTAAGAATTCATAGAATTCATATGGAAGAAGATGCGGGGAAGCTAATTCATAGTTCAGGTGGTAAAAAATCAGTTTCTTTCGTAGATTTAAATCGAGCAGGTGTTCCCCTTCTGGAAATTGTTACAGAACCGGATTTAAGATCCAGTGAAGATGCGTGGTATTTTTTACAAACACTCAGGGGAATAATAAGAGCTCTTGGTGTGTCAGAAGCCAATATGGAAGAAGGAAGCCTTAGATGTGATGCAAATGTTTCAATAAGAAAAGGATCCAATGCACCTTTGGGCACAAGGGTAGAGATCAAAAATTTAAATTCATTAAAAGCGGTAAGAAATGCAATAGATTATGAAATTCAAAGACAAATTTTAGTTCTTGAATCAGGTGGGGAAATTGTTCAATCAACTGTTTTATGGGATGCTGACAAAAAAGAAACCCGATTGATGCGAACTAAAGAAGATGCAGAGGATTATCGATATTTTCCTGATCCTGATTTACCGATTTTTGAAATTCAACCATCACTAATTGAAATAATCCGAACCCGTATGCCAGAATTACCTAATCAAAAAAGAGATCGATATATTAGAGATTATGGATTGCCTGAATATGATGCTTCTGTTCTTTCGCGCGAAAAAGAAATTGCTGAATATTTTGAAAGAACTTTAAAGGTTTGTAATGATCCTAAAAAATCATCCAATTGGGTAAAAGATGAAGTTCTAGGAGTTATTAATAAAAAAGATATTCCTATTGAAAAGTTTGCCTGTACACCAGAGCGTCTGGGAAAGATCATTTCCTTATTAAATGAAGGAAAAATTACACAAAGAATTGCAAAACAGGTATTTGAACATGTTTACGAAGAAGATAGTGAACCGGAAAATATCATTATAAAATATAATTATAAACCCGTTGACGTTAATAATCTTGAAAAAATTATAGATGAAGTCATTCAAAAATACCCCGAACAGGTTCAACAGATACTGAATGGAAAGGAAAAAGTAAAAGGTTTTTTAGTAGGACAAATTATGAAAGAAACCAAAGGACAGGCTCCACCAGAAGAAGTAAATCGTTTGATTGATGAAAAAATTAAATTATTGAAAAATTAAGAATTATGAATCATTATTTGGAATTTTAAGAGATAGTGTAAATCCATGGTTTATACATTTTGGGAATAGTTATTCCATTGATTTGTTTTTATTCCCTTATTTGGTAAAAAAATTTTTAGAATTGTTTTGTAAAAGGTTTGACTTTTTATGCATTGCAAAAAAATGGTTTTTGCAGTGCATAAAAAAAAGGAGTGAAATATGGAAAGCTTACAAAAAACACTACAGGATTTAGTAAATGCGGGTATTGGTTTATATAAGGTTTCTGAAGAAAATGTCAAAAAAGCTATCTCTGAAATTGAAAAAGCTTTTGATGATTTAAAAGCAAAAGGAGCTACTGAGAATAGTGAATTGGTAGCTAATTTAAGAAAAAATTTAGATGATCTGGTTAATCAGGTGAATAACTTAAATCTAAAAGCAAATCAGACTTTTGAAGATGTATCCAAACAGGTTAATGAAAATTTACAAAATATATTGAGCGAAATTGAAAAATATATTCCCAAAGAGCAACTAGAAAATATTAAATCTAAAATAGATGAATTTAACAATACCATTAAAGCTAAAACAGAAGATCTCTTAAAACAATTTAAGAAATCAGAAAATACCCAAAATTAATTCTGAGCCCGATACAATCGGGCTTATCTTATATAAAGTTCTCCGTTCAGAACTCCCATTTCCACCAGCGATTGAATAATGATAACTAATTCTTCGAAATTAAATTGATACTGATTGATTTCTTTAATAAAATCCTGAATATTGGTAGATTGAATATAAATTAAATTATTAAAATTCTGCTTTCCGGAACTTCTTATATAAATTCCTTGATATGCCTCTTTTTGTATTTTTTCATATCTCTGATTCTGTTCTGATTTTCCTATAATGAGGGGAGACAATCTATAATCACCAGAAATAATAATCATTCGGGATTGCTGATGAATAAAGATTTTATTTTTAACAGGAATTTCAATGTCTAAATTCAAAATTTCATTGAGAAGTTTTACAGGTTCAGATTTATTTTCAAAGTTAAGTAAAATACTTGCCCCTTCAATTCCGGGATTCAGGTTTGAATAATTTGTCTGGATTTGATTATGTATTCTATGTAATAATTCCAGATCAAAATTCAATAATTGTAAACGGATTTGATTTTTAAAAGAAATATCTTCCAGATCTCTTTCCACAATAGCACCATCGAGAAGATAAGAATTCGGATTCTTATCAAAAGATTGCTGAATCAGTTTGCCCTGAGCAACTGCATAAATTTTTCCATTTGAAGCATATAAGGGAGTTTGTAAAAGAATTCCTTCCTGAATGGATTTTGCATCCCCTATGGAAGAAACAAAACAAGTAATGCGATCCCCTTTTTTTGCAAAAGGAGGTATTTCCGCGGTAACCATCACACTGGCTATGTTTCTTGGTTCAAAATTCTTTAAATCCATCTGAATTTGTAGATTTTGCAAAACCTTTGATAATACTTCTCTGCTTAGGGAAAATCGAGAATCGCCCGTTCCTTTTAATCCAATTACAACTCCGTATCCCATTAATTGATTGTTTTTATATCCTATAATCCGTGTTAAATCTTTGATTTTACTGATTTGTGGTTTATTATCCAGAATGATCTGATTTTGTATATTTTGAGGAAATAAATAAAATTGATAAAGTAAAGTTATAAATAAAATAAATTTTTTAGGGAACATTGATATTCTGATCCTTTAAAATATTTCTTAAATATTCTATAAAGATTTTTCTTTTGGTATCATCGTTAATTTCTATTTTATCCTGTTCTAATTGTAAATTCTGATTTGAAGAAGCTTCAATAATTTGAATTTCCAGAGCATAATTTCCTAAGTTTTCTGATTTTAAATTTTTCATTTTAACAAAACCCGAATTGGTTTCTCCCCTGATAAAAAGAAAATAACTAACGTTATTATAGCTTAATTCTTTTTTTCCTTCAAGTTGTAATAAATCACCATTAATAGAGACAATTTTTAAAGGAAGTTTAAAATTAAATTCAATTTTATCTTTATTTTGAACCCTGAAACTAGTCTGAGAGCTTCTTTCATCGCCAACGTCAGGTAAATAATCGAATAAAAGATTATCTGGAATGAGTTTTAAAATATATTTTTTATCTTTGGTAGAATCAATCTGCTGGTAAACTACTAATTTTTCTTTAAAATCAAGTATTATATAATCTCCCACTTTTAATTGTTGAAGCTGATCACCGTAAAGATTTCTATCAATCCATAAATCTTCACTCTTAAGGGTTGTAAGATAAAAAAGAAAAATTAATATTTTCAAAATTTTCATTTTATCGCTTCATTGCAATTGCTGTCCCTAACATATTATCAGAAGTTATTATGGCTTTTGAATTAGATTCATAAGCCCTTTGGGCTACAATCATATTTACCATTTCTTCAACGATTTTTACGTTAGACATTTCCAGAAAACCCTGTAATAAACTTCCCATTCCTTCCCTTCCGGGAATTCCTTCAATTTCTGGACCGCTGGCTACAGTCTCTTTAAATAAATTGTTTCCAATTGCTTGTAGTCCAGCTGGATTTACAAATCGATATAACATAATCTGACCAATCTTAACAGGGCGCAGCTCGTCATTAATTTTTACTGATACTTCTCCATCTTCGTTGATTTGTAATGAACTATTTATAGCACCATCAGGAAGAATGATGGGAGGCTCCAGCAAATATCCGTTGGAAGTCACAATTTGCCTGTTGGAATCAATTTTAAAAGAACCATCTCTTGTATAAGCAAAACTTCCATCAGGAAGTAGAATTTTAAAGAATCCCACTTCTGAAGTTATAGCAATATCAAATTTATTACCTGTATTTTGTAAGCTTCCAATTTCGAACAATTTTTGAGTAGCAGCCACTCTTGTTCCACTTCCAAAATAAACCCCCGTAGGTATTTCTGAAACAGGAGTTGAAGGAGTTCCTGCAAGAATTTGTTGTTGATAAATTAAATCCTCGAAGTCGACTCTATTTTTTTTAAAACCCGTTGTATTTACATTGGATAAATTATTGGCAATGGTGTCCATATGATATTGTTGACCAATCATTCCCGTTGCTGCAGTCCATAAAGATCTTAACATATATTTAACTCCTTTTTAATTTTTCGGTAAATAAAAGAATTAAATTATCAGATTTGATATTTTTTTTCAATTACCAGACATCGATTGGAATTTGTACCTTTATAATTATTGAATATATTCCAGCAGTTAGATATTTTAGTAAAATTTTGTTTATTGATATATAGTTCTATTACTTCTAAATTTTGAAAATGTTCTTCTATAATTTCAGTTATCACATCTTCTAAATAGATGATATTTTTCCTGTTTTTTACTTCTCCTACTTCTATTACCATTTTTCCTTTTACTTTTAGGACTCTTTCCAGTTCTTGTAAAGTTTTAAACATAAATTCCTGCCAATCTTTAAGATTTTTATAATTTGCAAGATTGATTTCATTCATTTCTTTTTCTACTCCCAAAAACCACGCTTTTAACCAGTTATCTCTTTTATAATCGACTTTATCAAGAAAAGGAGGAGAGGTAATTATTAAATCCACGTAATGATTGGGAATTTTTTTTAAATTTCTACTATCCATTTGATAATATTCATTGAATTTTGAAATTTTATATTGCGAAGGTAATTCTTTACGATGATCCTGTTCAAATTTTTTTATGATTCGGGATTTTATATCTTTGTAGAAAGGAACGATGTTATGTTTCTGGTTGTTTTTCATCTGAGCTTCTGGAGAAATGGAAATTTGTGGAAAAGAATACACGCTAAAGAAACCATCTGTATGACCATGTAATCTTGTTAATGCGATATAATAAATATATTTTAATACTTTATCTTCTTGATTATGTAAATATTCATCTCTTAGATTTAGTATTTCTTTGAAAGTATCAGGATGGAAAAAAGGGTAAAATCGAATTTTCTCTTCGCATGTAGGTTCAGGTCTTTTTTTATTAAAATTGATTTTATGAATCCGATCTAAAAAATCTTTTTTTGATGGTATTTCTTTTCTTTTGGAGGAGAGAAAATAAGATACGGGACTTAAATCATTATGAATGGCTTTATAGCCCAGCATGTTTGCTTGAATAATGGTTGTTCCTCTTCCTGCGAATGGATCAAAAATTACCTGATGTTTACTGTGTATATACTTCCGTATAAAAAAATCTGGAATTTCTGGTTTAAAAGAAGCTCTATAACTAATGGAATAATGAATTGGGTGCATCTGTCTTTGTTTTGATGTCCAGAATTTGCCTTCGTGAATTGCATAAGATGCTTTCTGTGAATCAAACTTTCTTAAGGTTCTCATTAAAAAATGAATCGGCAGTCAAAGAAATTTGGAATTAACTTTTTTTAATGCAGAAATAATTGGATTGATGTGAAAATTTTATTTATTTTTTTATAATTATGAATAATAAATTTCAAAGAGTGTATGTTGAGAAAATTGATTGTACATCTTGCAGTAAATGCGCTTCGTTATATCCGGAATATTTTCGATTAGATAAAGATGGCTCTTCTGAAACTCATAATAATGGGGAAAATATAAATGATGCAATTGTTCTAGAAAGTGATTGGAATAAAATTGAAGAGGCTATGAATGAGTGTCCTGGCGAATGCATTCACTGGAAATAAAAAATTGATTTCAATAAAAAAATTTTATTAATATTGTGAAAATCTTCCGAAATAATTTGATAACGGAGGGTTTACTATGATAATAAACCATAATATTAGTGCAATTTTTTCCCACAGGACTTTGAAGTTTCATGATATGGCACTCGGGAAAGATACGGAAAAACTATCTTCAGGATTAAGAATTAATCGTGCAGGAGATGATGCTGCAGGTCTTGCTGTATCAGAAAAAATGAGAACCCAGATCCTTGGGCTAAGACAAGCAGAAAGAAATGCTGAAGACGGAATTTCCTTTATTCAAACTACAGAAGGGTATTTGCAGGAAACACAGGAAATTATCCAAAGGATTCGCGTACTGGCAGTTCAGGCTTCGAATGGGATTTATACCTTTGAGGATAGACAGCAAATTCAGGTTGAAATTTCTCAATTAATCGATGAAATTGATAGAATTGCATCTCAGGCTGAATTTAATAAAATGAAAATGCTAACTGGTGCTTTTTCCAGATTAAATCCTTCTGCTTCTATGTGGTTTCATATTGGACCTAATATGCATCAAAGAGAAAGAGTTTTTATTAATACAATGACAACAGCCGGTTTAAAATTACGGAATCCTATGATATTAACATTTATTTCCATCAGTACTCCCGATAAAGCAAATTCAGTTATTGGTAGAGCTGATGAAGCATTACGAATTCTTTCCAAACAAAGAGCTGATCTGGGAGCTTATCAGAACCGTCTAGAACATGCAGCAAAAGGATTGATGAATGCCTATGAAAATATTCAAGCTTCTGAATCGCGAATTCGAGATACAGATATGGCAGAACAGATGATTTCTTATACAAGGTATCAGATTTTAACACAGGCAGCAAATGCAATGCTTGCACAAGCGAATCAAAAACCTCAGCTCGTATTACAACTCCTCCGTTAATCTTAAAGTAGAGAATTTTCTACTTTAAGTCTTAAAAATTATAGGGATAACGAAAGATTCCTTTTTCTGTAATAATTGCTGTGATTAAATGTGAGGGTGTAATATCAAAGGCGGGATTATAAACATCTACAGCTGTAGGTGCCGATATGCAATTTAAGAATTTCTTGACTTCCTCAGATTCCCTTTGTTCGATTATAATCTGGCTACCATCGGAAAGGTTCAAATCCAGTGTAGTTGAAGGTGCAAGAACATAAAAAGGTACAGAATAATATTTTGCAATAATAGCAATACTTAAAGTCCCAATTTTATTAGCTACATCTCCATTTCTTGTTATACGATCTGCTCCCACCATAACTATATCTACTTTATTCTGGCTTAATAACATACCTACCATATTATCAGTAATGAGTGTGGATGGAATATCAGCTGATAATAATTCAAAAGAAGTTAATCGCGAACCTTGTAGTAAGGGTCTTGTTTCAGTATTATAAACTTTGATTTTTTTACCGGAAAAATGAGCTTTATAAATAGCACCCACAGCTGTTCCAATTCCAGCTGTAGCCAGAGAACCTGTATTACAATGAGTTAAAATCACAGCACCGTCAAAAATTAATTGTGAACCGTATTCTCCGATTTTTTCACAGAGTTCTATATCTTCTTTATAAATTTCATTTACAATTTTTTTTAAATATTCAAGATACTCCTCAATAGAAAAGCCTGAAAATTGATTCATTTGATGAATAATTCGATCCAGTATGGTAAAAAGATTCACTGCTGTGGGGCGGGTGGTTTTTATAATATTTGAAATTTCTCTAGTTTTTTCAAGGAAATTCTTTATGGATCTGAAATATTGGTTTTGATATAGTCTTTTTATTTCTATGAATAACAGAAATCCTGCCATAACTCCAATAGCTGGTGCTCCACGAACTTTTAACTTTTTAATTGCATCGCAACCTTCTTCCAGATTTTTAATTTCTATATATTTAATTTCAGAAGGTAATAGAGTTTGATCTAAAATTGTTAATTTATCATCTTCAAAAATTAAAGATTTTAAATAATTCATAGATTTCAAAGCTCAGATGTATAGGCTTTAATGTCAATATAAATTTCTTCGTATATATCAGTTAGTTCGGGATAAAATCGAAAAAAATCTTCCAGAGGAACAATTCGATAATACTTTCCAAATTCTTTTTCAAATTCTTCTGTAAAAGGATAATAAGGCAAAATAAAAAAAGGAACATTTTCCTGAAAGACTTGAAAATCTGTAATAGTTACTTTTTTCATTATATCGAGTTGAACTTTCATTAAATTCCATGCAGAGCGAAAACCCAGTTTGTCCATAGTTGTATATTCTTTCATTTTGTTAACTAAATCTATCAATCGCTTTAGTGGATATCCGAGATCAAAAAAAATATCTATATTAATTTTAACAAATTTCTGAGAAATACCCAGAGGCTCCCAGACTTTCCTTATAGAAGAAGGGTTTAATTTTGCTTTCCATATTTCTTGTTTTAAACTTGAAAGATCATTATCTGGAAACTCATGATAGCCAAATTCTCCCAACCATAGCCATGAGTATATATCCTGAATTGAAAAATTTTTATATTGGTTGTAAAACCACTCTGCTCTTTTTAGTTTTTCGTCTATTTCAAAAAATTGGGAAAAATCGACTAAATCACTCAGGGAATAATAATACGCCATAGTTATTCCTTTTCCTTATCTTTTAATTTAATTCGGATAGGAATACCTTCTAATTTATATTGGGATCGTATTCTATTTTCCAGAAAGGGAATAAAATTATGTTTTATCAATTTTTGATTATTGCAAAAAACAACAAAATAGGGAATGGATGCTTTCACCTGAGTTATATAATAGACTTTAAATTTTTGATTTTGGGGAAATTGTTTTATCCAGCTTTCTATTAGCCGGTTCAACTCAGAGATTTTAATTCGGGTTTTTGATTTTTCAAAAATTTCTAGGGCTTTTTTTAGTGGTTCACTGGCTCTCTTTTTTGTTAATGCAGAACCAAAAAAAATAGGAACATTTTTTAGATAGGGGAGTTCTGCTATAATCGCTTCTTTATATTGTTTTTGTAAATTTGTAGTTTTATTAGGAATGCTATCCCATTTGTTTACAAAAAGAATCATAGGTTTATTCAATTCTTCTATTAAAGAAACAATTTTTTTATCATAACTTGTTAAACCATCTATTGCAGATATTAATTGTATCACCACATCTGAATCCTGAATAGCTCTTCTTGTCCTTCTGGAAGATATAAATTCAATATGATCTTCTATGGATTTTTTTTTACGCAATCCAGCAGTATCTAGTATGCGAATATTTTTCCCAAAAAATCGAATGACTGAATCTATGGTATCTCTGGTAGTCCCGGGGATTTCAGAAACCAGTGATTTTTCTTCTCCAATCCAGAAATTAAATAGTGTGGATTTCCCTACATTGGGTTTGCCTACAATAGAAATTCGTATATCTTCTTTTTGGAAATCAGAGATTGTGGTAAGTTTCTTGTGTATTTGGGGTTCATCTTCTGAAATAATTCTAGGTTTGATTTCTTTTATTTTCTCTACAAGATTTTTAATATTATATTTGCTTTTTACAGAAATGGGAATGGGCTGAAAATGAGACTCAATAAAAGAAGGGAGAAATTCCCATTCTTTTTCTTTACTATCGATTTTATTTAAAATTTCAATAACAGGAATATAATTCCAGTTTTTTTTGATAAATTCTCTTAATTCAAAATCAAAAGGTGAGGGAGCAGGGGGTTCCATCATATGTAGAATTAAATCTACATTTTCTAAAATATAGTTTACTTTTTCCTGAATGATTTTCTCTAAAAGATTATGATGAATATCTAGGTCAAGCCCGGGAAGGTCAACAAGAATTGAATGTATGCCATAATTCTGAATTTCTACTTCTATAATATCTCGTGTAAGTCCAGGATAATCATCAACTATAACACGATTTTTTTTTGCAAAAAGATTTAAAAAACTTGATTTCCCTACATTTTTCTTCCCTACCAGTGCAATTTTAATTAAATTCTTTTTAGTACCCATATCTTTTTTCTTTCATTATTCGTTTGATATTTAACTCATCCTGTTTTTTTCTTTCCTGTTCTCTCTTATCATATAATTTTTTACCCCTGGATAAAGCAATTTCTAATTTTACAATTCCTTTTGAATTAAAATACAGTTTCAGGGGAATTATGGTAAGTCTTTTTTCTTTTACTTTGCCTGTCCATTTTTCTATTTCTCTTTTATGTAAAAGTAATTTCCTTGTCCGATTTTCCTGATGTCCAAAACTCCCGGCATTTTTATAAACAGGTATTTTTAAATTTACTATAAACATTTCTCCATTCCTAGGAATAGCAAAAGCATCATCTAAATTTACTTTTCCCTCTCTTAAGCTTTTAACCTCAGAGCCCATTAAAGCTATTCCCGCTTCAAGGGTTTCCAGAATTTCATATTCTCTCTTTGCCTTTTTGTTATAGAAACTCAGATTTTTATTTTCTGACATAATAACATTTTTTAAAAATTGATTCTGATGAGAATCAATTTAATTTACAAAATAGAGAAAATCATTTTGGGGTAAAAACTAATAAGAAGTAATTTTATTTTCCAACCATTGTTTTAATTCTTCAAGAGGGATTTTTGAACTTTCGTTAAAAATTTCATGGTAAAAACCGCTAAATAATTTTATTGTTTTATCCCCGGAAGATACGGATTCATAGAATTCCTGACTTCCCTGGTAAGAAGTAATTTTATCTTCAGTCCCGTGACCAATCCACAGGGGGATTTTTAATTTTTTTGAATGATGATGAACAAATTCAATGGCATCAAAAATACTCATGCCCAGGCGAACACTTAAAAAGGGATGAATCAAAGGATCTTTTTTATATTCTTCTATTACTTTTTTATTATGAGATAACCAATTCGGATTAATTTCAGATTTAAGAATCATCTGTGGCTGGATGAAGTTAATTACTTTTCCTGTTATTTTTTTTATGTATTGTAGAGGATTTAAAGAAATTTTTAGAGCAGGGGCACTTAAAATTAAAGCTTTGATTTCTTCCTGATTACTATGTTTTAAACTAAAATAAGAAGTAACAAGACCTCCCAGAGAATGTCCCAGCAAAAATGGCTTTCTAATTTTGTATTCTTTTTTAAGAAAATAGATATATTCTTCAATGTCCATTACTAACTTCTTTATGGATTCTGCATCCCCTCGTATACCGGAAGATTTTCCATGCCCCCGAATGTCATAAGAAAAAAAGCTAAATTCCAGTTCTTCGATATAATTGATTAAATTTTTATAACGATGACAATGTTCACCTATGCCATGATGAAAAATAATTACTTTTTCTATATCAAAATTTTCGTGTATCCATCCTTTGGCAAAAAGTCTTGTTCTGTCCGAAGTATAAAAGTCAAATTCAACTTCGCTATACATAGTTTAGATATCGGGCAATTCTTCTTTTAGACACAAAGTCAAAAGTGCCATTCGAACATCAACTCCATATTTCGCTTGTTTGAAATATAACGCATTGGGCATATCATCTACGTCAGTAGAAAGTTCATTAACACGTGGTAATGGATGCATAATGAGAGTTGGTTTTTTGGATGCGAGAACTAAAGCTTTATTGATAGCATAACTATTTTTAAGTCTTTCGTATTCTTCTTTATCTACAAATCTTTCTTCCTGGATTCTGGTAACATATGCTATATCGCAATCCCAGAAAGCCTTAATATCTTCTGTTTCTTCAAATTCCATATTTTTTTTTCTTAATTCTTTTCGATAGGATTCCGGAATTGCCAGATCGACTGGCGAAATAAAAGTAATTTTTACATCATAATGAGTTAAAAGCTTAACCAGACTATGGATGGTTCTGCCAAATTTTAAGTCACCTATAAAAGCAATGGAAATTCCGTCAATTTTTCCCAATTCTTTATAAATTGTATATAAATCCAATAAAGCTTGTGTGGGGTGATGGCCAGCTCCATCACCTGCATTGATGATAGGAATACTAACCGCACTTGCAGCAATTCTACTTGAACCTTCAACTGGATGGCGTATAACTGCTATATCAGCATATCCTTCAATCATTTTCATTGTATCATATAAGGTTTCTCCTTTGCTTATACTGGAAAACTGAAATCCCACTGTACTGATGACTTTACCTCCTAGTCGAAGCATAGCGGTTTCAAAACTTAGTCTGGTTCGGGTAGAAGATTCAAAAAATAAAGAAGCCATTATATAATTATTTAAAATATTCCAGGTTTTTTTTATTTTTTGAAGCTTTGAAATCGATTCAGTAGCTTCTAATATGGTGTTTAAATCATCTTTAGAAAATTGATCAGGGTCGATAATATCTTTATGAGGAAATTCCCATTTCATTTGGAAAATACAAAAACTTTATTAATAAAGATTATGAAAAGAATTTTTTTTATCTTAATTCTATTTTTTTCTATTTCTATGCCATCAAAAGAACAAATTTTCCAAAAAAAAGAGTTTATTTTTGCTTATGAAATCTATGATATACGCTATTGTTTTCTGGTTCCTGATCCTTTCTTATGTGAGACATGTTTAAAAAAAGATATGCAAATAGGAAGAAAAATTGTTTTTTATGAGAATGGAGAAATCTATAGAGAAAATTTATGTATACCCTACAGGAGAAAATATATATATTAATTTTTTATAAACTAACTTTAATATTTTTAATCCATAAATATGTTTCAATTATAATTTTTTATTTGATTTCAAAAACACAAATTAAAACTTAGTTTTATGTATCTTAACAAAAATAAAAATCATGGTCATTGGTTTGAAAATTTTTAACAAATATCATCTGAAATAGAGAAAAAATTTATTGAGAAAAGACAGATTTATCTATGGGGACCGGTTGATGATGATTCTGCTCAATATGTTGTGGAAAGATTGCTTTATCTGGATGCTATTGACCCAGGAAAAGATATAACTCTTTTAATAAATAGTCCAGGTGGCATTATTACTTCCGGAATGGCAATTTTTGATACAATGCAAATGATTTCTTCAAATGTTTCTACTGTGTGTATGGGACTTGCTGCCAGTATGGGAGCTTTGCTTCTTGTTGCTGGAACAAAAGGAAAAAGATGTGCATGGCCTCATAGTAAAATTATGATTCACCAACCCCTGATTTCCGGACAGATTGTTGCTCCTGCAATTGATCTCAAAATCCATGCTCAGGAAATTAGAAAAACAAGGGATGAGTTAAATAGAATTATAGCAGAAAGAACGGGAAAAACTATAGAACAGGTTGAAAAAGATACTGATCGCGATTATTATATGAATTCCAGGGAAGCACTTGAATACGGGATTATAGATAAAATTATTAATAAACTTTAATTTATTCCGATTTATTCTCATGTGAGGTTTTTTTATATACTTTTTTGTCTTTCTGCAATATTTGTTTTACAAGCAGAAAGATATTCTCTACAAACAGAACTGGATGAGTTTATTTTTACTGAAAAGCTTATTTCTGAGAGTCCAGAACGTTATCGATTGTTAATTATTGATCTATTTTCGAATAATGAGTATGAGGCAGTAGATCCTCCTGCAACATTACATCATCTGGAAATTCTTTATCGTTCTCCTCTGGAATCCCAATGGAATATACAAAAAAGAACTTTTGAATTGGAGCAAATCCTGTTAGGTAGTTTTGGAACTATTCCCAGATCTTTGCAATTTCATTATTTAACAGAAATACCGGGCAAACAAAATTATTTTATTAAAAGAAAGACTCAGATTTTTATCTCAGGAGTTCCTTTTCTATATTCTTTATGGGTGTATGCAAATGAAAGTCATGATGTTTTATATTTAAAATTTAAAAATTTAAAAAATCAAAAATTACTCCTAAAAATAGGAAATCTGGATTGGAAAGGCTGGAGACGAATACAAGGACAATTTCCAGAAAATTTTATGTATTATCCAAAGTTAAATAAACCTCAACCCTTTTATTCTTTTGAAGGTTTTTTCATACAAACTACACAAAATAGTAGCGTTGGAGCTAAGGAAATTCTTTTATGTCAATTTTATATTATCAGTAGTTATGAATCCTTATTATACCCCGGCTCTGAACAACTGGATAATTTTTAAAAATAAATTTCCAGATCAATTCCCATATACCCAAGGATGAGTAAAAAACGGGATATAATTTGTACAGAATTTCCTTGCGCTTTATCAAAACTACAAATCAGAGAGACTTTATATCTCTTTGATAATGCTATCATTTGTTTTCTTGCGGGATAAATTTTTTTTAAAATAAAATCGATGTGATCATTCAGAGGGTTTTCCCCTTCAAGTTTGCTATTCAATTGCCATCGGGTAATTCCATTTTCTTCGTTATGCAAAACTTTATCGGGTGCGATGTCCAGTGATTTTGAAATCTCTTTTGGATCTAAGTTTCTTCCGTAAATTACTAAAATTGCCCAGTTTTGCATTTTTTTTATTATCGAAAAATATTTCTTGAAAATTCATAGGTTTAAGAGATATCCTAAAAGCTGTAATAGGAATAGTTATTCCTATCTGAAATAACATCCCTTTTAAAAAAAATCTACCAAGAATTATTTTTTTGTCCTTTGTATCCCTTTTTGAATTTCTTTTTTCATTGAATAGATAAAAGAATCAAAATCTACTTCCATTGTGTGGCGGGGAGAATTTACAAACCTGCCCAATACCTTTTTTTTATATTTTTGTATCCAGCGTAACATCTCTTTTTCGTCCGGAAGTTGATATTCTCCAGTAATATACAGAGCCATCCATTTACCTTGAAGTTCTGCAATGGGCATAATCGCTCCCAGAGGTTGAACCAGTCCACCAAATAGTAGATTTTTTAAATTTTTATGAACCGGAAACATCCTGAAGTATAAGGGAATATAATTTCCTTCAATGTTTAATTCTTTTTGTAATTGTTCATTAAAAAAAGGAAATTTTAAATCGTAGCCAGTGCAAAATATAACTACATCGATTTTTTCTTTTGTGCCGTCTTTAAAATATGCATAATTATGATGAAATCTTTCCAGTCCCTGTTTGTAAATAATATCTCCATGTCCTAATTTCCCCAGAAATTCCTGAGAAATAGTTGGATGAGCATCCCCTATACTATGATCTGGTTGAGGTAGTCCATAATTTGTAATTTTACCCACTGTAAGTCGGTAAGCAATTTTTACGAAAAATCTTTGTAAAAAGATAGGTGTTAAGGGATGGACTAGTGAAGGTAAAAAATCTATGGGAATACCTAAGAGATATTTAGGAATTATCCAGGCACTTCTTCTTGAGGTTACTATAACCTTTTTAGCAATATTTTTGTTTGATAATTCACAGGCAATATCAACAGCACTGTTGCCCAATCCAACAATTAATATATTTTTGCCATAACAATCTACTGGATTTTCTGGATCAATATATTTATGGCTATGGATTATTTCTCCTTTAAAGTGATCCGTTCCTTCATAAGGAGGATCAGGATATCTTTCATAAGAATGATGCCCATTAGCTATAATTACATATTCGAATATTTTTTTTTGTAGTCTATTCTTATTCTTGATCTCTACTTCCCATAAAATTGAATTTTCTTGAAGAACTGGTGTTACAGATACTACTTCTGTACGAAATGAGATATATTTTTTTATTCCGAAATGGATTGTATAGTTTTCAAAATATTGATAAACCAGTTCATGGGAAGGATAGTCGGGATAATCTTCTGGCATTGGAAAATCTTTAAACTCCATTCTTTTTTTGTAAGTATTTGTATGTAAGCTTCGGTAAATATTGCTGAATCCATTATCATTCTGGAATTTCCAGTTACCGCCTATATAACTTCCTTTTTCATAACAAATAAAGGGAATATTTTTATCCTGTAAAGCTTTTGCAATAGTAATTCCTGTCGAACCAGCTCCAACTATGCAAACGCGCTCTTTCATAGCTACAGTAAAATTCAAAAAATCGATTTTTTCAAATTATTTTTCCCATTCTTCGAGTATTTTTGCAGGGTTGGATAAATCTTGATTGGTGATTTCCCTATCTACCTTAGGTAAATTGGAAAAAGGAGGTGGGCTTTTATTATCAAATATTTCTGTATTACATGGTCCTGTTGCAAATACGCAAATTTGCCATTCTCCCACTCTTACATCATTTTCAAATTTTCCTGTCTGGTATAAAGTCCCTTCAGGAAAATAGTAGTTCCATTTTCCATTAGCTAAATCATTAAGGTAATTACCTTCATAAAATAATTTTCCGTTTTCATAATATTCTTTCCAGATTCCATTTCTTAATCCCCCTTTGTAAACTCCTATAGATTTTAATATCCCATTGCTATAATAAAATTTCCATTCTCCTTCTTTTTTATTTTGAATATAATTTCCTTCGGATTGTAATTTGCCATTTTTATAATAATATTTCCAGAGACCATTCATTTTACCATTCTGAAAATTACCTTCTGCTTTTAAATTTCCATTCTCATACCAGAATTTCCAGTAACCTTCCCGGATATGTTTTTTTAATCCGCCTTCAGCTTTTAAAATTTTATTTTCATACCATACTACCTGATAATTTTCTGTGGTAAGAGTATAAAGCTTGTTTTTAGGATCAAATATAGCCTTTTCAATGGGATGATTACCATATATGCGGGAACTTATTATTAATAAAAAAATTAATATTGTTTTTTTCATACTTTGTCTTCTTGTATAAAATATTCGGTAAAATAAAAAAAAACTTAATATTTTATTCTGAAATTTGATAATATTGATTCCAGATTAATTCTTTCAAAGTTTCCAGTTCGTTTTGAAAAAAAAGATCTTTTCCCAGTAGCTCATCAATTTTATGTAATGCATATAAAACTCCTGTATGATCTTTTCTTTTTATATATTTTGCAACATAAGTTAAGGTTTTTCCGGAAAGTTTTACTGCCAGATAAGCAATAATATGTCGGGCTAATGATACTCTCTTTTCTTTTCTGGCACTCAGTATTTCTTCTTTTGAAACTTTATAATATTGACACACTATATCAATAATAATATCAATATCAATATTTTCTGGGTTTCTAAGATATTCAGCCAGTAATAAATCTATTTCCTGTAATTTGAGATGATTAGGGTTAATTCTGGAAAGGGATAATTTTTCTATTGAAGATTGAATATATCTTACATCACCATTTAAGTGTAATGCTAAATGCTGTATGATATTCTGATTTAGTTCGAGGTTATATTTTTTTAAATAATACTTAATAATTTCCAGTTTAGTTTTATAGTCGGGGTAAAATAAATGGATTTTATGAAAAGTAATAAATCTTGAATATAATGATTTCTCTAAATTTAAAAAATTGATGTCTCTATCAGCAAAGAAAATTAAAACTTTATTATTTTGATGATAAAAATCAATAATGGATTTAATTTCTTCCTGAAATTTTCTGGCTGTGGGTTTTAAATTCTGTAAATCATCGATAATCAATATAGGATGATTTTTTATATTTTGTAAATAATCTGCTACATTTTTCTTTTTTATGGAAATGATAAATTCTGATATGAATTCGGATAGAGTTGTATAAAAAACTTTATTATGATGAATTTTTTTCCATGTCTTCGCAAGTGATGTTTTTCCACATCCTGAAGGACCATAAATAAATATAGGTCTGAAATATTTATCCAGTTTTATAATTTTAAAAATTTCTGATAAATTCTGCTCTGCAGGATAAAATAAACCGTAGTCCCAGACTGAATTTAACTCCCTATCGTACTGAGAGGTATTTGTGTTGATTACTTCGTCAGGAATTATTTCTTCTTTAAGTATTTGAATTTTTTTAATTTCTTTATAAATGGAATTTAGTGTATTTCTTATTATATCCAGATATCGTATTTCAATATGTTGTATAATCTTTTGATTTTCGCAATAAATATAAACATTGTTTTTATTATCAATAAATGCAATAAGTGGTAAAATAAAATGAGAATAGAATGGTTCAGGAATCGTATTTTTAAGGAACAATTTGCAATATATCCATTCTTCCAGTTCTTTTGCATTGTATTTAGCTTCTATGTAGTTTTGTAAGATTTCTTTATTTTTATATATTTTATTATCATTTAACATAATTTTCTCATTATGTCGCATATTTAAATTCAATGATTCGCTTTTTTATATATAATTATTTCGATAGTTAACATCAAATAAATGAGAACT
>FWPU01006650.1_pt1 | contig 22743 bp, 12 predicted proteins | sample 2228361 | NCBI WGS metagenome assembly FWPU01 (sample SAMEA103939777, study PRJEB20133) | metagenome
AGTCCACAACATCCTTTTTCGATTTCATCTGGTTTTGGAAGTTGTGAGTTGCTTTCAAATTGTACCTTTGCACAGACAGTCCACAACCCAGCCGAGTTGAAGTCGCTATCCGGCAGCGTTGTGAGTTGCTTTCAAATTGTACCTTTGCACAGACAGTCCACAACGTCGCCATCGCTAACAACCAAGATGCTGCGGTTGTGAGTTGCTTTCAAATTGTACCTTTGCACAGACAGTCCACAACAGAGTTAGTTGTAATGCTTTGAAGCATAGGCTGTTAGGTGGGCTTTTCGATGAGGAAAAAAAAGGCCGTTCCGACGGGTGTCGGGCGGCCTTTTTGGCTGTTTTTTCTGCGTCTTGGGCCTTCAGAACAGCATGAGTTGCTGGTAACCTTCGGGGGTAGGCCCGCTTTTTCTTCCGTAGAAGATTTTCATCATGGAGAACTGCTTGTCGGTGATGGTGAGGGTGCCGACTTTTCCGGTGGGTGGCAGTATTTTTTCAATTCGACGGACGTGCACTTCTGCGTTTTCGCGGCTTGGGCAGGGCCGTGTGTAGATGGAGAATTGAAACATGGAGAAGCCCTCCTCGAGGAGTTTTTGGCGGAATTCGTGGGCGATTTTCCGCTCTTCGGAGGTGTAGGTAGGCAGGTCAAAGAGAACCATGATCCACATAAGGCGATATGCGCTAAGGCGTTTTGCGTTAGAAGGTGGAAGTTTCATACGAAGGGAAATAGTAGTTGTATTCAAGGTAGTTCCGGGTATAAGATATTTTTTTCGTAACCGGCGAAGCAAGCGGCGAGTGAGGCGGCGGTGCGTTGGGCAGCGGTCTGGAGCGGCTTGAGTTGTCGTTCCATGCGGACGTCGAGCACGGGGATGACGAGGAGTTCGCGTTTGAGGGCAGGCGTGAGGATGTTGCCATCGGGCTGAGGGTCTGGAGGGTGGGGGTGGTCGTGGAGTATTCGACAGACGAGGGCATCCACACAGGGGCGATAGGGTTCCATGATGTCGTCGGCCAGGCAATAGGCATTGTACTGGTTTCGGTGGTGGATGCCCAAGGTGGGCAGCAGTCCTGCGCCGACGAGGGCGCGAGCGATGAGGGCGCGCAAGATGGCATAGCCGTAGTTGAGTAGGCTATTGGGCCATTCGCCGTATCGCTCGCGGATGAAGCCGTCGAGGTCGTCTTCGTCAATGTGCTGGTAGAGGGGCGTGTTTTCAAACAACCGGGGCCAATACCAGGTGGCGGCGCGCGCTTCGATGTTGTCGGGGTCGCCGCTGCGCACCTCTCTGGCCCAGCGCAGCAGCGGGGTGGCGTCCAATCCCTGCCGCTGCAGGGCTTTGGCTTGGTTGAGGAGCTTGTGCTTGACCGTCTGCTGCCACAGTTGCTTTCGCAGCGGCACGGAGGCGCTGATCTGCTCCTGGAAACGCCGGCTTTGCAGGGTATGGCTGTCCAACGGCAGCAGCAGCCCAGTGGGCAAGAACTTGTCGTTGCAGGTGATGACGGCGGCATTATGCTCCAGCAGGGCCGCCAGCGCCGAGTGGGTGATGGTTATCTGCGGGTGCTCCAAGATGACCACGCCGATGTCCTCAAAAGGCACGGGAGTCTTGCGCGCGGGTTGCCCGTCCGGAGCAGGCAGCTCTATTTCCAACTGCTTGAGCTTGGCGCGCAGGTAGGTTGGCTGGGTAAAACAGAGGGTCTTTTTCATTCTGGCAGAGATATTTACAATATTAACGAACAATCAAGGGCAAAACAGATAGTAAGGCACCATCAAATGGAAGGCCCTATCCCAACAATGTGGCCGAGGCGATTGACTTTGACCTTTACCGCACCGGTTAGAGAGGAGGAAGAGCATTGTTTACAGCGACCCACCTTCTTTGAAATCACATCTTCCAAGGGTGTAGTCTCCAAGTGGTGCAAAAACCAGTAGCCTCCTTTGGTTATTTTCCTGACCTTGAACAGGTGCTTGCTCACCGTTTTTCGGTTTTTGGGGTTGGTGAGGTCTATTTCCGATGGGTCTAAACCGAAAACAAACATATCATTCCGGGCGAGCGACACTACGAGCTGCCACTCTGGGTTTTCGGGCAGTTGGAGCGGCGGCAGTTCACCGGGCAGTTGGCTGATGTGGTCGAGTGCTGCGGCTATGTCGGTGATGATGGCGGGCAGGCCGAGGCGCACGCGTTGGAAGGCCTCCCAGAAGGTTACCACGTGTTCGCAGAGTTCTCCGCTGGCGTCGCGGTAGATGGCGATGTGGTGGTTGCTGCCAGGCTCTACGAAGCCGCGCGGCAGGGCGATGACTTTTTCAGCGGGGTTTTTTACCCGTACCCGCTTTACGGGGTATTTTCCGAGGATTATGGGTTCGTTGCCTACGTTTTTGAAGGCTTCCTTGGACTTTCCTCCGCCGCTTTCCAAACGCGCTTGCACCAATTGACGGACTTTGTTGTCTGCGATTTTCTCTACGGATTTTTCCGACAGGTCAGGTGCAATGCTCTTTCGCGCCACCAAGGTGTATTCCCAGAGGGTAACGTGGGTGAGGCGTTTGATGCCATCGGGGCCGTAAAGGATGGGGTTCTGGTCCAGGTTTTCGAAAGCCTTCTTCGGATCATTGTCGTACTGTGCCAGTCGCGCCTCTACGAGTTCGCGTTGGTGGGGGTGTGCCATTTGAGCCAGGTTGTCCAAGGAGAAACTCGTGTTTAAGAGCACCTTTTTATATTGTTTAATCCGACCGTACACTGTCTCTTCGTGGAGTGAGCCGCGCGGGGTGAGGGTAATTTGCACTTTATCGCTGCCTTTTGGGCGGTTACGGGATCGGGTAGCGACGCGGTGGCTTTGTTTGTGAGAGACGAGGATGTTGCTAATGGCCTCTGCAACCTGTGCGTAGGAGAAGGGCCGCTTGCCTGCGATGAATTTGGCGCGTCCGATGCGGAGGAGCTCTTCGCGGCGCTCTGAGCCTTCTTTTCCCGCGAGTATCTGGTTGAGGTTGTTGATGCGCTGGATGTGGCTTTGGCTGGTGCAGGCCGCTACCAAGGCATCGAGGGCGTGGTGGCGGTGGTCCATGCGTTTGTTCCACCCCTTGATGACCTCTATGGGTTGGGTGCCATTATTCTTGAAAGAGATTTCGGTCAGTTCAGCCTGTTTGAATTGTGGCAGTCGGAGGTCGTGGATGACATTGTCCCATCCCCATTGATGACGGAGGAAATCGGTAACGCTGCCCGTGGTGGAGTTGACCTTGCGGCACACTTGCCGGAGGATTTCCAATGCCTTTCTGGCGATGTACTGGGTTTCGCGCAGTTGCCGTTGCAGGAAGCCTGTATCCTCCAGCAGTTGCTCGCCCGTCATCATCAGGTTGTTGTACTTGGTTCTGCTGATTTTCTTGCTGTCGTACAGGTCCTTGACCATCCTTGTGTAGGCTTCGAAGGACTGCAGCCCCGGCACAGGCTGGGCCTTCATGAAATCGTAAGCCGTCAAGTTGGACTTGAGTTGGTTCAGCGCTGTTTCGCAGAAGGTCTTGTTGCTGAAGGAATCGTCGAAACGGGAGACTTTGGGTATGATGTGCTCCACGTCCACGCCCTCGCCTCGGAGGAATACGGCAAGCGGTATCTTTTTGCCGGAGTACAAGGAGATGCCGTCGGTTTCCTGATAAAGCCTGTACTTTTCCACCATGGCTCGAGTGATGCTCTCCGCGGGCATGTTGAGCAGTTCGGCTATTTCCTCCCGGATCTTGGCGTTTTCCCTTTCGCGGCTCCGCATCTGTTTGCTGGTGGCTTCTCTTTCCTGGGCGCTTTGCTTGAGCTCTCGGGCCAGTTCGACACGGATGGCATCGGGTCTGCCGTAGGTTTCGATGAGGTCATTGACGAGGTGGATCATCTGATTGAGGATCTTCTCGACTACGGGGTTGCGCAAGGAGTTTTTAGGTATCACCTCTAATTTGTCCAACAGTTGGCGGGCTTCGTTTTCGGCTGTGGTCAGGTATTGAGCGTGGCGGTACCCTGCTGCCTGGCAGGCGGCGGCGTAGTCGAGCCCTTCTTCGTAGTGAGGCAGGAGGCGCCGCATGGCGCGGTGACTTTTGCGCGCATATCCGGCGGAGTTAAAATCAATTTTGGCTAATTCGGCCGCCTGTGCTTCGGTAAAGCCGTAGCGCTCCTGCAACAGGCGGATGAGCGTGTGCTCGTCTTCGGTGGCGTAGATCAGGTGCCAGAGCCGATACAGGGGCTGCTGGTCGAAGTCGCCGCGCACCTGAAGGCGCCGGCCTACTTCGCCGGTTTCGGGGTTAACCCAATCCACCTCTTCTATCTCCGGTTCAAACTGGAGCAGGTCGTCGCGTTGTATGCCCATCTTCTTGAAGGCGCTTGCCAGCACGGCCTTAGTGCGGTTGTATTCCAGCCCTTTTTCCTTCACTAAGCGGTCAACAGTGTAGAGTTTGGGAGACAACTTCAGCACCTTGGTCAGCAAATCCCTCTCCTTGAGGTTTTTATCCATGTTCTGAAGGGTATAGAAGATTTTCTTTTTCTCCTCCAAGCTCAGTTTTCGAGGTTGACCCAATGCGTCGTTGATGCGCAGGTTGTGAATGCTTTCCCAAACCTTGCACACTTGCGCCAATGGAGAGGTATTGGGGGCGCATTTGGGGCGCACTATCCTGTACTGTCCGTTGGGCAGCACGATGGGCTTGTGCGTCTCCTTGTCCAAGGCGTAGTACCACTCGAGGGCGCATTCGCCTACCGTTTTTTTGGCCGATTTCAGGGGGCGCTGCCGATAGATGATCTTGTCGCGTATCAAGTGCCGGTTGGCTTCCGTCAGCACTTGCGGATGATACTGGGCTTGTGTGGCCCAGATCAGGTCAAATTCGCGCATGTACGTTTCGCGGTTGAATATCTGTTGCCTGACGCGGTAGGTCTCATCCTCCCGAAGGCGGGCGGCGAAGTACTGGCCGATGGTCTGGCCGTTCAGCATGGACTCATTTTCAGCAATTTGCTTCAGGTACTCGCTGGGCTTCTTGCCGTCTTTGTCCACTTGCTCTTTGCGGTTGCTGCGATAGCCACGCCAATTGTTGAGGTGGATGAAAATCCGACCGATTTCCTGCAAGCTGAGCGGCTCTCTTAGGGCGCGCTCGCGGAGGGCGTAGAGGCCTTGTGGGCAGAAACGATTCATCAAGTCGCGGTCGGGCATCATACCCAGCCGCCTGAGCACTTGGTACAGCCGGTGGCGCCGCCAGCGGTAGCGCTGCAGGTTGCGCCGCATGCCGCGGGACTGTCGCCTCTTCACATTGGTAGGCACATTGCCGCCTTTCTGAAATTCGCTGATTTCATCTGAGTTCAGCGGAACAATCCGGACACCGCAATCCAGAATAGTGTTATTTTCTTCGTTTTCAGAGTCTTGTGTGATTACCGCCCAGCCAATGGACGATACGCCGAGGTCGAGTCCTAAAATTTTTTCCATTTCAGTCTTATTTTTTGTGTGTGTTGAAATGCGGCGAAGATGCTACATTTGCCACACAATTTGAAGCAACTCACAATAAGGATTTTCTTCCGTTGTGAGAACATCCACTGGGGGGCGGCAACGCCTCCCTTTCTTTATTTCTCCGCTCATCTTGATTTTTGGCTTTTGAAAGGGTGCACATTTTCTGGTGAGAGCTGTTTCCCAAACCACCTGCTCTGCGGCTGCTGCCCCTTCGACGCCCTCACCGAAGTCGTTTTTTTGGGAAAAACGGCCTCGGTGCTTCGGCTTGGCTTTTTGGCGCACCCGTACCTGCGGAGCTCCGGCTTGGACCTGAGCATGTGCCCGTCTCGCCCTGGGGCCTTAATAACGGCGTGAGCGACACCGTAGGTTCGCCGTGCTTGCAGGCGCGGAGGGAAGTGAAAAGTGAGAAGTGAAGAGTTAGCACCCGACTGTCGCCGTGCTTGCAGGTGCGGAGAGGGCATGCTGAGCTTCCGCCATTATTAAGGCCCAAAAGCGGAACGAAAACACGCACGGGGCCAAACAGAAGCCGCGCGCACAGCCACTACGCCCACGACATCTGCTCCGAAGCCGGCAGCCGTTTTTTCACCCCAAAAAATGGAGGTGGGAAAGGCGACTATGGTAGAAAGTGGCCGGTTCTGCTCATCACTTATCACTTTTCACTTTTCACTTCAAAATGGCAGGCTCTGAGGGCACTTTGAAAAATATCATTCATCATTCATCATTCATCATTCATCATTCATCATTCATCACTTCAAAATAGCAGGCTCTGAGGCCGCTCTGGAAAACGCACCCTTTGCAACTCTGGCTAAAAAAAACGCCGCAAGCGTGCACTTGCGGCGTTCAACAGGGGGGTAGACTGATTTGCTCTTTACTCTTCGTCGTCGCTGAAATATGCCTTCAGGCGATACTTGTTTTTCTCTACTGGTTTGAGTTTCTTTTTCTTGTGCGAGGACTTGGTTTGGTAGTGAATAGTGCGTTCATCGGTGTTTCGCACGTCTCTTTTGCTTTTTTCCTCGTGTCGCATGGCAAAAGGAATTTGACAAGGTGTAGGTGTAGGTTGAAGAGCTGATATTGCCTGGCCATGCAAACGACTGGTAGCCGCGCCAGACGAGCACAAAAATAGGTGCACTTTTCCTACGGGCAAGAGGGCGAATAGTTAAAATTTCTGGGCGTGCTGTGCCTCTCTATTAAGCGGCTGCTTTTCTTCAGAAAACGGCAGTTCTTCGGGCTGCGTATTTTCAGTAGGTAGGAGGGTTTCGGTATCCGCAGCGGCTTCGCTTTTAGGCGGATTTAGCAAGGATACTCCAATACCCACAGCGAGAAGGAGACCTATAACACCGAGGGAAACCATCTCATGGATATGGATGTGCAACGGCAACAGCACCATTTTGATACCGATAAAGGAGAGGATGCCTATCATGCTGTAGTTGAGATAGGCGAAACGGTCTAGCATGTTGGAGAGCACAAAGTAAAGCGAGCGCAGTCCCAGGATGGCGAAGATGTTGGAAGAGAAAACTAAGAATGGGTCGGTAGTAATGGAAAAAACGGCGGGTACAGAGTCGAAGGCGAACATAATGTCGCTGGTCTCGACGACGAGTAGGGCCACCAACAGAGGGGTGGCCGCGCGTTGGCCATTTTCTACGGTGAAGAAACGCGCGCCGTCGTAGTTTTTGCTCACTGGATAAAAGCGGCGTATAAGACGCGTAATGCCGTGGTCAGAAGGTGTATCCTCTACGGCCTCTCCATTGCGCCACATCTTATAGGCCGACCACAACAACAGGGCACCGAAAAAATAGAATAACCACGTGAAGTGGTGCACTAACGCTAACCCAGCGCCGATGAGAATGCCCCGAAACACCAACACGCCTACAATACCCCAAAATAGTACCCTGTGCTGATAAGCCTTAGGCACTCGAAATTGGGCAAATACCAGAGCCATGACAAAGAGGTTGTCCACGCTGAGCGACTCCTCCAATAGGTAGGCTGTCAAGAACTTTACCGCAGCTTCGCGGCCGCCCATGGGTTCATGGACGAATAGGCCCAAACCCAGCCACTTGTACTCGTAGGCAAAGTAGATGAAAACGTTGAACAGCAAAGCCAGGCTTATCCAAAAGCTCGTCATGAGGAGCGCCTCCCGGCCAGAGGGCGTGTGGGCTTTGCGATTAAAAACACCCAGGTCGAGGGCCATCAGGGAGAGGATCAAGGCCACAAAACCGACCCATACGTATGATGCAATCATTTCTTTCTAAAAATTAGGGCGCCAAAGGTAAGGCAGTGCCCGAAAGTGTGCGTATGAGAACCTGTTACGACGCTATTCGCGGCATTTTCGCCTTTTGTGTGGCGCAAGCCAACGGAAGCTAACACTTTTGTACCATGAAGCGAACTGCCATAACACACACACGGAGCCAGGAGTTCTTTACGAGTCAAAAACTATTTGTCATGCGGACGATTTACCTTGTTTTTTGGTGGAGCACGGCTCACCTGTTGCTCGCACAATCTGCGCCATCGGTCTCGGCTGAAGAAGCGCTACACGCCTATGGGGCCAGCACCCATTCTGTGCAACAGGCAGACCCTGTGGCGAGGGAGGTAGTCAATGGCTATTATTACCGCCGGATATACTGCGAGCCACTGCCCTCGACTCGGGCGCGAGCGGCGTTAGAAGCGGAAGGCGTGGAGTTTATCAGTTACCAGCCTCGAAACACTTATCTAGTCGCGCTGCCTGCAGGTTTTGATGAAGGGCGTCTGGCGTTGGTCAATGCACGCCGGGTGTGGGCGGTAGCCCCAGAGGACAAGATGCACCGCAATTTGAAAGAACGCCCCTACGGTGCTTGGGCGGTGGTGGGTGAGTGCGTACAGGTGTATGTGCAGGTATATCCGCAAATGCGCATTGAGGAGGCTGCAGGGCGATTTCGGGCGATGGGGCATGCCGTCGTAGAGGAAGGGCAACAGAATGGCTTTCTGCACCTGTGCGTGCGCGGGGAGGCTATTGCTGAGGTGGCTGCCCTGCCGTTTGTGCGCTACATAGAGCTGTTGCCACCGCCCGATGTACCCGACGACATCAATGGGCGCTCGCTCCATCGGTCGGGACTGTTGGATATGGACTCGCCCTTGGGCCGCAAATACGACGGTACTGGGACAGTGGCCGTGGTGCGCGATGACGGGCCGCTGGGGCCGCACATTGATTTTCAAGGGCGCTATACGGATTGGACTGCAGATGACGGCCTAAATAACGGCACCCACGGCGACGGCGTGGCGGGCATCTTGGGCGGCGCTGGCAATTTGGATCCGCGCGTGCGAGGCATGGCCGCTGGGACGCACCTGCATGCAGTGCGGTACCGGGCTAATTTTCAGGACTATCCCACGCTGCATCTGCTCGACCTTTATGGAGGGGCCTTAGTTACTAATACTTCTTATTCGAACGGCTGTAACGCCGGCTATACGTTGATCGCTCAGACGGTTGAGGAGCAGCTCGTTCAGTATCCAGCGCTGATGCACGTATTCTCTGCGGGTAACGACGGCAATTCCAATTGTAACTATGGCGCTGGCGCTAACTGGGGAAATATCACCGGCGGCCACAAGATGGCTAAGAACGCCCTTGTTGTGGCCAATCTCAGGGCCGACGGTACGCTCATGAATACCTCCAGCCGAGGGCCAGCCCACGATGGCCGCCTGAAGCCAGACTTAGCGGCGCATGGGCAAGGGCAGCACTCTACGGCTCATGACCATACTTATCAGACCTTCGGTGGTACTTCCGCCGCAGCACCCGGTGTGGCTGGCGTATGGGCGCAACTGACGCAGGCTTACCGCGAGCACTTCGACGGGCAGCAGCCGCCAGCTATGCTGCTCAAAGCTGCCCTGCTCAATACGGCTAATGATATGGGCAACCGCGGGCCTGACTTCCAGTTTGGTTGGGGCTTGGTCAATGCTTGGCGCGCTTTCCGGCTACTCGTCGAGAAGCGCTGGCTACTGGGGCAGGTGGAACACGGCGAGACTATTACTCACACTATTACTGTGCCTCAGGGCACTCGTCAGTGTCGTATCATGCTATACTGGCACGATGTACCCGCAGAGGCTGGTACTGCGCGCGCGCTCGTCAACGACTTGGATGTGCAGGTAACTAGCCCGGATGGAGCAGTCCATTTGCCTCAGGTGCTCGACCACCGGGCCGATCCCAGTGCGCTGAGTAAGCCCGCTCAACCCGGGCGAGACTCTATCAATAATGTCGAGCAAGTTGCTATCACAGCCCCCGAACCCGGTACTTATACTGTACAGATAAGTGGCTACCAGGTGCCATTAGGCCCCGTCTCTTATGTGGTTGCCTGGCAGTTCGACAACGATAGCCTGACGTTGGTGTATCCCGCTGGTGGCGAGGCGTTGGCGCCGGGCGATACTTGCCGTATTCATTGGGATGCCTTTGGCGATGACGAACCATTTCTATTGCATTATTCTACCGACGACGGGCAATCTTGGTTACCCATAGAGGCATTGGAGGGCACTAAGCGCCTATACGACTGGAGGGTGCCTAATATCATCAGCGCATCGGTGCGCGTGCGCGTATCGCGCGGCGACTACAGCAGCGTGTCGGCGCTACCTGTCAGTATTGTTGGGGTGCCTGAGAATCTCACTATAGAACGCGTTTGTCTGGACTCTGCTACTGTTTCCTGGACGCGGCTCAATGATACGCTTCAATACGACGTCTATTTGTTGGGACAGAAGTACATGGAAATTGCAGGTACTACTGCAGAAGACCGCTTCACCCTGCCGATTACAGCACCCGGTGAGGAGAAGTGGTTTTCTGTGCGCGCCTCTATGCCTTCGGGCCTCGCAGGGCGGCGCGCATTGGCCGTACAGTGGTCGGGTGGTCTGAAAGAGTGCGCCTATCCGTACGATCTGGCGCTGCGAGAGGTCATATCGCCTACCAAAAGCGCATTGGAGTCGGCTGTTGCCTGCGAACCCACCACCTGGACGGTTCGGGTGCGCTTAGCCAACGAAGGCACACTATCATCTGAAGGAGCCACTATCCACTATCAACTCAACAATGAGTCTCCAATAACAGAGGCCTTGCCCTCATTGGCCGCAGGCGAAGTGATAGAATGGGTATTCAGTACACCGCTCGTCATTAACCAAAGTGGGCTGCAACATCTACAAATATGGCTATCATTTCCGCTGGAAAATGTCTTCTTCAATGACACTATTCGACTATCATTTCGCACGTCGGTAGAGCCGAGGACTGAGCATTTCACAGAAGGTTTTGAGGCTGTTGCATTCCCACCATTGAACTGGGCCGTATTCAATCCAGACAGTAATATCACTTGGCGCCGATATTCCGCCTCTATACTTGGCTTAGATAGCCAATTCACCTTTGCCACTTTCATGAACTTTTTTTCTTACGCTGAAGTTGGAGCAGAGGACTATCTCTATTTGCCGCCGATAGACCTGGGTAAATTGACACCCGCTGAATTGGTGTTCAACTGGGCCTACACTACTTTCTCCTCTGAATATGAGGATAGTCTTCGCATAGAAGCGTTTCTTAATTGCGATTTGAACTCAGACCCCATAATTTTATGGGGCCGACGTGGAAGTGCATTGGCGACAATACCGCCGCTGATGAATGAGTTTTTCCCTACAAGCCCTAGTCATTGGCGAAAGGCAAGGGTTCCTCTGGCTCCTCTTGCTGGGCAGAGGGTTATTATTCGATTTGTAGGAGTGAATTTCTATGGTAACAATCTCTTCATAGACAATGTAGGCATTGTGGAGCCAAGTAATACCACCCCTCAGGCCATCATATTTGCTTCTGCTGATACTATCTGCCGCACAATAGATACTGTGCGTTTCTGGGCGGGCAATCCTGTGGGCGACCACCTGTATGCCTGGAGCTTTGGCAATGGCGCCCAGCCCTCCACGGCTACTGGGCCTGGCCCTCATGCCGTGCGTTATGTAGCATCCGGTGCGCGGCAGGTGCGTCTGGTGGCTTCGGATTGGATATCTTCAGATACAGTCTTTCATTCCTTGCACATTATTGGCACTCCTTCGGCCAATTTCACCTGGGTAGCTGACGGAGCTACTGTAACGTTTACCAACACGAGCACCAACGCCGAGACGTTCCTATGGGATTTCGGCGATGGCAACAGCAGCAATGAAACCAATCCAGTACATACCTACGCCTTGCCTGGGCAATACACGGTAGTACTGAGGGCATTCAATCGCTGTTCCTCATCTCCTGTAACGCGCCAGCAAGTGTTGAATTTGGACTTTGTGCACACGCGAGAGCCGGAGGAGGTTACCTGGGCGCAAGTGGTACCCAACCCCGCCACAGGAGCCTTTGCTTTGGAGGTGGCGCTCCGCGCTGGTGTGCCCGTGCGCGCAGTGCTGACGGATGCGCGAGGCCGGCTGGTGGAAGAGCGCAATACTTTTCTGGGTGCTGGGCAAAGTGCGATGCGCTTTGAGGCATCGGTATGGGAGGGCGGTGTCTATTGGCTACACTTACACACACCAACGGGTACGCTGGTGCGGCGGGTGGTAGTAACGCCATAAATCAGTGCTGCTGGCCTATGCGCCGGTTTCATGAATGAGGTATTCGGTGCCAAAGGCCTTCACGACGGCCTCCATCCGCTGGCGGTGAGTGTCGGTGAGGAAGATCTGGCCAAAGTTGCGCTGCCACAGCAGGTCAATGAGGCGCAGCACGCGCTGTTCGTCCAGTTTGTCAAAGATGTCGTCCAGCAGCAGCAGGGGAGGCGTGCCCTTGACTTGGCGCAAGATCTCGTATTGAGCTAAGCGCAGGGCGAGGAGAAAAGACTTGAGTTGCCCTTGCGAGGCGTATTTCTTGACAGGGTGGCCGTAGAGGAGCATTTCTATGTCATCGCGGTGAGGGCCTACAGAGGTGCGCTCCAGCATTCGGTCGCGGTCGCGGTAGGCGATGAGTTCGGCAGCTAAGTTGTCAGAGTCGCTGCCTTGTTCCAGGTGCAGGCTCACTTGCTCGTGTGTGCCAGCGATTTCGGCATAGACGGCCTGGAATAGCGGTTGCAGCTGCTCGACGAATTGATGTCGGCTTTGCCACAGGGCAGCTGCGGGGCCGGCCATTTGCTGGTCAAAGGTCTCCAAAAGCAAGGGGTCGAAGCGGCGTTGTTCTGCAAAGGTCTTGAGCAAGGCGTTGCGCTGTTTGAGCAGCGAGGTGTACACCGCCAGCTGGTGCAGGTACGGAGGCGACAGTTGAGACAGGGTGGTGTCCAAGAAGCGGCGCCTTTCTTCGCTGCCTTCTTGAATGAGCGCGATATCGTCGGGCGAGACCATAACGACTGGGAAACGGCCGATGTATTCCTGCAAACGGGCAAAGGGAGCGCCGTTGTAAGCTACTTCCTTGCGGGTGCCGTCATATTTGATAACGACGCGCTCCGGCTCTCCTTCGCGCATGAAGAGACCCTCGAGCCGATAAAAGGCAGCACCGTGCTGCACCATGTGCTTGTCGGACAGCCCCCGATGGCTACGGGTAAGGCACAACACGTGCACGGCCTCCAAAAGATTGGTCTTGCCCGTGCCGTTGGGGCCAGCAAAGCCGTTTAGGCGCGGCGAGAGCTCGACGCCGTGCTGGGTGTAGTTTTTGAAATGGGTCAGCTGCAGCGTCTGAAGGTATAGCATGTGCACCGTTTCAGAAGCCGTAAGTGAAGGCAAAGCGGTACTGCCAGGGATTTTCGAAGGCGTTGATGTCGCCGCCGATGAAGAAATCGTACAGGACGGAGATCTCCTGCCCAAAGCCGCCTCGGCCGCCGCTGAAGTTGTAGCCAAAGCCGGCGTATTGGGCAGGGCGCGTGCGGCGCGTGCGGACGTAGTCGCTGCCGTTAAACTCGACGTACTGGTCGGTGAGGCTTCCCAGCTCGCCATGCAGGAAAAAGCCGCGGTACACGTGTAGCCGAACAAAGGCAGCTATCTCAAAGTCGAAGAGATTGAAGTCGCGAATACCGCGAACCCTCAAGTAGTTGTAGTTGACGCCGATGCGCGGGCCTAAGGAAAGCGGCGGAAGGATTTTGTAGCCTACCATGGGGGAGAGGTTAATGCCGAAAGAGGTGGTGGTGCCGTCGCCGCCAAAGCCGAGGCCAAAGAAGCCGCCGTACCAGAGTTTGTCCTTGATGGAAGGTTCGGTGGTGCGTTTGCTGCCGCTGTTATTAGGTCGGCGTACTTGCGCATCGGCGGAAAGACAGACTAGCAGCAAGGCGAGCAAGAGAAGAAAGGAGAAAACCTTTTTCATAAAGTGCAGGTTGTGTGTGCTTTGAAACAATACGAAATGGCGGCATGTGCGTCGTCTTTTTGACCAACTGAGCAATTTGCAAAAGAGGGCCACATTAAATTTGCAATGCGCATTACATTCGCCGCGTGGAAAGCGCATTGTCCCGCAAAGAAACGCCATCTAGCGCATTGCAACCTTTCCCTCCTTTTGTTTCAAAAGCCGAGAGCAGCCCGTGCTTGAGTTTTCTCGTAGAGAGACATCGGGCCCATCCACGACGAAGAAAACGACGTTCTTTCTATTTGTCGCTACAAGACTGAATGACTGCTCTTTCTGCATTCCACATCACCCTGGCTTTTAAATAACAAATCTTTTTTGGAGTATGCTCAACAAACTACAGCGTCTTCGTCGGTTGCTCGTCTGGATGCTGCCGATGTTCTTTTCGGCTGCGCTGTATGCTCAGTCCATCGTTGGCCAAGAGCAGCAGGTAGCAGTGCCGCCGAGTGTCATGCAGGTGCTTACCCAATGGCAGGTGTACCGCATCCAGCCGGGCGAGCTGCAGCAACTGCTCATGGAAAGTCCGGAGCAAGCTTTTTTTAACCTTCGCCTTGGCGATCGCTATCACTGGAGCCTTCAGTTACAGCCCAGCCGGGTATTGGCGCCCGGCTACTTCCTCCAGGTCGCTACGGATGAAGGCGTGCAAGTGCATCGGCGCTTGCGCAACATCGCCTTCAGAGGCTACGAGACCAAAGGCAATGGCCGTGTGCGCCTCAGCGTGGACAAGGACTTCATCTACGGCTTTGTGGAAGCCGATGGTGAACGCTTTTACATCGAGCCGCTGTGGTACCACCAGCAGGACGCCCCGCGCGACCTTTTTCTGGTGTATCCCATAAGTGCAGTTATCAAAGACCACGATCATGGCCATTGTACTCTATTGGCTGCCGAAGAACACGAGCATTATTGGGAGAAAAAGCAACCTGATGCTCCAGAAGCATCGGGTTGTTATGAAATCGAAATTGCCATTGCCTCAGACAAGTCTATGTTCAACAAGTATGGCTCGGTAGGGGCTGTAGAGGCGCGCAACATTGGCATCATTAACAACGTGCAGGGCGACTATACGGGTGTTTTCAACCATGACATGGAGTTCGTCATCGTAACCCAGTTTGTGGTAACGGGCACCGACCCTTGGACGAGTTCTACCAATGCAGGCGAGTTGTTGGCTTCGTTCCGCAACTGGGGCAATAACAACGGCTTTGGCGTACCTTTCGACAACGGCGAGTTGTGGACCAACCGCAATTTTGACGGTAGCACTATTGGTATTGCCTACCTCAATGGCATGTGCAACTCCAACAAATACCACTGCTTGCAAGATTTTTCTACCAACTCCGAATTACTACGCTGCCTGACCTCGCACGAAATCGGGCACAACATGTCGGCCAACCACGACCCGACCAACGGCAGCTGCCCCCCCAACTACATCATGTGCCCCTTCGTGAGCACCTCTAATACTTGGAGTAACAATTCCGTCAATGTTATCAGCAGCTATATCACTAATCGCATCAACTCAGGGTGTTTCCAGCCTTGTGGGGCCAACCAGCCGCTAACGGCTGACTTTGAGTGGTCGCCCAACCCAGCTTGCCGCTTGCAGCAGGTGCAGTTTACCGACCTCTCTACGGGCAATGTTACCTCGCGCAGCTGGCAATTTCCGGGTGGGTCGCCCAGCGCCTCTACCCAGCAGAACCCGGTGGTTACCTGGAGCACAGCGGGTACCTATAACGTCGTGCTGACAGTGAGCGGCCCAGGTGGTACCGCTTCAGTAACCAAACCGGTACTCATTAAGCCCACCCCAACGGCAGATTTTACCTTCACCTTTAGCGGCCTGACGTATAATTTCACCAGCACCTCTCAAAACGGCACCAGCTTTACTTGGGACTTCGGCGACGGCAGCACCAGCTTCGAGGAGAACCCTACGCACACTTACGCAGAGTCAGGCATCTACAGCGTCGTCCTGACGGTAGAGAATGACTGCGGAACAGCCACTAAAACGGTATTCATCAACACCATACCTACGGCGGAATTCACAGCAGACCCAACCTCCGGCTGTGCGCCGTTGGTGGTGCAGTTTACGAACCTGTCCTCCTCTAACACCACCTCTTTCATCTGGCAGTTCCCGGGTGGTTCGCCGGCTTCGTCCAACCAGAAGAACCCTATCGTCTCCTATCAGATTTCGGGAACGTACACCGTTACCCTGACGGCCATCAACTCGACGGGCACCAACCAGACGACTAAGACCAGCTACATCACGGTGCAAAACATTCCGTCGTCCAACTTCAATTTCACCGTGGACACCCTGAAGGTTACTTTCACCAACACCTCGCAAGGGGCCAATACCTTCCTGTGGAACTTCGGCGACGGCAACACCAGCACCCAACAAAACCCGGTGCACACGTATGCCCAGAGTGGCACCTATACCGTAACGCTGACGGCATCTAACAACTGCGGCACCACCACTTCTACCAAAACAGTTACCGTCGTGGGAGCGCCTTTGGCCAGCTTTACAGCAACACCCACTTCTGGCTGTGCTCCGTTAGAAGTGCAGTTTACGAGTACTTCCTTGGGCAACCCCACTTCCTTCTATTGGGAATTCCCCGGCGGTACGCCCAGCACTTCCACGGCCCAAAACCCAACTGTAACCTACGACACCCCGGGCAATTACGCTGTAACGCTCGTCGTAACCAACGCCTTGGGCAGCGACACGCTGACGCTGAACAATTTCATCAGCGTTACACCACCACCTGAGGCCGGTTTTACGTCAACGACAAGCGGCTTTAATGCTACTTTTTCCAATACCTCTACCAACGCCACGGAGTACAACTGGGATTTTGGCGATGGCAACACCAGCACAGAGGAAACTCCTGAACATACCTATGCCGAAGACGGCACCTACACGGTAACCCTCATAGCCATTGGCCCGTGTGGTGCCGATACCCTTGCACAGACAGTAACCATCGTTACTCCACCAACTGCGGGCTTTACGGCTGCGCCCACGAGCGGCTGCGGGCCGCTAGAAGTGCAATTCACCAGCACCTCTTCAGCCAACGCGGTGGAGTTCTATTGGGAGTTCCCCGGCGGTACGCCCGACACCTCCACCTTGCAAAACCCGGTGGTTACCTACAGCGCCCCCGGCACGTACTCGGTTACCTTGGTGGTCTCGAACGCGGCCGGCAGCGATACGCTGGTGCTGAACAACCTCATTACCGTGGCGCCACCGCCGGCAGCGGGCTTCACCGTCTCGGTCAGCGGGGCTAATGCCTCCTTCACCAACACTTCGGCCAACGCCACCACCTACAGCTGGGACTTCGGCGACGGCAACACGAGCACAGCGCAAGACCCGCAGCATACCTACGCCAACGACGGCACCTACACGGTAACCCTGACGGCCACCGGCTCCTGCGGCACCAGCACCACTACGCAAACCGTAACCATCGCCACGCCGCCGACAGCGGGCTTTACCGCTACGCCCACCGCCGACTGCGGCCCACTGACCGTGCAGTTTACCAGCACCTCTTCGAGCAATGCGACGTCGTTCCAGTGGTTCTTCCCCGGCGGTACGCCGTCGAGCTCCACAGCGCAAAATCCGACAGTAACCTATTCGTCATCAGGGACTTATTCCGTTACCCTCATTGTGTCTAACCCTCAAGGCTCCGACACGCTCACCCAGAGCAACTACATCCAGGTGTTCGTGGATGCCAGCGCTTCCTTTACGGCTGACGTCAGCGGCGCCACGGCGACCTTTGAGAATACCTCCACCAGCGCCAACACCTACTTATGGGACTTCGGCGACGGCAACACAAGTACGGAGGAAAATCCGCAACATACCTACGCCGAAGACGGCACCTACACGGTTACGCTCATTGCAGCCAACTCTTGCGGGGCGGATACCTTCACCCAGACCATCACCATCGTAACGCCGCCCACGGCAGGCTTTACCGCAGGCCCCACCAGCGGCTGCGCTCCGCTGACAGTGCAATTCACCAGCACCTCTTCGGCCAATGCGGTGGAGTTCTTCTGGGAGTTCCCCGGCGGCACACCGCCGAGCTCCACGGAGCAGAACCCAGTGGTAACCTATGACACCCCGGGCACCTACTCCGTAACGCTCACGGTGAGCAACGCTGCCGGCAGCAGTACAGCCACCGAGACCAACTTCGTCGTGGTGGCAGGGCTGCCCACCGCCGCCTTCGGCGCCAATGTCTCTGGCGCGACGGCCTCGTTCACCAACCAGTCTGACGGCGCTACCACCTACGCGTGGGACTTTGGCGATGGCAACACCAGTGCGGAACCCTCACCTGAGCACACGTATGCTGCCAGTGGCACCTACACCGTCGTCCTGACGGCCATCAATGACTGTGGCACGTCCACCGCTACCCAGACGGTAACCGTCCTGCTGCCGCCGACGGCGGCCTTCAGCGCCAGCGCCACCGAGGGCTGCGCTCCGCTGACGGTAACCTTCACCAACCAGTCCAGCCCGGACGCTACCGAGTTCGAGTGGACCTTTGAGGGCGGTACACCTGCCACCAGCACAGAGGCAAACCCGACCGTCGTCTTCGAAACGCCGGGCGTCTACATGGTTACTTTGGTGGCGAGCAACCCCGCCGGCAGCAGCACCAGCACTATGACCATTGCCGTGCAAGGGCCGCCGGCCGCCAGCTTCACCGCCCAAACGGCGGGTCTGAGCGTGGTGCTTACCAACACCTCGCAAAATGCTACCGCCTTCCGCTGGGACTTCGGCGACGGCAACACCAGCACGGAGGCCAACCCGACACATACCTACGCGCTGCCAGGGGCCTACGTCATCACCTTGCGTGCGGAAAACGACTGCGGTACTACGGAGGTCAGCCTTCAGGTGGAAATACTGGGTTCGGCGCCCATCGCGGCCTTCAAGCCCAGCGCAACGCAGGGCTGCCTGCCGCTCGTCGTCCAGTTTACCGACCTCTCGGCCGGCCAGCCCATCGCCTGGAATTGGTCGTTCCCCGGCGGCATGCCCTCCAGCTCAACAGAGCAGAACCCGACGGTAACCTATTCGGCGCCGGGTGTGTACTCGGTTACGCTCATCGTTACTAACGCCTACGGCACCGACACGCTCACCCAGACGAGCCTCATCGAGGTGCTCGCCTTACCCGTGGCAGCCTTTGACTTCACGGCCACCGACCTCACTGTGGCCTTCACCAACCAGTCGCAACACGGCACCGCCTACACCTGGAACTTCGGCGACGGCAACATGAGCAACGAGGCCAACCCGACGCACACCTACGCCAGCCCGAGCACCTATACCGTCAGCCTGACAGTGCTCAACAACTGCGGCGCTGCCACGCTGCAGAAGACCATCGTCCTGACTTCAAACGTGCGCGATGCCGCCTGGATACAGGCCCTCGCCCTGTACCCCAACCCCAGCACTGGGCGCTTCACCTTGGAAATGCGCGGCGACCCAACGGCTGAGCTGGCCTTCGCCCTCCTCAACCCGGCCGGGCGTTTGGTCTATCAGACCAAGGCGAACTTTGCCGCTGGCGCACTGCAATTGCCCTTCGACCTGCCTGACTTACCCTCGGGCCTCTACTCCCTCATTATTCGACGCCCGGAGGGCACTGTGCAGGTGAACATCGCCATCCAGCGATAGGCTGCAGCGGCGCTTGTGCATTCGCAAGTGCTATGGACAGTGTCGGCATGACTCGCAGTTGTGCCGATACTGCCGTTTTTGCCCTGCGACAATTGTCTTTTTGGGAAAAAACGGCCTCGGTGCCTGACATTTTGAAGTGATGAATGATGAATGATGAATGATGAATGATATTTTTCAAAGTGCCCTCAGAGCCAGCCATTTTGAAGTGAAAAGTGAAAAGTGATAAGTGATGAGCAGAACCGCCCACTTTCCCGCCGCCTTTCTCACCTTCATTTTTTGGGGTGAAAAAACGGCTGGCGGCTTCGGAGCCGCTGCTGTGGGCGTGGTGTCTGGGTGTGCGGCTCCTGTTTGGCCCCGTGCGTGTTTTCGTCCCGCTTTCGGGCCTTAATAATGGCGAAACAGCAGCCTATAGCCTCCGCGTCTGCAAGCACGGCGCCTCTCCGATGCCGCTCACGCCGTTATTAAGGTCCCAGGGCGAGACGGGCACATGCCCAAGCCCAAGCCGGAGCTCCGCAGGTGCAGATGCGCGAAAAAGCCAAGTCGAAACACTGGAGCCGTTTTTCCCAAAAAAACGGCCTCGGTAGGGGCGGCCCAGGCGGCGGACGCAGCGCGGGTGGAGTGAGGAATAGCCCTCGCCGGAAAATGTGTACCCTTTCAAATCTTGAAAAAATGCCTCCTCATGCCTCACGCCCCGTCTTCTCCCTTATTCATTCAAAAAACCTTTTACCTTGTGGCCGATTTTGACCAATAAAGCAACATCTATTTTGCCATGACCCTCCGGGAACTCAAGGAAACCGTCAGAGCCTTGATTGGGAAAGGCGACTTAAAGGATGCTTTTGAGCGACTCTCGCGCCATCTCAACCCTGAGCGGGAGGTTTTCAGCCAACTTACCGATTTGAGCGCGTGGTATAACCGCACTTTCCGCGACGAGATGCACAACCTGCTTCCGCGAGAGAGCGCCAACCTGGAATACAGCCGGGTTACGAATGCGCTGCTGAAGCTCGTCAACAGCTTAGTCGAAGAAGACCTCGGCGAGGGTGGTAGCTTGGATGACCCGCTCGAAGAGATGGCCCGCAGCATTGCGGTGAGCATATCGCTTACGCCGCTGTACTTAGTCAATTGCGACCGCACCAAACCGGTGCGCTTTTTTTGGCGCGCTTTCGGTCGCTGTCGCGAACAGCAGCGGCGTTTCCAGTTCTATCTCCTGCCCTCGTGCCCCACGCAGCAACCCGAAAGCTTGGCCGAGCGCACTGTATGGGAGTTGGTAGAGCAGGAATTAGACAAGGTAAATGAGGCTGTAAACTTTAGATGCCATCCCCAAGGCGAGCGCCTGCTCGTGGAGCCGTTGCCGGTTGGCATCAATGAAGAGGGTTGCCGGCGGGCTTTCAAAAAATACTTCACCGAGCGCTTCGGTATAGGCCAGACAGAGGTGGCCTTCGAGGACTACATCCGCACGGGTCTGCCCAAACTGCCCTGGGAGTACGTGGTTACGGTCTTCAAGATAACGGCCGCCGACTGGGATGAGGAAATCATGGTGCCCTACACGGAGTGGATCATGGACACCTTCAGCCAGACCCGAACCGATATACCTACCTTTCTCTTCTTCTTCGTGGTATCGGTCAAGAACGCCCATCGCTCCGATGCCTCCCTGCGCAGCGAAGACCGCGAGGCCCTCGACGGCGCGCGCACCTTAGCGGAAAAACGACCTGACCAAGCCATGCTGATAGAGCCACTGCCTCCTGTACACACCGACGACCTGGAGTACTGGCTGGAAAAGCTCGGCGATGTGCCACAGCACCAGAAGGAGCGCGTCATAGATCTCATAGCCCAGCGGCTTGGGAAAGAGGAAGCGGCTTGGTTCGACCAGCGCCGCGAGTTCAACATGGAGCGCATCGAGGACTTTCAGGAAAAGGTGTATCGCGCTCATCAAAACAAGTAAATAAATCGTGTATGTCGCACTACTACTCTTTAGAAAAACGCCAGGAATACTTGGGGCAGCCCGAAAGGCGCCAAGAGCTGCCTCCTTTCACGCCCAACGCAAGGCTTAATGCGCCGGAGCTGTACTTGCCCTCGCCTGAACTGGCCGACGCCGTCAATGTGGCCCTTCGTCTGGGTTTGCCGCTGCTGCTGACGGGCGAACCCGGCTCGGGCAAAACCCAATTGGCCGACCACTTGGCTTGGTTCTTCGACCTGGGCCAAACGCTGGTCTTCAATGCCCAGACGACCTCCACGGCCACAGACCTGTTTTACCAATACGACGCCCTGGGCCATTTCCAGTACAGCCAGAACAGCAAGGAGTCGCTAAGTACCGAGGAATTAGAGCGCCGCTTCATCCGCTACAGAGCCTTGGGCGAAGCCATCCGCTCCCAGCGCCGGCGCGTGGTGCTCATTGATGAAATTGACAAAGCGCCGCGCGACCTGCCCAACGACGTGCTCGATGCCATGGACAAACTCCGCTTCTACGTGCCGGAAATTGACAAATGGTATCACACCACCCCCGAAAACCGACCGGTCATCGTCCTGACCAGTAATTCGGAGAAAAACCTGCCCGACGCCTTCCTGCGTCGCGTGGTCTATTTCCACATCGAGTTCCCGACGCCGGACAAAATGCTCGAAATCGTCAGCGCCAAAATCACCGGCATCAGCGCCAAGCAGTGGGATCCGGTCATTAAGCACTTCTACGACATTCGCAACGACCGCCAGCTCAAGCTCAACAAATATCCGGCGACGGCCGAGCTGCTCCAGTGGGCGGCGTATTTGCACGAGACGAAATTCCCGTTGGAGAAGCTGATAAACCCGGAGCGCCTTACCGACAGCGAAGAGAGCGCCCTGAAAACCTCGTACTCGATATTGGCCAAAACGCGGGAAGACTTGGCGGCGCTGACTAAATGGCTGGGGAGGTGAATGATGAATGATGGAATGATGAATGATGAATGTTAGAATGATGAATACGGCAGCCGGAAAGGCCTTCATTCTTCATCATCAGCCCATTTTTCATTAGTCCATTTTTCATTAGCTCACTCATCATCAGCCCATTTTTCATCAGTCCACTCTTCATTAGCCCACTCATCATCAGCCCATTTTTCATCAGTCCACTCACCATCAGCCCACTCATCATCAGCCCATTTTTCATCAGTCTACTCTTCATTAGCCCACTCATCATCAGCCCATTTTTCATCAGTCCATTTTTCATTAGCCCACTCTTCATCAGCCCATTCATCATTAACCCATTCATCATTCATCATTCATCATTAGCCCATTCATCATTAACTCATTCATCATTCATCATTCATCATTAGCCCATTCATCATTAGAGTTGTTCTAAAATAACGATATTTGCACAAAAATCCACCGAACACGATGTTAGACATCCACAGAGCCCTTCGCAATGAGTCCGTTTTGC